>Ga0272441_10011026_pt1 | contig 13528 bp, 9 predicted proteins | sample SSMProp6N_FD_193582 | JGI IMG/M metagenome (GOLD analysis project Ga0272441, IMG submission 193582) | Marine sediment archaeal communities from Little Sippewissett salt marsh, Falmouth, MA, United States - SSM-Prop-6N | ecosystem: Environmental > Aquatic > Marine > Wetlands > Sediment ... | reverse complement strand
CGAAGCTCCGAACTCTGTTCAGGTCCTGCGAGTCATAGACGAAGAAATCGTACTGCACGTTGTCGTACCGCCCCTTGAAGTGCTCTTCGGTGACTTGCAGCGCCTTGTAGACACCCTCCTTGATGGCGATCGACGGCACCACGATGATGAACTTCGTGAACCCGTACGCCTGATGGAGCTCGAAGATCGTCCGGAGATAGACGTACGTCTTCCCGGTTCCCGTCTCCATCTCAACCGTGAAGTTGAGTCCATCGAGCGATTCCGACGGGGCGAGACCGTTTCGCAGCTGAATCTCTCTTACGTTCTTGAAGATGTCCTCGTCCAGGAGGCGAAGGCGATTTCCGATCCCGAGATCGGACTGCTCCATGCCGTCGAGCCACCCCTCTTCCTTCGTGAGCGGCGCCACTGTGAAGTTGGTCCGGCACACCTCCTGACCTTCGAAGACGCCGGCGATCGACTGAATGGCTTCCTGCTGATAGGGGAGATTCGGATCGAACTGGAGCTTCATCGTTGCCACGTCAGAGACTCCTCACATCGTCGATGGCCGCTTGGTGGAGGATCTGAACAGCGTTCGTCTTCACGACATCATCGGCGAAGCCGGCATCCTTGAAGACGACACGGATTGTCTCCGGAGCGAGTTCGCCTTTCAGCGCGGCAATGCCCTCCACAACTTCGACGTCTATGTCATCCGCAAGGCAGACGATCAGTGCTCCCGCACCAATCACGTGCACCGTCTTGCCGGCGATCTCACGCTTCTCCATCGGGACGGCCAGATCGAGACCGAACTTGAGAAGTAGCTCGTACAGTACGTCGGCTTCGCTGCGATCAGACTTCACGTTCTCAACAGACGAGAGCAGGGCTCCCTCGACGTCCTCTCTTTCCACGTCCCATTCCCTGACGTTGCTCGTATCGAGCTTGAGAACCTTGAATCCGAGATCAAGGTTCGCTTGATCGGTGATGGGAGATTGCGGGTGCTCGTCGGCAAGAAGGCTCACGTGTGGGGTCTCGCCTTCGGCGGTCTGATCATCCGATCCTCTTCTCAGATTCCCAAGCACCCTTCGGATGCGCTCCTTCCCGACCTCAGCAATCGTTGCATAGCCGCACTGGAATGCTTCGGATTCCTCTGCTGTGGGCTCGGGCAGCTGTACAAGAATGAAGCTGAGACTAGTGCTGTCCTCCACGTTGGCTCTCAGCGCGGCCTCGCCAGTCACTGCCGATCCTGCGAAGAAATCCATCACGATGTCGTCGTCAGAGGTCGTCAGCTGAAGCATGCGGCGAATCAGGCCAACGGGTTTTGGAGTATCGAACACTGCCTTGCCATCGAAGAGCGTCGTGAGTTCCCTCTTGGCAGTATCGTTTGTTCCTACGTCCTTTGCCCACCAAAGCGATTCGGCAGTCAGACCTTGCCGCCCCTCTTCAAGGAATTTCTTGATCCGCGGCACCCCACTTCCATCTGATCCGAACCAGATCCGGTTGTCAGCGATGGCCGCCGCCATTCGAGCTTCCGTGTACCGCCAGCATGATCCGGAAGGTGGATTCAGTTTCTTGCCTGACGGGGTCGTGAGCGTGTAGAACTGGCTCTTGGTCCCATGGCCTGATTGTGCAATCGCGGGAACAGACGTCCATACCCCCCGAGGATCGTTGTCGGGGTTCTTGTATCGTGCGAGCGCAGCCTCGTTCATCGGCAGCAGTCCGACTGCGCGATCCGATGCAGATACGTCCCTGGCGAAGCAAAGGACGTAGTCGTGACGATTCGAGACGACACTTCTATTCTCTCGAGTGAGTCTCTTCTCCCAAATGAACGTCGCGACGTGGTTCTCCTCGCCGAACACCTCTGTGCACAGGCTGGAAAGGTTGGCGAGTTCGTTGTCATCAATCGACACGAACAGCACGCCATCATCTCGAAGAAGGTTCCGGGCAAGCTTAAGCCTCGGATACATCATGTTCAGCCAGTCAGTGTGATACCGGCCCGAGGTCTCAGGATTGGCGCTGAGTTTCTTGCCCTCTTCATCAGCCTGCCCCGTGAGTGCCAAGTAGCTCGCGATGCTATCCCTGAAGTTGTCAGGATAGATGAAATCGCCGCCGGTGTTGTATGGCGGGTCGATATAGATCATCTTGATCTTGCGGTGGTACGACTTCTGGAGGAGCTTCAGCACTTCGAGATTCTCGCCCTCGATGAACAGGTTCTGCGTGGTGTCCCAGTTGACAGACTCCTCCGGACAGGGGCGAAGCGTTCCCGTCGACGGTGTCTGCGCGAGCCGCCGTGCGCGGCTCTTCCCATTCCACGTGAAGCTGTAGCGCTCCTCCCGCTCATCTGTGTAGTCACCCAGGATCTCACGAAGTGCATCGAAGTCGACCTTCCCTTCGGTCACGATCTCTGGAAACAGCTGCTTCAGTTCCTCGACGTTCTGCTCCACGATGTCTGGCGATGCCCCATCTCTCTCCGGATCCAGCTTCTCCATGCTATGCCCCCTGCGCAGTCAGCGCGTTGATCTCATCTTCCAGATTTCCAAGCGTACGAAGGATGTGGTCGAACGCCGGGATCTCTCCGTAGATCATGGCTTCCATCGCGGCGTAGTCGCGCTTGATCTCCTTGAGCACATGCTCCGGCGGAATCAGCTTGAGCGTCCCGGGTCGCGCGAGCTCGTAGCTCGCCCAGGCCTGCGGGTAGAACTTGGTCTTGAACTCAACAACATCCTGCAGAAGCGCAAGGTCGGCCAACGCCTTCTCTTTGACGGGAGCGCCCGTCATCTGGGCGAGGTCGTAGTAGTGCCGCGAGGTGCGTAGCGGAACGCTATCGCCTGCCTGGCGGTAGGCCTCACGGTGCAGGATCGTGGCCTTCTCCCAGAATGTCCGCTCGGCATGCACCGCTTGAACGCGGCAGCGAGGTTCCTCGAGCTGCTCCGGGAACGCCTCGGCTGCGTACGGAACGATCTCGTACGAGTCATTCGGCGTCCATTGAGCGAGCGGGCCAACCTCCAGGAGAACCTCCGATCGCAAGTACGCATCGGAGAAGCTCGCGGGGTAGATCACGTGAATGACATCCGGCTCGTCCTTGACCGCCGAGACATGGCAGATATCGCCTAGGAGCGATTCGAGTTCGGGGATCATGCGATCTGCGATGTAGGCCCGTGACGCTTCAATGGTCTGCTTGTTGAACTTGTCTTGCTTGGTCTTGGAACGCTCAGCGAACGGGTCCTCTGCAGTGACCTCGGCCCAGTCCAGAATCAGATCGATGTCTTCGGAGAACCGCTCGATTAGGCCGAACACCTTGGAGAGGGATGTTCCCCCCTTGAACATGATCTTCGGCGCCAGTTCATCCGAGGCGAACAGGCGACTGAGGGTCCAGCAGACCCAGAAGTCCTTCTCAACGATCGCTGGAGACATGCCTTTGCGCGCGGCGGTCTCCTGGAGGAGATCGCGTCGATCTCCTTGCTCCCATCGCGCTACTCGCTCCATTGCTTCTCCTGATCACAGATCCTCCGGATGGCGTCGTAGACCCAACCGGTGACGGTCCGAGTGTCCTTCAGGACAAGCGAGCGTTTCTCCGGAGCGAGCCACTTGCGGATCTTCGAGACGACCTCGGGCGAGATCCGCCCTTTCCCAAGGGATCTGAGCGCCTGAACGATGATCCCGCTCTCGCTGAGCCTAAGGCTCGACTCCTTCAACGGCGATTTCTTGAACGCAAGTGCTTGCCTCCCGATCTGGTACGTCCGATTCGGACCGTCTGAGAGGTACAGGAACTTCGACGGGACCTGCGTCGATAGCCCCAGCAGGTTGAGCGCTGCGTTGCCGCTCGGTTGGATTCGCCACCCGTACTTGCGCGCGATGGCCCGAGCGACTTGATCGAGATCAGGACTCAATTCTGTCTCAAGTCTGTCGCTGGTTCGCGGGTAGTCGTAGATGCCTCGGGTGACGCGGCGGATGGTTCCTCTCTTCAGGAGGCGGTGCAGCGTGACATCGATGGCCGACCGCGTCCCGAAGGTCGAGAAGTCGATTACAGAGAATGCCCAACCCCGACCCATGCCGTAGATCTTACGCGTCACTTTGCTGCTCGTCGTTTGCGGCACGTCTTATCCTCCAGATGTGTAAGAAATAGTGCCATGTTTTTCTTACAGAGACAACTGTGGTCGCGACCCTCATAGTGCGGCGACATGACGTGTGAGCTCCTCTTCCAGGGTCTTGATCCGTACATTGTGGTCGACCTGACGGTTGAACTGAGACTCCTTACGAACTGCTGCTCGCTCCTCCGCGATTCGGGCTTCGAGCTCGCAACATGAGGCCAGGGCCACGCGCCGATCCGCGGACTCTTCGCGCGTGCGTGTCAAACGGAACGCCTCCGTCCGCTGAGCACAGTGAAGCGCGACGACTCGATCGATCCACGCTCCGTAGAGCGCACGGAGGTCCGTATGCGGTAGATCGGGCAGAGCCAAGCTTGCGAGGAATGCCTCGTCGATGGGCTGAGGACCCTCAAGATCGAGCCAATCCGTGGCGAAGAACTCATCGGCAACGATGGCATCCTTCTCCGCCTCGCTGAAGCGCTTGGTTGCGAGGCTCATCTGCGCGCCGGGAGCGTCAGCCAGAACGAGGACGACGGGATACGGAATCGCACGGTGGACGATCTCCGCGATCCTTGCCGACCGCCTTGGGGACTTGAGTGTTACCTCGATCACCGCGATCTCGCTGTAGTCGCACCGCTCATCCACGTACGGAGAGATGGGCACAGTGCCAGCCTTCAGCGTGTGCGTCCACGTGATGGTGTCTACATCTTCAGAGAGAATCCGCTTGTCCCTGGCGCCTAGCTTCGCATTCTCGTGGAACATTCGCTTGAAGATGCGCTTCCCAAGGTGCGTCGATTCCGGAAGGGCGAGGTATCCCACAAACGATCTACTCATCAGCTCTCGGCCCCATCTCGAACGAGAATGAGATAGGCGACGACCTCGAAGTCATCGATGCCCTGGAACGTTGTCCCGCTGATCGTTGTTCCCCCACGGTGGAAGAGGCTCTCGACTCCGCGCTCTTCCGCCTTGCCCGTAATGGCTCCAACGGCACGCGCAAGAAGAGACTGGTAGTGGGGCATGTCTGTGCCGTCTCGGGTTCTTTCGCTGAAGGCATGAACTGCGCGGTCATCGGGCTCGATCCGCCCAAGCGTCAGCTTCTTGAGCAAGTCGAGGATTCTCTTTGCCTGCGTGTAGTTCAGCAGGATCTCACCCGAGTCCGAGACCAGCACAAGGTAGTGTGGATCCAATGCGTTCGATGCGCCCGCTGCGTGCTGGTCGTTCTCGCTGCGAAGGCAGAAAAGAACGCCGGGCTCGGCGTGCAGGTCCTCGAACAGCTCATCCGGACACATCACCGCAAACGCTCCGAGTTCCATCCTGGCGAGTCGTTCGCTGTTCGACTTCATGTACTCCGCGAGGTCCATGCGGAAGTCGTTTAGCGTCATATCGGTGATCGAGATGCCATCGGAGAGGTCCTCCAAGTCGACCACTTCGTTCTGTAGCTGCTGAAGTTGGCGCCGGCGGTACTCGAGGTCGTTCATGGTCTCAGCATCCACGGATTCGATGATGTTCTCCTCCCCCGTTGCCGAGATGTCCAGGAGCACCATCCGCCCAGAGACGCGGGCCTCCAGATTGATGTACTCGTCTAGTTCCATGTTCGGCCAGAAGTTGACGAGCTGGACGTACTGGTTGCGGGATCCCAGACGATCGATGCGTCCGAACCGCTGGATGATTCGCACCGGGTTCCAATGGATGTCGTAGTTGACGAGGTAATCGCAGTCTTGGAGGTTCTGACCCTCCGAGATGCAGTCTGTTGCGATAAGGATGCTGATCTCATCGGTGAGCGTCTCGTCGATCTTGTCGCGCTCCTTCGAAATCGGAGAGAAGGACGTGATGATCGAGCTCATCTCTCTGCGAACGCCGGGCATGGTTGTCCTGCAGCTACCGGTGCCACCCGTAACGAGGGCTGAGTAGAGCCCATGTTCCCTCTTTGCCCAATCAGCGATCTGCTCGTACAAGTACTCGGCAGTGTCCGCAAACGCCGTGAACACGATCGCTTTCCGATTCTCGCCGTTGACGGGAGCCGACCACTTCTTTTGCAGGGCAGCTTTGAGACGGCGGAGCTTCTCGTCCCTGTCTGCATCAATCTCTCGTGCCTCACGCAGTAGCTTGACAAGAAGCTGCTCGTCCTCCTTGAGCTCCTGCCTCCAGCGGACGCGGTCGACATCCTGCAGGAGGACCTTGACCTTGCGGCCAACGAGGTGGGGCGTGAAGGCCTCGTCCTCAATCTCGATCTCCTCGATGCTGAGTTCTTCGTACGCCCCCTCGTCGTGCGCGTCAATGCGTTCGACAAGTTCCTGAACGTTGTGCAGCAGCCGCTCAAGGGAAAGAGCGAACGAGTTGATCGAGCTCTCCATGCGCTTGAGAAGGTTGACGCGCATCAGGTGGATCAGGTTCTCTTCACGATCGATCTGCTTGAAGACGGAGCCGCCCGCAAGCTGGAGGTCGTACTTCCGGCTGTACTCCGGGAGCTTCTCTGGAAGAACGTACTTCAGAGGGGCGTAGGAGCTCAGATTGAGGCGTCGTATGTCGCGGTTGATCTCGCTGAGCGCTGGGAAGCGGCCCAGCGTGTCGATGTCTGCCTTGATGTTGATGGGCTTGTTCCGCTCAGGAAAGTCACCGACCTCAGAGAGGTCGTAGTACTTCTCAATGTGCTTCCGGGAGCGGGCAATCGTGAGTAGATCCAGCAGCCTGAAGTAGTCCATGTGAAGCGCATCGATGAGCTCATCCACGCTGCGATCTGAGGGGCTTTGCCGGATCCATTGGTTGAATCTGGTCTGGGCTCGCCTGAGCGTGTGCTCAATGCTGGCAATGCCCTGAGGGTCGAGTGCATCGTCGGCGCCTTCCGTGATGAAGGCGACCTGGTTCTTGAGGTCATTCATCCGGTTGTTGACCGGGGTGGCAGACAGCATGAGGACCTTCGTCTTGACCCCCGACTGGATGATCTCTCGCATCAGCCGGGAGTACCTTGTGAGCCCTTCCTTTCTGGACGGTGCATTGCGGAAGTTGTGTGACTCATCGATGACGACGAGATCGTAGTTGGCCCAATTGAGGGTCGCGAGATTCATCTCTCCCGATTTGCCCTGCAAGCGCGTAAGGTCCGTGTGATTCAGGACGTCGTAGTTGAATCGATCGGCCGCAAACAGGTTCCGACGGTCGTTGATGGTGTAGATCGTCCAGTTCTCCCGGAGCTTCTTCGGGCAGAGCACCAGAACGCGGTCATTGCGCAGCTCGTAGTACTTGATGATCGCAAGCGCTTCGAACGTCTTCCCCAACCCGACGCTGTCTGCAATGATGCACCCGTTGTGCCGCTCAATCTTGTCGATCGCGCCCAGGACCCCGTCACGCTGGAAGCGATAGAGCTTGTTCCACACGAGCGTGTCCTTGATGCCGGTTCTGGGCTTGATAATCCGGTCCTCCCGCAGGTCGCCAATCCCATCCTGGAACAGGTTCCACAGAATCGTGTAGTAGATGAGTTCGGGGGCCTTGTCGGAGTAGATCGCGGAAAGACGATCCAGCAACTGCTGCTTTGCATCATGGGCGTCTGAGCTGTTCCAGATGGAGTTGAACCACGTCAGGAGTTGAGTCGTCTCGTCCGTCTCTTCGAACAGGGTGTTCATCGCGAATCCAGACCCAGGTGCCACTCCGAGACCCGGCGTTGTGAAGGGCGAGCTGCCTGTGATCGCGGCTGACGATTCGTCCGGCCGCTTGATATGGTAGAGGTTCTGCGGAAGGGCGGTTCCCATTGCGCGAATCTCGGCGTTGGATTCTATCCAATCTGCGAATTCCCTGGCTCTGGCTGCGACGAGGAGCGAGTTGCGCATCCGCCGTTCAGCTGCTTCATCACTAGGGCATAGCAAGAACGACCCGCTCTCAGGCGAGACAGCGGTTGTCGGCATCAGGAGACGCGCGCGGCGGACGCGCGCCAGCTCCTCAGACAGCGCTGCGTAGGCGAACACTGACAAGCTTGCCGTGAGCATCGAAATAGAAGCGCCTTCGGAAAGGCCCTCCGCCAAACAAGCTGCCACTGTGGCTTGTCCTCGGTTATCTAGTAGTATGACCATCTCAGTGTCATCACTATGCGAAACTGGCTCTCAGATGCCAAGCATGCGGTGAACCGCCCCGGGATTGCCGGAGACCGAATTCCTTGAGAGGATGGAGGCATGGCAAGACCGAGCAGGTACTCCCCCGAGGTGCGGGAGCGAGCAGTACGGATGGTGTTCGAGTGCGAGCGTGAGCACAGCTCGCAGTGGGCGGCGATCCTCTCGATCGCGTAGAAGATCGGCTGTACGCCGGAGACGTTGCGAACGTGGGTGCGGCGCGTGGAGATCGACACCGGGCGACGGGATGGCGTGACGAGCGACGAGCGAGCACGGATGAAGGAGCTGGAGCGGGAGGTTCGTGAGCTACGTCGAGCGAACGAGATCCTGCGCAAGGCGTCGGCGTTTTTCGCCCAGGCGGAGCTCGACCGTCGACCGAAGCGATGACGGCGTTCGTCGACGAATACCGAGGCGTCTACGGGGTCGAGCCGATCTGCGCGATGCTGCCGATCGCCACGTCGACGTACCACGAACAGAAAGCACGCGAGGCCGATCCGTCACGTCTTCCCCACCGTGCGCAACGTGACGCGGTTCTCTGCGACGAGGTCATGCGCGTCTGGCAGGAGAACCGCCGCCTCTACGGTGCACGCAAGGTGTGGCGGCAGCTGCAGCGCGAAGGGATCGCCGGCGCACGTAGCACCGTGCAGCGGCTGATATGGCAGTCGGGGCTTGAGACCGCTGTCCGCAGGCGCAGGTGCCGAACGACGATTCCCAACGAGGTAGCAGGCCGGCCAGCGGACCTTGTACAGCGATAGCCCAGCGCATCCCGGCCGAATCAGTTGCGAGTGGCTGATCTGACGTACGTGTCTACCCGCACGGGGTTCTTCTGTGCTGCTTTCGTCATCGCCGTGTTCTCGAGACGGACCGTCGGCTGGCGTGTGTCGGGTTCCGTACACAGTGACCGTGTTGGCCTTCGGACGATAGAGGCCGGATAGCGACCGAAAGGGTAGTACAGCGGCTGATGCTGGTGTAAGAGCAGTCTACCGCTAGAAGTTCTCCTTGTATCGCTTCAGATACTTGAGGAAGAAGTAGATGTTGCTCACGAGTGCAGGGGTAGCTGGGTGTTCAGACAACCAGTCCCGGAATCCCGCCACAGTCTTCTTGTATGAGCACTCACGGATGTCATGGGGGCCGAACCCCGGTAGTCCTCCTGTTTGCTTCCTCTCCCAGCTGTCGCGAGCCGTCTCAGGAGCGATCTCTCTCAGCTCCGAATGCGCAAGCTCCAGGTGAGCAACGAAGAACGCGTCGGGAATACCGCCACGCGTTAGGTCCCGATTGAGCCCGACTAGTCTCAGATCCCGCACGTGCTCGGGAAGTAGGTTGATCTCCTCCCACGCTTGGGCGAGCGCGCCAGCGAACGGATTCGGAATGCCGAAGCCATCCTGACATCCGTCGAAGTAGTCCGTCGCCGGTCCCTTCTCCCTCAGTAGCGTCCTGCTACCATCCTGCTCCTTGCGGTATCGGTCCTCCTTGTACTCGTACATCTGGGTACCAGACACAGGAGGTCCATCCAGACCAGGGTACGTGAACACGTCCGCCCCTCGAGCCGCGACCACCATTCTGCCGTCACGAGTCACCAACATCACGTTCAGCCCAAGCTGGTTGGCGCACACCGAATGCTGCAGGCTTGGTATTCCGCGGCGCCTCCTTGGCGCACCATCGAGAAGGTCACGAATTCTGAGGCTCCCACTCCGCTGGAGGTCCACAGAGTAATTCGTGACGATGTAGTCGGAGTAGTTGCATACTTCGAAGAAGAATCGCATTCGCTTCCCAAACGGAATCAGGCGGCGCCGCACAACACACCGCTTGAGTCTTGCAAGATCGTCAAACCAAGCGAAATCCTGACCCAGCATCTTCTCATGTACTCGGAGGATCTCCTCCCGCCACTTCGCGATGTCACCTGTGAGTTGAAAGCGCTTCGGGTGACCGGATTCACGATCGAACAGCAATCTACAGGACACGTCTTCGCGGCGCAGAGCGATGCTCTCAGCTACTATAACGATAGGATATAATGCGCCAAAGAGCTCAAGAAGACGCAGTTGTCCATACTTTTTTGGGAAGCGCTCATACACTGACTGAACGGGTGGAACGTCATACACCGCCTCTGCGCCTGCAACTTGGACCTCAATCTGCCCGAGCCTATCCTGCTCTGGACCATAGATGCGGTAGTCCTGAACGTCACGGGGTATACGCATTCCCCGCACCGCTCCAAGAGCTAGTGAGCCGGCCACGGGCAACATGAAGAAGTAGTACGCCGCGAAGAGCCCCAGCCTGAACTCGAAGCCAAGCTTGAGCCATGCCGTCAGGAACACAGAGGGCTGCGCTGCAACGGCTATCAGCATCCGGGAGTAGACCGCTGGCACTGCAATGAGTGCTACTGCTAGAGAGAGCCGGGCAACACCACCCGCATGCCGCTTCATGAGTTTCATAACTGCTTCCATTGTGTTGCACCCCCTTGCTGCTTCTGCAGCGCTGCGCAATGGTAGCCAACTGAAGTCGTTGGTCCAAACGTCTTGGCCAACGACCGCGGCCCAGGAGCGCCAGACCAGTACTACCACAGACCGAAGACAGTGCAGCTGTAGGCCTCATCAGCTTGACGCGGTGGTCGCAGATTGCCAGGCCCATGGTATGCTCTCCAGCCCTACAGTGCTCCTGTCATCCACGTGCTTCTGGACACTGGCGACACGCTGGTACCGGCTACCCGGATAGTGGACCGACCTCTGAGAGGCGCAACCACCCAGCTCAAACGCCACCCAGATGAAGGTTCCGAACCGGTACTCCATGCTGTCAGACCCGGAAGCCTTCGCTGCCGCGTTCCGCGCCGCCAATGCTGCCCGTATCGGCCCAAGTTGAATCGTGTCCTCTCCTCCGTAGAGTGGCATGTTCCGTAGTGTTTGCAGGTGGGAGGCCCAAGCAGCGGGGCGTAGACCCGTCTCTGGAAGGACGCGGGGAGTCCAACGTCCATCAACTGGGCATCCGCTGCGGCACGCACTTGCCGCTCAGGCTCAGCATCCCGCAAACAAGACGGATGCGATGTCACCCTCCCTCAAGACTGTCACGCCAGAGCCGTTAAGCTGTCTACCAGGGCGTGTCTCCTTTCCAACCCTGCGTCCTACGATGCTGTTCTGGCCGGGGAGGCAAGGTCCTCAAGGAGGTCTCCCAGCTTGAACGATACGACAACCTGGAAGCTGTATCCGAGGCCCGTCATCTTCATCTGATTCACTGGCACCACAGGAGTTGGCTCATCAGTTACGTCCTCGATGACCGGCGACTCCCGCCCTGTGGAGTCCTCCTCATCTGAGCCATCCCCACTATCAGGTGGACCCGGGTAGGGCCACCAACCGCCGCTACTGCCGCCGCCACCGCCACCGCCGCCCATTGGCTCGTAGGATTCTGGTGTCTCCGGCTGTCGGATCCTTACGACCCTGTTGTATTCACCGTACCCAACGCCTCCATGGATCTCGACGGTGAAGTACGACAAAAGGAACTCGAGCAGAGCGCTCTGAGCAAACAAGGCCGAGAGAATCTCCGTGAGATCGACAGACAGCAGCAGCTTCACCCAGCCGAGCGAGGACGCAATCTCCCAGTGAAGCTCCTCTTGGGCCTCTTCGCCAGTTCCTGATTCGCTCGCTGCCTGAGTGCCCTCAGCTAGGATGCCGTAGGCTCCTCCGAGATCAAGGAGAAGCGGAGCAAGAATTCGCTGACCTTCGGTAGCAGAGAGAATGGAGATGCGTGTGAGAGGGAAACGCAGCCCGAGCCCGCGATGCGTCTCCCCGAATCTCAATAGGGCGAGATCCACCTCCTCAATCCCCAGGATCGGTATGCTGAGCGTCGGCTCGTACGGATTCCACGGGCCGGGGGCGTAGTCCCGGAGCCACCCGATTTGCATTGAACCCCACCTGATGGTTTCCGGATCGTTGTCGACTAGCACGTCGAAGAGTGCTTCTGCTCTGTGGCCTGCTGCGTCGACTACAGAGACGGCGACGGAGTGCATCCCCTCCGTCATTAGCGTGGTGTCCCATAGAAGCGGTGACGCATCCGCAGCTTCGGCAGCATACATCCTATCCACAGCGAGAGATGTAGTGTGCGCGTTTGCCTCCGTGATCAGAGGTCGGATCTCGAGTATCCCGCGCACTACCTCACCGTTGGATAGGCCTGGGTGGCTGATCATGGGTGGCAGCGAGTCGACCAGAAAGCCAATGCGCTTCGTAGTCTCATTCCCCACGTCGTCAGTGGCCGTGACTTCTACAAGATGGTGCCCATCTGGGATGGAGTCTGGCGAGATCAACGTTGGCATAGGCACCAGGTCACCGTCAATCCTGACTTCGTACGCAACAGGAGGATCCAAAGGGTCCGCTGCGATTTGCATGGCCAACGGGCTTCCAACGACATCCCCCTCTACTAGCCCAACTACATCAAATTCGGGAGGGGTGTTGTCGACTCGAAGGTCAATGGAGGAACTTGCGACGGACCTTCCTCGGTGCTCCACGACTGCCGTTACGGTATACCAGCCGTCGCGGTATGCAGTCGTATCAAGCAAGTAGGGCGATTCGGTCCATGTGAGCAGGCTTTGTGGTCGTCCATCGCGCTCATGGAAGCGCACTGTGAAGCGATCGAAGGGCCACCCCATGATATCGCAGTTTAGGGTAATCTTACCTCGTACAGTTCCGTTGTGGATTCCACCAATTGAGACCTGCGCTGGGACTCGATGAAACGATCGAACAGCGTAGAGTACAGCAAGCACAGTCAGGATGACGATCGCAAGCGAGCTCAGCTTCTCCAGGTTTCTCCACACTGTGCTGCACACTCGCTTCGGGCAAGCCGTGAATCTGCTCATTTCCTATCTCCTCATCCGGTCTCTTGATGTACGATAGCGATAGACTTGCCCCAGCTCAAGCCTACAACGGGGTGGCATGCTCATGCGGCAACTGCGACGGCTGGTAGGCTGGAGGCCATCTGAGACGTCTGGATCGTGGAGTCACGGGATCCCCTCGGTGGCTCTTCGGCATCGAGAGATCTCCTTCGCACGAGTGCGACCTTCGTCTACAAGGAGGGGGGCGGGAACTGCAGCAGGCACGGAGGTCGTTAGCATGTGCCGGCAAGCTCGCGGATCACCGTCGACCTACGCGGATCCTCCGCAGCGGCTATGACCTACCGAAGCTTGACCCGGAAAGCCATCCGAGAAGTCCGAGGTACCGTGACGTCAGGTGTGCCGAGTGTCTCCGCACCGAGAACTCAGCTCCCGGGAGTTCGAAAGCTGTCCACCAGAGGGTACCGGTTGCCGCTCGGTCCCAAGCACCGGAGGCAGCCCCCATCGGGCGGCGCTCTCTGGTTGGTGATGCGGCCTCGACGTGCCGGGACCTTGGATCC
>Ga0272441_10011025_pt1 | contig 13528 bp, 17 predicted proteins | sample SSMProp6N_FD_193582 | JGI IMG/M metagenome (GOLD analysis project Ga0272441, IMG submission 193582) | Marine sediment archaeal communities from Little Sippewissett salt marsh, Falmouth, MA, United States - SSM-Prop-6N | ecosystem: Environmental > Aquatic > Marine > Wetlands > Sediment ... | reverse complement strand
GATGCTGTAGACAAGTCCCCAGCCGCCGTCGCCGTCGTTCCATTGGTACCAGTAGGACGTGACGACGTCGCTCTGGCTGCGCAGCCAGTTGTAGGTGTCGCGCAAGTTGTCAGCCTGGAGCTGTGGTGTGACGGCCTGGGTGTTCCAGCCGAATTCGGTTATGAGGAAGTCTGTCGAGTCGTTGTAGATGCTCTTCATCGCACGAATGTCGTTGAAATAGGTGGTCAACTCGCTCGTGCTTACGGCCTGGCCCTGGTTGAGGTAGAAGTGGTAGCCGAAAAAGTCCCAGGGATAGCGCCGGCCGGTTGGGTTGAGGGGGTCGGTCTGGAAAGCGTCCCATATGTCGCTCTGGGCGTAGACGTTGGTCATGTAGGACCGCGCTGTGGACATGGGGGCGATGTCGTGCGCAAAGAGGCCGCCCGTCGCGAGTGAGACGCCGTTCGCGCTGAAGAAGTCGGAACCGCCGTTCTGGATGCACGCCTTGTAGGTCTCGGCCAACAGGTTGGCGTAGTTGCGGGGCCAGATGTAGAAGCAGCCGGGCTCGAGCGGATTGGATTCCGGCGGGACGCTCCAGCAACTGGGCTCGTTCCACAACTCGAAGAGCTTCACGTCGTTTTTGTACCGGTCGATCAGGATGAACGCGTTTTGGGCGAAGGTCGTGATGTAGTTGTTCATGCCCGTGGTGTTGTAGTTCTCATTCCACTGGGCCTGGCCACCCGTGACGGCCTCGTAGCAGATCAGGCCGAGGACTTCGATGTTGTGGTTTCGGGCGGTCTGAATGATCGTGTCGTAGCGGGCGAGGTGTTCGGCAGTCCATTGCGGGTTGCCGTCGATGCGGAAGTTGATGCGGACGGCTCGGCAGCCCGCACCCTGCATGTCTGCTGCCAGGGCGTCGGTGAAAAGGATCGACCCGCCCCAGATGGGGGCGCCCGGGTTGGCGCCGACGGACGGCAGATCGCCGCGAACGCTTGTTGTCCCGAAACTGAGCGCCAGAAGAGCCACAAGTGCCGTCGCGGTCGATCGCCGCGCCACGCTGCTGCACAATGCCATTGAGTTCATCCTCGCCTGGCTGCCATGCTAAGGAGCCAGATCGGTTACCCCCGCACGTCCATCCCAGCCATCGCGAACCGTTTCATTATATCGGAAGGATCCGTGCGATTCAGCGGTGTGTGTCAAATGTACTCAGCGAACAGCTCACGCGACGGGCCGGGAATGGTGACGGCCGATACGAGAAGTCCTTTCTTGCGAACGACTTCCGCCGCCGCGTCGACGGCCGTCTGCACGTCGCCCACGGAGCCGGCCATCATCACGTAGCCCTTGCCGCCCAGGGCCATGGCGAGGTGGATTCGCAGGAGCGTGACTTGTCCGGCCTTGGCTGCGGTGTCGGCCGCTTCGAGCGCGGACACGCCGGAGAACGTCTCGATGACGCCCAGCGCTTTGGGCACGGCCGCGGGCTGGTTGTCGCCCAGCGGGACGTGGAGCTCGACCGCTTGGCCGAGCGCCTTGAAGACGGAGGCGTGGATCTGGGCGATCACGCCATGATCAATCAGTCCATCGGGGATGGCGGCGACGCCGGCATCGATGGCGGCTGTGACCTCGGCGACCTTACCGGTGACGATGGCGATGTATTTGCCGGAACAGATGGTCCGTGCCAGCAGGAGCCGGACGTGGGCAGCCTTGAGCATCGCGTCCTGTGCGGCGAAGCCGAGGCCGACGCTCGTGAGTTCGAGAGCTCCGACGGATTCAAGCATGACAACACTCCGCTGGGCCGTGAGGCCAGGATCCGGCCATCACGGTCCGGCTGTGATCACGATACGGTCGTCGGCGATCTGACAGACGCCGGCTATGCTGGCGTGGACGGCGGCGCCGAGTTCACCGTCCGCAGGTCGGGCGATGGCCTGCCCCCGTTCGACGCGTGTGCCATCGGCGACGATCGGCCGGGCCGGTGCACCGATGTGTTGGCTGAGCGGCAGCGTGACACGCCGGGGTGTGAGGGTCTCTTCCAGCAGGGGACCCTCGTTCCTGAATGTCTGCAAGCCGAGCTTGAGGATGAGCCGGCTGATCGGCACGCGGCGATTGTCGAGATTCAGTTCAGCGCGGTAGGGATGCGCCTCGGTTTTCCACGTCTGTCCATCGGCCGCCAGTTGCTGTTTGTTGTGCACGCAGACGCTCTTGGGGTCGAGGTCTTCGGGGCAGGCGATCATCGTGCACAGGTTGCACTCGCAGCAGAACTGCGTGCCGATGACCTGTGGTTCGCGAGATTGCACGAAACCCAGCGAGCGCATGGCCTTGTGCGGCTCGATCGGGTGACCGAGCAGGTATCGGGGGCACAACTCCGTGCAGAACGAACACTGATCACACGCGCTGGCCCCGATGTTGGCGATTTGCCTCCAGTTCTGCTCATACCGGCGTATGACGGCGTGGTCGCTCCCCAGCACGATCATACTACCACAAGTCTTGGTGATCGGTTCATCGAGCGAGACCAGCCGGCCCATCATGACCCCGCCGCTGAGAATGCGTGGATCGTCCACGGTCGCCCCGCCGGCCAGCTTGAGAGCTTCGCCATACGAAACACCAATCGATACGCGGATGGTGCAGGGCGTGGCGACGGCGCCGGCGACGGTGAGGAAGGTCTCGACGACGGGCGTGTTGCGGGCGATGTTGTAGGCGGTCTCGACGTTGATGACGACGCAGTCGACATTGAGCGGGATGCCGCCGGGGGGGACGATTTTCCCGGTGATGTCGTAAACGAGGATCAACTCATCACCGCTGGGGTACGCATCGGCCAGTGGGACGATACGCGCACTGGCCGGCAGCATCGGCGCCAACGACTCGATGATCTCGGTGTACTTGGCCTTGATGCCGATCACGATCTCCCCCGCGCCGACGAGCTTGGCCGCCATCGTCAGGCCGTCGATCACCTCACGGCCGTATTGCCGCAGCAGCTCCTTGTCTTTGTGCAGCAACGGCTCGCATTCGGCGGCGTTCAGGATGATCGTGTTGGCGGAGGACGCGAGCTTCACGTGCGTCGGGAACCCCGCACCGCCGGCGCCGACGACGCCGTTGTCGGCGATTCGGCGGAGAAGCTCCTCCCTGGATGACGTGTCATTGGGCATCAGCGTTTGCCGTTTCCGCGCAGACGGTCCTGGTAGTACTTGAGGCGGTCGGCGCTGCTCATGGTCGTGAAATCGGGTCGCGTGACGGTCTTCTTGGGGAGCGATGAGCTTGGCGGCGTTGACGCCGAACTCGTCGGCACGGCACTGGCCGGCACGGTGACGACCGTCTTCCCGGTGCCGTAGCTCATGGCCGGGTCGGTCAGTTTCATGTCCTCTTCGAGCGAGCGAATCGGTTCGATCTTGAGCGCCTGGAGCACGCCGTGATAGGCATGCACGGCCTCCTCGGGCGTGACCTCGCCATCGACGATTCGGCGGAGCATGCTGATGAATGCGAGCTGGTGTTCGGCGTTGTTGATTTTGCGGCCGAAAAGGGCGACGCGTGCGCCGTATTTCTGCGCGTCGGCGATGAGCTTGAAGGCGTCGTACGTCGTGCCGGATGATCCGCCGAGAATGCCGACGACGAGCGTGGGGTCGTAGTGGGCGAGTTCCTCGGTGAACTTCGGCCCGTGATAGACGAGTTTCAAGAAGAGCGGCCGGCCGGATTCGGGCACGCCGGCAACGGATCGGACGATCATGTCGTTGAGGAAAGCGCCGAGCTTATCGCGGTCGACGGGTTGGCGCGGTGCGTTGGGGTCGAAGACCTCGAGGAAGTGCCGGAAGCCCTTGCGCTCAGCGTCGATCCGGAAGGTCTTGTAGTCTTCGAGCGTCTGGCGGTCGAGCGTCGCGTCGTTGTTGAACGTGACGCTGTACAGGCCAAGGTCGGCACCGCGTTCGCGTTCCTCCGGCCGGCAATCAATGTGCCCGCATTGAATGTGGTCGATCGTTGTGCTCTGGAAGGGGAGCGACGGGTGCGATGGGTGCGCAGCGTGCCGCGCGAAGTGGATATCCGTCGTGTCGTTCGCGCGCGCAGCCGGCGTCACCGGCGAATTCTCGAACAGCCCCTCCTCGATCGTGAGGATCGAGTTTGTATGAGCGGACATCAGCAAGATGTCCACGGCGCCCTGGCGGACGACCTCGCGGATGCAGTCGCGATACTCGGCGAGGCTGCGGAACTTGCCCTCGTGAGCATGCATCTCGGGGCTCTTGCCGGGAGCCGCGATGCCATAGGCCATGTCGGCGTCCTTGGCGTCCGCGATGATGAACTCGCGGCTGCTGGGGTCGGCCTTGATCTTCGCCAGCTTCACGTCGAGGGTTTTCTCAGTCATCGCACTACGCCTTTTGTCTGATCGCGTTTGTCGATGCGAACGGTGTCCATGATCGCCGCGCAGTACGCGTCGAACGGCACGCGCCGCGGGTAAAACGGCGCCGACGCTTCGCGACCCTCGGAGATCGCGACGCGACAGCCCCGCCCCGCTCCCAACTCGTCATACGCCACGACCGGCGTGGCGTCGGAGGGCGAGCCTGCCAGCAAGGCGTCCGCACCCAGCGGTCGGACGATCAGGAGTTTCCCGGGGGGGACGTCCTCCAGCCGGGTCGACAGCGTCACAGTGCCAATCACTTCCGCTATGCGCATGGTCAGGATCCACAATTGCACAAGTCGGGTTCACCGCTCGGCTCGGCGCTGGTGGCGCCGGGGAGCGCCGCCGCGATGACGGGGTCGAGCCGCGACTTGCCCGAAAGGAACGAATCGATGGTTGCCCGAGCCTGTTGCAGCGACGTTCGCCCGTTCTCGATGATGAGGACGTTGATGCCGAGTTCACGCTGCAAACCGAACAGGGAGGAGCGTTGGGTCACGATCGCGGCGCGCACGGCGGGATGCTTGTTGGCAACACAACTGGAGATCGCGCCGTTTTCGACGACGATGATGCCGCGGCAACTCTTGTCCTCGCCGATTGCGTCACACATCGTGTGAATTACTTCCAGCAGCCCATTGCGCTTGCCGTTGAACGTCAGGAACGTGAGGCTGTGGTGCTCTCGCTCCAGGCCCGGCAGCAGCGTTCGCAGATACGGCGTCGACGGATCGCCGATGAGGTAGATCGCCGGTGTGTGGTTGGGCTCCGGGTTTGTCGCGCCAACCCGCTGCACCGACTTTCGACACGTGCGAAGCCAGTCGGCGGCGGCGGGTGTGATCAGCGCATTGGCCGGCAATTCGATCGTGTCGCCGTTCTGTGACTGCGCGAGGAGCGTCTTGACTGTGATTAGCGGTCGGTTCATCAGCTCGTTGTATCGTTGTCGGCGTCGGCGGAATCCGGCAGACGCACGCTGGTTTCATCTTCGACAATGCCGACCACGGACCACCGGGCCGGCGACGTATCATCTTTCAACATCTGGCGGGCGCTGAGGCCGTCACTGGAGATCAGCACGAGATCACCCGCATGCGCGTGCAGCCGATCGAGCGCCAGGACCGGTTCCAACGTCAGCGAGCGCAGCGGCTGGACAAGCAGCAGCCGCGCCCCTTCGAGCGAAGCGTGCTTCACGGTTGCCGTACTGTGTCCAATGGCTCGTGCCAGCAGCATGTGTGACTCCGTAGGGGGTGCTTGCCTCGTACCACCGATCCGCTAGAAAATCCGCAGGCTGTCCACCATCGTGCATCGCCGGTACCGCGTGAACGACAGCGGACTGGTGATGCCTTCACCCGTGGGGGTGGCGATGGAGAACGAGCCGTAGCCTTGCCCGCCGACACCCAGACCGGCCGAACTCGGTCCGTTCTTGACGTACAACGTCGTGTTCGCGGCCTTGCCCATCCTCGTTAGGTTCTCGACGTTGCGCGACCACATGACCGCGGTGTGCTTGAACCCGTGCTCGTACTTGACGGCGAGCCGGATCGCGTCGTCCACGTTGCGGGCCATCACCATCGGCAGCACGGGCATCATCTGCTCGCACGGCAGCAGTGGGTTCGACTCGTCCGTCAGGCCGAACAGGATCTGCACGTCCGGGCCGATGCGCAGGCCGATCACCTCGGCCAGTACCTGTGGGTCCTTGCCGACGAACTCCTTGCGGGCGATCCAGTGCCCGGACTCCTCGTCCTTGTACACCACTTTCTGGGCCAAGCGGTCGATCTCGTCCTTCGACAGGCGGTGGCCGCCGGAGCGCTCCATGGCACCGAGCAGTGGCTCCGCCACCGTCTCCACGACGAACACTTCCTTCTCGCCGATGCAGAGGAGGTTGTTGTCGTACGCGGCGCCGGCGATGATGCCCGAGGCGGCTTTCTCGATGTCCGCCGTCTCGTCCACAACGACAGGGGGGTTGCCAGGACCCGCGACAACGGCCCGTTTGCCCGCGGTCAGGGCGGCGTGCGCCACGCCCGGTCCGCCCGTTGCACACAGCATCGGCGTGCCGGGGTGTTTGAAGAGCGCCGTGGCTGACTCGATCGTCGGGTTCTCGATGACGCAGACCAGGTTGTCGATGCCGATCTCGCCGTGGAGCTCGCGGTTGAACCGCCGTGTAGCCTCGACAGCACACTTGGCCCCGGACGGGTGCGGATTGCAGACCAGCGCGTTGCCCGCCGCGATCATCATGATTGCGTTGCACCCGAGCGTCGGGACGCTGTGCGTCACGGGTGTGACGACGCCGATGACGCCGTACGGCGCGAACTCGGTGACGGTCAGGCCGTGGTCGCCGCTGGTGGCCTCTGTCTTGAGCATTTCCAGGCCGGGGACGCCGGCGGCGAGCTCGAGTTTCTCGAACTTGTGTGCCAGCTTGCCCAGCTTGGTTTCCTCGAACTCGATCCGGCCGAGCTCTTCCTTGTCACGACGCATTACCCGGCGGATGCACTCGACCGCCCGGCCGCGCGCCTCGACCGATGTATCCATGAGCTGGCGTTGCGCGGCGGCGGCCGCGCGCACGGCATCGTCCACAGACGAGAAGATACCGTGGCTCCCCGCTGCGGTGCTGACGTCGGTGCTGATGTTGACCGGCGACAGCGCGACGGGGCTCGCTGGACGCGACTGATCGAGACGCTTGAGCACCTCGCTGACGACGTCGGCGATCAACGCTTCGTTTACGGTGTTGTTTCCGACTTGCATGGCCAGTTACCTCGGGCAGGGGGGCTACGAGCCCGCGAGCGTCCCGTCGGCGCTGCGCAGGATCGTGTCCTGCAATCGCACCGTATCGACAATGCCGATCACGACCGCGTCGACCGGCATCGTCTTGGTTTGCTCCGTCATGCGGGCCGAACTGCCCTGCGTTACGAGCACGAACTCGCCGATGCCCGCTCCGAGCGAGTCAATCGCTACGAGCACCTTGCCCGTGCCCTTCAGAGCCGGCTCACCCGGGGCCGCGCCACTCTGGGCTTCGATAACGATCAGCTTTGAGTCCGCCATCGTCGGCTCTTTCTGGGTCGTCACCAGGTGGCCAGTCACTTTGCCGATGAACATCGTTGCACTCCCGCAAGATCCCCCCGACCTCGCGCCGAACGGACACGCGGTCTACGTCTTGGGCATCAGCTTGTCCAGCTCATCGTGCGGCCGCGAGAGCACCTCGACCGAGAGAACCTCGCCCAGCCGCGCGCCTGCCGCTGCGCCCGCCTCCGTGGCGGCCCGGACGGCGGCGACGTCACCGGCGAGCGACACGCTGATGTAGCCGGAGCCGGCGGCGCGGAAGCCCGCGAAGCTCACGTTGGCTGCCTTCAACGCCACGTCCGTTGCCTCGACCGTGGGGATCAGCCCACGTGTCTCGATGAGCCCCAATGCCATCTTCGCCATCACGATCTCCTTCTTGCACGCCGTCGCATCGCTCGCGACGGCGATGATCAGCCTTGCAACACGTCACGCGTCTGCCGCGCGACGATCAATTCCTCATTCGTCTGCAGCACGAGCACCCGCACGTCCGAAACGTCCGCCGACACGGTCACCTCGTTGGCGCCGGCGTCGTTACGTTCCCCGCTCAGCCGGATACCGAGAAACGAGAGCCCCTCACAGACTCGCTGTCGCACGAGCGGCGATCGCTCACCGATACCGCCGGTGAAGACGAGCACATCGAGCCCGCCGAGCGCGACTAGGTAGGCCCCGATGCAATCGCGGATCGACTCGACGAACACTTCGAGTGCGAGAGCCGCCTGCTCGTGGCCGGCCTCCGCGGCCGCGATGATCTCGGGCATGTCGTTGCTGACGCCACTGATCCCCAGCAGACCACCCTCACGAGCCATTCTCTCCAGCAGGTCTTCGATCGGCAGCCCCGTCCGCGACCGCAGCCGCAGCAGCGCGTAGGCGTCAAAATCACCCACGCGGTTGTTCTGCGGCAGGCCGGATTGCGGCGTCATCCCAAAGCTGTTGGCGATGCTCTGGCCGTCACGAATCGCACAGATCGAGCTGCTCCCACCGAGATGGCAGGAGATGATCCGGGCGGCACCCGTGCCAAACAGCTCGGCGACGCGCGTCGCGACATACTGGTGCGAGGCACCGTGAAAACCGTATCGCCGGACACCCAGGTCGCGGGTCCACTCGTACGGAATCGCGTACGTCGTGCGGGATGGCGGGATCGACTGGTGGAAGCCGGTCTCGAAAGCCGCGACGAGCGGTGTCTGGGGCATTTGTTCGCCGAAGGCCCTCATGGCCGCCAGGTACGCCGGGTTGTGCGCCGGTGCCACGTCGCTGAACGTCTGCATCGTCTGCATCACGTCCGGCGTGACACGCACGGCTCCGCTGATCGGCCCACCATGAACGGCCTTGAAGCCCACGGCGTCGACTTGGACGGGGGCCTGTGTGGTGCCGGTTGCGCCCAGAGCTGCAAGGCACGCGTGGATGGCCTCGGCCTGGTCGGTAATCGGCTGCTCGTGGGCGGTCGGTCCGGCGTCGCCGATTTGCAGCGTTATCCGTGAGGTCGTCTTGCCGACACCCTCGACGCCGCCGTGCGCCAGGACGCGCTCGTCCGCCATGTTGAACAGGCGGAACTTGAACGATGTGCTGCCGATGTTGACGACCAGGATGTTCATAACGTGCCAACCGTGCTGGGTCGTCGCGCGGTGTCAGCACCGCGGCGACCGCGTGTGCATGCGTTAGACGAACGCCTGCAACAGTTTCTCGTGCGGTTGTGGAATCACGTGGGCGCTGACCAGCTCGCCGGCCTCGTTCGCCGCCTCGGCACCGGCATCGACCGCTGCCTTGACGCTTCCAACATCGCCCTTGATGACGATCGTGATATAGCTGCCGCCGATCTCGATGATGTCGACGATCTCGACGCCGGCGGCCTTGCACATGGCGTCGGACGCCATCACGGATGGGTTCGTGCCCCTGGTTTCGATCAATCCAATGGCTTGTTTCATCGCTGGACTCCGTCTCGTTGTGTGGGGCTGATCAGCCACCGCCTACTTCGGGCCGCCACGTCGGGGTTTGGACTGTGTGGGGTACAAGCCACTGAGTTCATCGTGGGGGCGGGGGATGATGTGCACCGCGGCGACTTCGCCAACCTTGGACGCTGCGGACTCGCCGGCGGCCACCGCCGACTTCACCGCAGCGACGTCGCCGGTGACGAACGACGTCACCAGCCCGGAGCCGACGCGTCGCCAACCCATCATCTCGACGTTGGCGGCCTTCAGCATCGCATCGGTGGCCTCGAACAAAGCCACGATGCCGCGTGTTTCGATCATGCCCAATGCGGCTATCTCTGCCATGACTGCTCTCCAGGGCCTGCATTTCCTGACGGCAGGCCTACCGTATGCTCACTTGCTCCGTCTATGTCCGCTGGGCGGACTTCCTCAGGACAAGCCCGGTCGCACCGGGCAGGTCGCAGGCGTTTCCTTCATCCGAGTCAATGTGCACTTCGAGCTTGTAGTGATCCCCGACGCGCACCGCGATGCCGGCAATCGTCAGCGAGCACGTCGGGTGCTCGACGACCAGCTCCATTGTGTCACCGCTCTGAACGCCGTAACCGTCCGCATCCGCCGGCGACATGTGGACGTGGCGCAGAGCCCGAATCACGCCCTTCTCCAGCACCAGGTGCCCCTTGGGGCCCATGACGATGCAGCCCGGCGTACCGTCGAGGTTGCCACTCATGCGCACCGGCACGTCAATCCCGAGCATGATCGCGTCGGAGAACGCCAGCTCGATCTGCGATTGCGGCCGTGTCGGCCCCAGGATGCGGACGTTCTGCAACAGCCGGCGCTTCGGCCCGATCAGGTCGACCATCTCCTCGGCGGCGAACTGGCCTTGCTGGTAGAGCGCGCGATGGGGCGTGAGCTCGGCGCCCGGCCCAAAGAGGATCTCGAGGTGCTCCTGCGTGATGTGCATGTGGCGGACCGAGATGTTGACGACGAGAGGGCTCCCGGTCTTCGCCGGCTGCACATAACGCTCCTGCACGATCTCGGAGACGATCCGCTCAATGCGTTCGCGGTCGAGTTGTGGTGCTGCCAGCCCTGCAGTCATGCCTGCTCTACTCCTGTCGGGGCCGTGGTATGGCTGCGACCGAGGTCTGGTGCGTGGCGGGAACAACGCCGAGTGATCCACAGGTCCTTGATCGCCGAGGGCGGGCCGAGAAGCCGGCAAGTCGGGCGTTGTCACACATATTACCACATGTTTATCGGCGTTTAGCGCTTGACAAAGCCAACGATTACCACAATAATCAACCCACGTCAAGCATAAAGCACAGAAAATCGGACATCTTCGTCCAAGGTGGATATCCCTCATATGCTCCAGCGACAACGCCACCGCGAGATTCTCGCCCGCCTGAATGCCGCCGGCGGGGTCCGCGTTGCCGAGTTGGCGAAGTCCCTTGGCGTGACCGAGGAGACCATCCGCCGGGATCTGGAGAAGCTCGGCCGCGCCGGCCGGCTGATTCGGACGCATGGCGGCGCCGTTCCCGTGGTCGGCATGAGCCACGATCTGCCATTCCATGTCCGGAGCACGGCGTATCACGAGGAGAAGCAGCGGATTGCCCGCCGGGCGCTTCAACACGTGTCGGAGGGAGACGTCATCGCGTTGGATGCCAGCTCGACGGTTTACGAGTTGGCGCGGATCATGCCCGACATCCCCCTGACGGTCGTCACGAACGCGCTGCCGGTGACGGCGGCGCTGATGATGCGGTCGCAGTTACGTGTCCTGTCGACGGGGGGAATGCTGGACACGCCGACGCGGTCGTGGGTCGGGTCGTTTGCCGAGCGGGCGCTGGAGCGCGTCAATATCCACAAGCTTTTCCTTTCCAGCAAGGGGATCGATCCGGAACGTGGCCTGAGCGAGATTCACGACGCACAGGCACGCGTCAAACGCTGGATGATGGACCGCGCGCAGAAGACCGTCCTGCTCATTGACCACAGCAAGCTCGGGGCCCGTTCGGTTGTCTCCGTGGCGGCGGCGACGGAGGTTGATGTGGTGATCACCGATGCGTCGGCTGCCCCGGAGTTTCTGGAGGGGCTCCGCGGGATGGACATCGAGGTGGAGGTGGCAGAATAGCGCGTCGTCCGTTGATTCATGCCGGCAACGGGGCGTGTCCCGGAGGGGTTCACAGGAACATTCCGACCACGAGCGTGGCCGCGTTGTAGCAGCCGTGCAGAACGATCGCGATGACGAGCCAGCGGAACCCCTGGCTGAGCTGGGGTGGGCGCAGCTCCGTGACGGCGCGTTCCCAGACGCTGACGAGCCCGTGTGCTGCTACGAATGTGCAGCCTGTATGCATGGCGACGCAGACCGTCCATCGATAGATGACGAGCTCAACGCTCGGGTTCGGGATGTAGACGTTCAGGTAGATGATGTTCTCGATCACAGCAAAGAGCAGCGCCGCCCCGATCGTGGCGACCTGAAGCTGCTCCTTCTTGCGGAACAGGTAGGGTTTCACCTCGACAAGGCACGCGCCGGCTGCGAGCTTCATCATCTCTTCCATGGTCGGCCCGAATACCGTAGCCAGCACGATCATGCCGCCGCCCGCCCCGGTGATAACGGGGTGGCCCCAGGTCAGCGCGGCGCCGATGGCCCACGGCCCGCCGAGGATGGCGGCGAGAACCGCCCCGACCCAGCCCCGGAGGAGTGACGTTTGTTTGGCCCGGGTGCGAAGCCAGCCCTGGTAACTGGCGGCATCGGGCGGTGCTGGACGATAGAGCTCCTTGTGGCCGCATTCCGGGCACGGATGATGGGTGGGAAGCCCGCGCAGGTTGTAGCCGCAGCGGCTGCAGCTCCAGTCCTGGTCGATGATGTCGTTGGCCCGGCCGGGGAAGACGTCGGGCTCATCGAAGACGCTCTGTTGATGGCGGGAGGACCGCCTGGCACGCTCCGATTCCCGGTGCAGCTTGTTCGCGGCTTTGATCTCGGACGGATCAGCCTTCTTCGGCTCAGGCCGGAGATGTGGCTCGCGGTGAACGGCGTGTTCGTCCTCTGGCCGTGACATCACCAGACTCAATGCCGAGCGACGGCGGTTCCGAACACGAAGACCTCGACGCTCACGGCGGGGCTGCGCCGCGACGCGCTGCGGATGTTCGATGTCTCGTAGCGTACGTTCCAAACCTCAGTCGCGCCGAGATCGCGAGCTTGCCGGAGCATGCGCAGCGTGGCTTCACGGCGTGCTCGCTCCATGAGTGTCTCGTACGATCTGACCTCGCCACCCACGATGTTACGCAGCTTCGCCGCGACGCCCTTGAAGTAGTCCGTTGCGATGACGGCATCACCCATCACGAGCGCCGCAAGCTTGACTCTGTCTGTGTCGCGCACGGTCTTGAGATTGACAATCCCGATGTCGCCGAAGCCGCTTTCGCGGCGAGCCAGCGATTGGAAGTGGCTTCGCTCCCGCCACGTGCCAACTACGAGGCCCAGCACAACGAGGACGACAAACGGTACGACCTGGAGCCATACTTGTGCCATACCATTCCCCGATCTACTCGATTACCACGGCTGTACCGTAGGCGTAAAGCTCGGCGGCGCCCTGCGTCACGGCGCTCGTCGTGAAGCGCACATTGACGATGGCGTTGGCCTGGAGCTGCTCGGCCTGGGCGATCATCCGCTCGACGGCTTGGCGACGCGCTTCGGTGAGCAACTCGGTGTAGCCTCGCAGTTCGCCGCCCACGATGTTCTTGAATCCGGCCGCGATGTCGCGACCGACGTGCTTGGCGCGAATCGTGTTCCCTTGCACAAGGCCCTTGAGCTCCCGAATCGTGCGCCCCGGCACGGTCTCCGTGTTGACCACGATCATCCTGTTCCTCCGCACATGCCGCCAGCCGAATCACCCCCGGCTACGTTCTTGGGGTTGGTGGACTCCATCATACTGCCGATGCCTGCCGGAGTCCCGCGCTGCTGCCACACAATCGCTGGTCTGACACGCGATGTCCTGTCGCGTTAGCCCGGGGGGCGCAACGACCGGCCGGCAGGCGCTCGGGGGTGAGCGGCTGCCGGCCGTTTGGGGGTCTCAGGTTTTCACATTCCGCCGAGCAGAGCAGCCGCCCGGCGACGAGCGGACTAGCCGCCCAGCAGTGCGACGAACGGGTTGATGTCGTCGAAATCGACATCGCCATCCTCGTCGCAATCCGCGTGCAGCCAGAAGCAATCCGGGTACGC
>Ga0272441_10011024_pt1 | contig 13530 bp, 13 predicted proteins | sample SSMProp6N_FD_193582 | JGI IMG/M metagenome (GOLD analysis project Ga0272441, IMG submission 193582) | Marine sediment archaeal communities from Little Sippewissett salt marsh, Falmouth, MA, United States - SSM-Prop-6N | ecosystem: Environmental > Aquatic > Marine > Wetlands > Sediment ... | reverse complement strand
AAAAAATTATAAAAATTATTGTCCGACATCTTATCGTTTTTAATTGTAAGCTTATCTTTTGTTTTTCCTGAGTATGATACATTATACGGCGGATCTGTCAACACCATGTCCGCTAACGCCCCCCCCACATAAGGGTTTTAACATTTTTTATGTTTGTGCTGTCTCCGCACAATAATCGATGTTCGCCAATCTCGAATAAATCTCCTTCAACAATATCGGTTTCAATAGAATCAACATCGGGGATTTTGTAATTATCATCATCAGTATTTTCTAGCAATTCTGCACTTGTTTGTTTTTCCCATTCTTCCAGTCCGTCAATATCAAAACCAATATCATCAAGGCAAATATCATTGAATTGTTCTTCAATTATACTAAAATCAAACTCCCCGGCGTGAGTATTGCTAATTATTGTATATTCTTTAATCTCTTTATCTGTTAAAGACCTATTTGGGACTCGAACATCAATTTCTTCTTCGCCACGACCAACAAGCATTAAAGCAGTAACTCTTTGATTTCCACCGATTATTTTCATGTCTGAATTAACGGCAGGTATTTCAACAAGATTAAACTTTTCAAGACTTTCAATAAGTTTTTGCTGTTTGTCTTTTGTTATTTTCCTTGGATTTATATCCAATTGGATCAAGTCTTTAACTTTTATTTTTTTTGTTGTCCATTCAAGGTTTTTCATGGTGTTTGATGTTTTAAAAACCGCAAGCGCACGAGTTTAACGTGCATGCCTGGTGTGGACATTCTTTTCTGTACTTGCGGAATTCTTTGATTATTGTCAATTGTTAATTGTTAATTATCGTAGCTTTCGCCACTGGGTTTTATTCATTATGTCGGTTTGCACCGTGTCGATTCGGTTGCAGTTATTGTAAATGGTTTCGGCACGATTGTACTTTTTCGATTCGCGGATCCATCCGCGTTCATGCTTTAATACCAGGAGAGAAATATTATCATCGTTGGCCTTTTTTGAAAACCATATATCAGACATGTTCATGGTTTTAAAACAATCAACACTAATATTAAATGTGTCGGTATGATAAGCACAAGCTCCTGTTCCGGTAACATGAACAAATACATTGCTTAACACACTGCGCAGGCAGCTAAATGCTTGCTCGTGATCATAATAATAGCTTTTAATCGGAAATTTATCGAATATACGGCCATGCAAGCCAACAATGTATTTTCTGTTATGCTTTTCGATCTGCTCAATAAGTGTGCTTACATAGTCGGCCGGATAAATCAAATCGTCGTCAACAGTAAAATGATAGCCTTTAATTTTTGCTGCAGTATAAAATTTTCCAACATCGCCAAGGTCGCCCACTTCATCCTGACTGCGATAAACCTTAATTTTAGGATTGTTCAGAAAGGCAGGAACATTGTCGAATTCGTTAAGGTAAACATGCAGTTCCGTAACTTGTGGTAACAGGCTGTTTACTGTTTCGAACAATGAATTTACGCGGCATGGCATAGTTGCCATGGATGCAATTACCTTATCTTTTTGGTGGTTCGTAATTAAAGGATGTAGTTTTCGCTCTTCGGGATGCATAACGCTTTCGTGTGCGCCATGTATAATAAGCGAGTGTGCAACCTGATAAATAGAAGCTCCGGATTTGTATAATCTTTGCGAGATTTGCATACCAACACCGGAGCTTCGTCCCGGTTTGCCCGACCAGTTAGGACTCACTTTGTTAATAGTGTATTCCAGGATATCAAAATAATGTTTGGTACATATATATGCCATATCCATCCAACCATTGCGGATGTATGTAAAGTTTTTAAAACTTAAAACTTCGGGTTTTACCGGAACCCAAACAGCCATGCCATTGCGACCGTAATCGTTCAATATATTTAAGCAGGCTTTATCGCTGTCGTTAATGGCATCATATTTTGCTGTGGCTCGATTAAAAAAATCATCGACCAGTTGAATATCGTCAGGCACCTGAATAAAATAATCGAACTTATCTTGCTTGGCAAACTGATAAAAGCGATTAATTATATGCCAATAGTTCAGTTTTCCACGATGTTCGTTGTCGAGTATATAATGGAAATCGTCAAAATAACGCTTTAAATAAGATGTAACTTTTGTATAGTTGGCCTGCGAACAGTCGTTGTTGATGTAAATCTTAATGTCGAAGTTTGATGATTGCTTTTTGATTTGTTTTAAAAGATTAAGCAACATCTCAGGTCGCTCGTATGTGGTTATAAATACAATAATTCTTTTCATTGTCGGGCAAATTAAAAACTCCCGATCGTTTATTATCGGGAGTTGAGTTTGTAACTATCTATTAACCTTCCCCGTTTTGGTTGTTGTTTTTTTCGGGGTTTTCGTGTTGGGAGTTTTTTTCACTTGTATTTCCTTAACCGGCTTTAAAAGCTTTTTACCTTCGGGTGTTAACACGATATACTCGCAGCCTTCTTTTGCCAGTTCAAGAGCCAACTCGTCGGAGATACTATCCAGTTGAATAATTCCGCGACCTTTAAAGTCGGCCCTGCGCGGTGCGTTTTTAGCCAGTTTAAAAATGCTGCTCATAACTAGCTAATTGGATCAACCTGTCCGGAGCTTAAAGGAATAGCACCGTCAAAACGTAAACCAGGAGCAGAACTCTCAGCTTCGAATGCAAGTGTTAACCCGCGCTTTTCAGATCCTGAATACTTAGGATTCAGGTAACAAGGGAATCCATCGATACCAATTAACTCGCGCTCGCCGTTTTCTTCCACAATAATAAGGTAACCATGAGCATTGTTAAACTTACGTGCATAAGCTTTAATCTGATCACTGGATCCTGGTAAGAAAATCTCACCTTTATTACTGTGGTGTTTACTGTCGCGCTCGCCTGCACCTTCAGGAGTAAATGTTACCGATGTAGCATACAATTGTATAAAAAATTTATCTGTAACCATTGTAAAACTACCGACGGCATGACTTGCTTCTTCCGCTGTGGTGGGATTGGCATTAATTGTTGGCGCTGTTGTAACATGACTGGCAGGTGCCCAATACACTTTTTTCTTGTAGTCGGCCATGTTATCAGGTTCATCGTTAAACAGCGCATCGGTATAAGTAAAAGCCGTCATTAAGGCACCAATAGGAGCACGAAATAAAAAAGCGGACACAAATACGCCTGCAACGATCAGGAACTGAGCAAATGGTTTTACTTCAAGCCCTGTTGATATTGCTGTTCCCAAAAGAACAGACAATAATATTATGGTTAAAATTCGAACTATTTTCATGATATTGTTTTTAAAAGGTTAAAAACAGGGCATTGCTGCCCTGAATTATACTATGAATAATCACCAGATAAAGCGTTAGCATTACCTTCTGATTGGTTGTTGATAAACAACTCTTTTTTGTTAAACGAACGAATTCGTGTACCAAACTGAGCCTGTAACCAAAACTGAACAATATTAGGATCTTCTTCGCGATTACGAACCTGAACGAAGTTTGCATCATCCATTTTATCTGTACCAAATTGAAGGTTCCCTGGTGTAGTTAAGATCATTCTTTGACCATCTCCGATTTCAGACGAGCGCACAATAGTACACTTGTTTTGTGAACCGTGTAAAATAGTTCTTCCATACACATCATACTCAGGTTTATACCTGTTCATATTACGATAAGCATCGTCATATATGTCTGCAAGTTCATGCGACATTATTAGATTTGATGGGCGATCTTTCAAGAATTTGTTTGCTAAACGATAAAAAGCAAGGATTTGATCAGCTGCATCGTGATCAGATTCGTCAGTTGGAGCTGTAATTTCACCAATTGAAGTGTCGTAATTACCTTTTGAAACAGCAATATCACCATCTGAAACTAAAGAGTCTAAAATTGTATGATAGCCATTAAAAATACCAAGTGGAGAACGATCTGTTGCATCTCTTACAGCATGAAAAAGAGAACCATAAAGAATGTCTTCACCAAAAGTCTTTGCAATTGATGATAACATAACCATTTGCCATGGATGTTTTTTACTTTTATTTTTACCTATAAGTACATCCGGGCCAACTTCAATTTTCTTATAGTTTTGGATGTTATCCTTAACGTTGGCATAAGCCAGGAATACTTCCAAAACTGATTCAATAGCTTTTCCTACTTCCCCATCTTCAACTGTTCCTACAACATAAGGTTTTGCAATTCCGGCTTTACGCTCGAAATTGGTTATAACATCTTTATTTTGGATGTTTTCAATTAGAGAAATTCCCATAGCTCCTAAACGTGGAGCCATTACAGCAAATGCAAGAGTTTTCAAGTCTTTTGCTCGTCTTACAGCTGTTTCTTGTAAAGTGCTAATATCTACTACTGACATTTTATTATTATTTTAAGTTAAAAATTCTTTAGTTACAGCTTCAAGGTTAGAAGCAAGATCATCGCTTTTAGCAACATTCTCGTCTCCTGAGTCTTCTTCTGCCGAAGTGTCTTTTTTAGGTACCACTTTGCCCGATGGTACTCCTGCACCTTCTTCTAAAGCTTTAATCTGAGCATCTTTTTCTGCAATAGCAGATTCGTGTTCAGCATTTAGAGAATTGATTTCTTCTGCATGTGCTGCAGTTAGGTTTTCCAACTCAGTTGCCCTTGCAGACAAATCGTTCTGAGCTGTTTCCAATGCGCTTGCCTGAGTATTTCTGTCTGCCAGTGCAGCATCAATAGCTTCAAGCTGCTCGCTTGTTAAGCTTGCCATGTTATCGGCATCAAGCTCGATAGCAGAAAGCACCAACAAAGCGGCTACGTGTTTAAATTTTTCCATGTTTTTTGATGATTTTTTATTTGGGTTTGACTTTTTATTTTCTTTAGCCATCGATGCAGCTTTTTTAATTGCATCGTCGAGCGTTCCGATCTCGTCAACCATAACGCCCATAACATCACGAGCCATGTAAACCTTTCCGGTCATCATGTCTTTGGTTACTTTTGGCATGTTGTTCGAGATTGTTTTGTGGAATTCTTCGGCAATCGGATCCAGTACTTCTTTTTTATACTCTTCGTATTTACCTGCACGAAGATCATTAAACATCTTTGTTTTGTCTTCAGATAGATTGCTAACAACTTCGTGATATTTCAGGCCTTCTTTTTCGTAATATGGAATAATATCCCAAAACGACATCATTACTCCAATAGATCCAATCTCATCAAGTTCAGTTGATGCAAAACGGTAATCGGCATGTGATCCAATCCATAATGCTGCAGAAGCTTCCAGACCGTCGATAAAATCAACAACTGGTTTTCCTTTAGCTTTAAAGGCATTTATCTCTTCTCCAAACTGCATGGTGCCGTCAACTGTTCCGCCTGGCGAATCGGTATGTAAAACAGCTGCAATAATGTTCGGATTGTTAGCTGCTTGCTTTAAATGTCGTCGAAGGGTTTCTGTTCCTACAGGTCCGCACTCCTGGTCGTTTTTCATTAATGTTCCTTTAACAGGAATAATAATTACCGATCCTTCGGTTGCGCCAGTGTACTCGTCTGCTTCTTCGTCGTATTCGAAGTGAGTGCCAGTAACAGGATTTACAACTTTAGGCATTAAGCCTTGCTGTACGTTTTCAAACTGGGTGTCCATTCCATTAATTAACTGGAATAAAAAAGGAGAGTAAGCTTCGGCAAAATCTCTGCGAATTGCCCAAGCCCCTTTTAATATTGAAGATATTAAACCATAATTCATATCGATTACTGTATTGATCAATTACAATACAATAATATATATGTATGCACGCAGTATAAAGGACGGTTCTAGGCTTCGTACAATGGTGGAAGTGTGAAATTCCCCGATAATTTGATCTTATAACCATTATATCCACCCGAAGCAGGTTCGCTAATATCAACCATAAGCTCGGCAGGTTCTTCCAGTGTGCCTAACAGCTTTGTATAACCGTTTCCTGTTTTGTATTTGGCAATAACCTTATGTTTTACCATTTCGAACAGCTTTTCGGTGGCATCGGCCCTGTCTTTAGGATGATAAGCATCAATTGAAGAATCATAATAAATATTTCCGTTTTTGTTTTTTTGCTTGGTGTCTGCTTTCGATTTGCCAGGAGTAACATAAATGTTTAAGAAGTCGCATCCTGGATTAAACTCTATGGCTCCAAATGTACGTTCAGATTTATTAATGTTGATAAAACTAATCTCATCAACAAAAGCAATCTCTAATCCAATTACCGACGATATGTTTTCGTCGTCGTGTGATATGTAATATGAGTTTGACATGGTGTTTTTAGTATTATTCTTATTTTATAAACAGATATTCAAGTATTTAGCTTTATTTTACAGCTAATTTTTATTAAGGGACAAAGGGGGATGTACTTTTTTTAATATTTTTTTGCATTTTCCATTGATTTTAACATTTTTTTTTCATCTGAACGGTCCCACGACTTTTTTAAGCTTTCAAACAAGATCTCGTCCATGTTAATTTCATATGCCAGGCAAAAGTCATAAATGCCTTCCTTCTGATTTTCGAGCAGGCTTTTGTTAATGTTGCTGCGACAATAACCGAAAACGTAATTATGAAATACTTTTTTAAAGAGTTTTTTAAACTCGCCTGCAATCATTTTTTGTCTGCGGTCGTCGAGATTAGTTCTGTAAAAATTATCGATTCGCTTATTCAGTATTCTAAATCGCGGAATAAAAACCGTAATCACATAATCGCCTTTAATCGGTTGCTTATATTCTTTGGGCTGCAATTGCAAGATATATTTTATCCGCTCAAACAAAGCGTCTTGCTGACCAACATCAACCACGTCGCTTCCATAAATGCGTTTAATGAATTGCTTCACGAAAGGATCAACCTTAATATATAATGGTATCTTAGTTGTACTCATAAGCGGTCCATTCGTCTTTAAAAATGTAACGTGTAAATATGCCCGGATTCATATTCTTTGTAAACTTGGTGTTTTTCCACAACACATACAGGCGTTTATTCATTGCTCCGGCAGCATGTGCCAGTCCGGTATCGTTTGCAATTACAAAATTAGCATCGCTTATAAGGCGCAAACTCAAGCGAATATTATTATAATATGCAGGCACGTTATTTAACCATGGCTTTGCTCGCTCGTAATCTTCTTTGCTTCCGGTAAAAACAAGCTTATGACCTTGTGCTTGCAGCTTTTCAATAAGCTCGGTCATAACATCTATTCCCGGATCCTTACTAAAAATGTAATTCGGATCCTGACTTCCCGTCCCGTTCATTATTAATACATAGTCTTTTTCGGGATTTTCAACTTCCAAACCACGATCGATGTAAGTATGATCCATTTCAGGCAATGGAAACTCACGACTTATTCTATGATATATATATAAATAATCGGGCAGGATGTTTTCGCGGCATATCATTCCTGATGTAAAAACAGGATCGTGATCTTGCGGACCTATATGTTCAATAAACGGGCAATCGAGAAAGCACTGTTTTACATATTCTGTTTCGAAGTGTACAGGTATTTTTCTGTTTTTTAGCTCGGCGAGAGCCTTAATGGTTGGTGTGCAATTTATAAAATTGCCTAACCTAAAACTATCAATTTGTTTAACGTACAGCATAATTGTGGTGTTTGATGAATCTTACTTCGGCTTAGCTTGTCGAAGTATGGTAGTACAATTATACTAAATTGCTGTTTTTTAAACAAGTACCAATAACAACAAGTAATTAACAATTACCAATAAATAATTAAGAATTGATGATTGTTAATTAAATTAAACATGATGAATGCTTTGTAAATTTTCGGCACTTACGTGAGTATAAATTTCGGTGGTTTGTAGTCGGGCGTGTCCTAAAATAGATTGCACCTGTCTAATGTTGTTGCCTGAGTTTAACAAATGGGTTGCATAGGAGTGGCGCAAGGAATGAACACAAACCTTTTTTGTTATGCCGCAGCGTTCAAGTGCGGCTGTTAATATGCTGCGAATACTCGAATGACTGTATTTTTCGCCATCGCCAGTAAAAAGCAAGTCGCTAGGATTGTATTTGTAGTAATACTCCTTAATAATTTTTATCCACTTTGGGTTGATGGGAACAATACGATCTTTGTTTCCTTTAGCATTCTTAATATGTAATAACTTGGTGTTATTATCGAAATCGTTTAAGCGAAGCTCAGGAAGCTCACTAATACGTAAACCAAAATAATAAATGGTTGCAATTATTGCTTTGTGTTTAATGTTTTTAAAGCTGTTTAGCAGAAGATCTATTTCGTGCGTGCTTAATACCACAGGTAAATGCCTTGTTTTTCGTGGTCGGGCAACCTTCAGCTTTTCAATATTAATGTTTAGTGCTTTATCGGCAAATAGCTTTACAGCATTTATAACCTGGTTTTGTTGTGGCCTTGATGTATAATTATAATTGTGCAGGTATTCTTCAATATCCTTACGCGAAATATCGCTTGGAGTTTTGCCAATATGGTTTAAAAAGTCGCGGACATATTTCATATACGACTTAATAGTTGATTTTGCATAAGCCTTATTATGCAGAAATTTTTAAAATTTTTCCAAAATAAAAGCATATTTTATCTTCATAATTATTTGTTTATTAATTAATTACTGTTTAGTTGTAGATACATAGTAGTTGTGTGCAATGGGCTAATTCCGTTTTTTAAATCAACATTCCTGCTAATAATAAAAAAAGAAAAAGCCCACGCTCACATACCATTAAGCTAATTGCTTTCCTTCAACATTTCGTTTCTTTCTGTCTGCGGTTCTTTTTTCAAGCCACATCAAAGATTCTTGAAGTTTGGTAATTACAATTGCATTTTCACGGCAAGGGAATTTTCCTTGTAAGTAGTTCATTCGGTCAATTAAGACTTCAAGAAGTTCCTCGTTAGTTGTTCCATCATTTACCGTTTTCAATTCGGTTGTGCCTTCAATTGGCTTTTTTTCAATGAATTGAATTTCTTGAGTGTTTTCAGCGTTCTCAAATCCGCTTAATTGGTACTTGTGACCTTCTGTTAATACTTTCATTGTATTAGATTTATTTAATTGGGTACTCTATAAAGTTTTCCCCTTCCCTTTTTCTTTTTTTTAGTCCAGTATTTCAAATGAAGTTTTGTCCTAAAACACCGCCCACAGACACACAACACAGGCTATACGGCATTAAAACGACCGCATAGCCACGTCCGTTATACTCCCATATTTCATATAGGAGATAACTAAAGAGTATCATCAGGTTTAAAACCGAATAATGTTTCAAACTTGAAGTTTAGCTGTTGAATCTGACGTCTAAATAATTTGTCGGTATCTATCAAATTATTTACTGTTTTTACTGCATGTAAAACAGTAGCGTGATCTTTTCCACCATGCGCTTGTCCAATTTTTGCAAGTGAACTTTTAATATAAAGCTTTGCAAAATACATTGATACCTGCCTTGTTTGTACTATTTCGCGCTTGCGCGTTTTCTTCACTGCTACTGCAGGATCGATGTTAAAATATTTACATACGGTAACAAAGATGTTTCTTAAATCAGGATCTATTCTATCCAGGTGCATGGCACTGAAATCGAAAAAATCAGGATCCGGGAAATTATAAACTGGTGGAACAGTTCCTAAAGCTGCCCAAACATTTACTTTCTTTTTTTCTGTTATTAGAGTTTCCATTATATAAAAAATTAAAATTTTATTTGTACTCCTATATTTTGCCAACTACATTAACTACACTTAACTACACGGTGAATATCAAATACTTAAAACCAACTACAGCCGAAAAAAGGCAACTATTCTTAACTACATTTCTTTTTTTGTAGTTAGTTGTAGTTAAGTGTAGTTGTTTATTTATTAGTTCTGTATTTATTGTTTTATTTGTGTTCATGCGTTTTATGTGTTTTGTAGTTGGTTGTAGTTGGTTGTAGTTGGGGTTAAAAATTATCCGTGCAAAAGCAAGCGGAAAAATCAATTAAACAATTTATTTTATTCATGGTAATTCGTTTTTTTTTATTAACTATAATTTTTAGTTGTTAAAACACTCCGACTTTTTCTGGGCTTACATTCAAATTTCGAACTGGTGTTTCGCTTTCAAATACATCCTCTTCTTCGAAGCTTGTTTCCAGGTCAACGCCAATTAAATCATATCTAAAACAATATGCTGTTGTTATCTGTCGCGGATGTATCATCTTATCTCCGCGTTGTGTTGCTTCTGCAACTCTTCCAGATGCAGGATCTATCTTTTTAAATGCAACAGATTTCTTTTTTCCAAGGAATGAGTTGTGCGATTTTAAATAGAACTCAAGGGATTTAATAGGAAGGGTGGTGTCGCCACTTTGTCGTCCTTGCTTACGGTACAACTTAAATACTCGGCTGTGGTTTAACATCAGCACAGGAGTTGAGCCTTCCCATTCAAACGAAACCTTATCATCAATTTTTAATTCCGATAAATAGTCAATTTTATAATCAACTCCTTCCATAATAGTTCCATCGGAAACCAGTGCAAGAATAGAATCCCAAAATCCGGATACTTCGTCGCCTTTTTCTGTTTCTTTGTTTTGCTCGCGGATCATTTCGGCAGCTACTTTAGCCACATCAGCATATGAAAAATGCAGTTTTAGTTTATCTTCCAACACCCGGTACGATGCCAGGCAAACTATCCAGTTATTAAATATCCGATCCTGGATCTGATCTTCCGATTCGTCAAAAACCAACAGCATTTCTTTGGCTGTTTGCTTGTATGTTTCGGTCCATTGCTCTTCGAACCAGGCACGATGCTTAATAATATCGTGTACCAGGTGATTAATGCCCTGCTCTTCGATTCGCTTTAACTGGTTAAAAGCTGCTTTTTCCTGCTCGGTATGTACTCCCAACGAAAATGTTAAATAAACTAATCGGGTATACAGGGCAATGTCAATGGTTGGCATTTCCTGACCTGTTAAAACCACGCCGGTATCAACTGCCGATGTTTCTTTCTTTCGGTCGCGCTCCATATTCATTACCGTGCGCCCAGTTCCGTCCCACAATCCTTTCAGGAATTCGTACTTATCAATGTCGTTCATGTTGTTTTTGTACTCTTCCAGGTGCACCAATCCGTTCGAAACATGGCCAACATATTGTGCAAGCGCAGGTTTGCTGGTGTTGGTAATATTCGGACCGCCTTTGTGTTTACCAAAAAAGCGAAGCAGCGATTTAGCCATGGCCGACTTACCTGTATTTTTAGGTCCGAAAATGTTTAGTATAGGAAAGAACCCGGTTGTGCGTACCACTATATCGCGAAACAGCGATGCTATTAAGTAACACATTCCGATCATGGCATTACTGCCAAACACGCTTACAAATCGTTGTGTGTAATCGTATAAGGATATCGGATTGTCGTTGGTAATTTCGAACTTGTACTTGCGTTCTTCCACAAACAGGTCGTCGTCTTTTTCGAAGGTGGTTGCAAATGCAGGTAAATAGTAGTTTTTTTCTTTATTGGTAACAATTCCGTACTTGTTGATTTCCACAAAATGCTCGCCGGTAAATATGCCGTTGGCCCAAGCCCAAAAACCATCCTTTTGCCATCCGAGTTGTGTAACTTCTTTGGCTGTATCAGTTTTTTCGTACAGGTATTTTTTAAGCTTTATCAATTCTGCTTCTGAAGCCATCCATAAAAAGTTTCCAAGCGACTCGAGTTTTAAGCGGAACTGCGAAATCGAGATCAGATCCTTTTGTGCAAACTCCATGGGGATTGAATATCCAAACTCGTTGGTCATTTCGAACAGTCGTTTTGCGTTGTTGGTGCTTTCCAGGTGAAAAAGCGGACGTAATGAAAAGTTACTGCCCTGCTCGTTGTGTCCGTATCGGTTCTGGAAGAAGTAACAATGGCCATCTTCGTAAAATCCGTATTTTTCGAAATCGCTTAAGGATGCTGTTTTTGGCAGCGATGGTTTGTTGTCCTGCTTTTTATCCGATCGCAGCTGCTTTATTTTATCGTTCCACTTTTTACGCGGCCCGTACGATTTATTCGTTTTAATAATATCGTCAATAAACAAATCGATCTTTGTTTGATCATCAACGGCCATCATCAGCTTGCAAATGTTGGTCATGGCATCGGCTTTTTGCGCTGTGCTTTGAGCATTTTCCAACATATCAACGGCCAACCAAACAATGTAATCCTGCGAGTTTTCTTCGGTATATTGTATAAAGTTGTTTCCTGATTTTAAAAACGAGTCGGGATCTTCGCCATCGGGCAACATCAGCACCGAAACATTAAAACCATGATCGATAAACAGTTCGCCATCTTTAATGGCCGCCTTTCGCCCTGCTTTATCGCCATCGGTTAAAATAACCACGTTGGCTGTAAATCGGTTTAATAACTTAACGTGATCGGCAGTTAATGCTGTTCCAAGCGGAGCAACCACGTTTTCGATTCCGTACTGGTGCAAAGCAATTACATCGGTTTGTCCTTCTACACGGTAAGCAAAACCTTCGTTTCGGATGGCTTCTTTTGCCTGCCATAATCCGTACAATATTTTTGATTTCTTAAAAATCTTACTTTCGGGTGAGTTCTGATATTTGGCAATCTTTTTATCGTGATCGCCAATAACACGAGCCGAAAATCCTGCAATTTTACCACGCTCGTTGTGTATCGGGAATATCATTCGGCCTGCATAAAGTCTGGAATCGAATATTTTGCCTTTGCTTTCCTGCAGGATCCCAAGCTCGAGCAGTAGTTTTTCGTTTAAGCCTGCTTTTTTTGCTGTTTCGTGAACGTGTTGCCACTGATCGGGCGTGTATCCAACCATAAATTTTTCTTCCTGGTCGGGATGCACCCTGTTTATAATGTAGTTCATTTCGTTGTAAGGCACCGGTGTGTCGAGATAAATATCCAATACCTTGGAGTTTGCCAGATACAGGCTTTCTTTGTGCTGATATTCGCGTTCGGCTTTATCCTGGTCTTCCTTACTTTCGTATTCGGGCAGCGCAAGCGAGTATTTTGCTGCAATATCCTTTACGGATTCCCAAAACGGAAGGCTTTCCTTTTCCATTACAAACGAAATGGCATCGCCACCTTTTCCACATCCAAAACACTTGTAAATACCTTTGGCAGGATTAACCGTAAAACTGGCTGTTTTTTCGTCGTGCCCCGGAAGTGGGCAACAAGCTTTGTAAACGGTACCTGCTTTTTTCAGATCAACACCATAATGTTTAATCAGATCAACAATGTTAAGGTCGTGAATGCGGTCGGTTATAGTAGTTAGATTCATTATATTTTAGATTTTTAGACGTTTAGTATCAGGTATCAAGATTTTAGACTATAAGATTTCCTGTTTTCTTCAATATTTTCGAGTGTAGCATCCAGTTCTGCATCCCGATCGCGAAGAGTTCCGGCAATTGCTTTTATGTCAGAATCTTTTAGCTGATCTTTAATGTTGTTCGGAATAGCCTTTAAAAATTCAACTTGCACCTTTGCTGTATCAATAACTGTATTAAGCAGGCTTCTTATTTCTTGTGCTGTTTTAACTTCCATGTTACCTTCTTTTAATTTTTTGATGGCGTCCATTGCTTCTGTGCGGACATCAACCAGCGTTATTCCTGTATTATTCATTGTTATTAAGTTTTTTATTGATTTGTCGTGATAAAGCTGCTTTTGCATGTATC
>Ga0272441_10011023_pt1 | contig 13530 bp, 14 predicted proteins | sample SSMProp6N_FD_193582 | JGI IMG/M metagenome (GOLD analysis project Ga0272441, IMG submission 193582) | Marine sediment archaeal communities from Little Sippewissett salt marsh, Falmouth, MA, United States - SSM-Prop-6N | ecosystem: Environmental > Aquatic > Marine > Wetlands > Sediment ... | reverse complement strand
AACCCTGATCAAGTAAAGCATACAGATGCCGGGCGGTCGGGAACGATCCGGTATAAGGGGACGGAGCGTATCGGGCCAAAACGGCCAGCTCGGAATTAAAAACGGCCGGTGGATTCGGACCCGCCGTCAAGGCCCTTGATCTTGTTGAGGATGTCCGAGGCGATCTCCTCGATGGGCTTGTTGGTCACGTCGATCACGTGGCACCCCTCGACGCGGCTGAAAACCTTGCGGGCATAGCGGAGTTCCGAAGTAACATAATCCAGTTCCGAGTAGTACCCGGTGGAGCCCCCCAGGTAGAGATCACGCACGCTGCGCAACTCCGCCAGGTTCTTGGCTGAAGTGGTCAAGCCGAAAACGTGCATGTTTTCCAGGTTAAAGATAACCGGCGGCGGATCCAGCCCCAGGATAATGGGGACATTGGCCACCTTCCAGCCCTTGAAGGCCAGGTAGATGCTCAGGGGGGTCTTAAAGGTTCGGGACACCCCGAGCAGGACGATCTCGCCCTTGTCGATCTCCTCCACCCGGTTGCCGTCGTCGTGCCGAAAGGCGAACTCCATGGCCTCGATCCTGAGGAAATAAGCCCGGTTCAATTTCCGGAACATACCGGGAGTTTCCATGGGCGAAAAATCCAGCTGCCTTGACAACTGCGCCAGCAGGGGGCCCATGAGGTCGATGGTCTCCACGTCATTGAGCCGGCCCAGGGCCAGGATGCGGTCCCGCAGACTCTTGGAGACAAAAGTGTGTACCACGAAGCCCTGGTGCTCCCGGGCCTCATCCATGACTTCCTCGATTTCCCGTTCGGAGTGGATGCCGGCCCGAAGCATTACCTCCGTGTCCACTTCGCCGAACTGGGCCATGGCGGATTTCAGCGCGCCCTCGGCGGTCCTGCCGGTTCCGTCGGACATCACGAAAACCTTAAGCGTCATGGTTGCCTTTGTCCTCCGAAAATATCATAGAATAAATCCAAAAAAAAAGCCCGGCCGGAAAGGTGAGAGCCAATGAATATGCTCTGTGGTTAATACCAGCAAGGGACTCGTGGCCAGGGGCGAGGGGGCCAATGGCCTTTGGCCTTTTTTAGAACTCCACGCCGAAGCGTTTGCGCAGGCCCAGCACCATGATGAGCATCCACACCAGGTAGTGGATCAGCCAGTGGATGCGGGTGCCCAGGAAAGACACCAGCTTGCCGGGATACCGCAGGCTGACTGATTCCAGGGGTCCCGGATTCTGTATCAGGGGCTCGACGGGATAGAGGAAATGCGCCCAGGTGGAGCGGGCGTACCGCCGGTTGGAAAGGGCGCCGATGTGTTTGCCGGCCACCAGGCTTTTGCCCGCCGAGAAGCCCGCGCCGTTCAGGCGGATCTCATGAACTCCCTCATTCTCAATCCGGAGTTTCCAATTGACCTCGCCCAAGGCCTTGACCACCACGGGATTCATGGCCGCGGCAAATCCTTCTCCCGGTTCCAGGGCGACGTCCATGTCGGCGACATCCCCGGCGAAGCGGGCCTTGACGATCACCGTTTCTCCCGGCTTGAAAGCACGCATGCCGTAACGGACTTCCATCTGGGCGAATACGGGTACCAGGATCGGCAGGATCAGGATCAGGGGCGCGAAGTTGAGGACGAAATACTTGATGGTGTACAGCAGGCTGCGTAAAAAGGAAGTCAGGGTCACCCGCCAATAATCCCGGTACATACGTATGGCGAGAATACTGGCCTTGATCTGGTCCTTGGCATGGCGGATACGTCGGGGGGAGGACACCCAGCGGTAAACCAGCAGAACGATCAGTGAAGACAGCAGGCTCAGGAACAGGATCCCCCAGAAATCTCCCAGGCGATCGAAAGGCGCCATCACGACCTGGAATACCCGGGTAAAGAAATGGTTGTATGCGTGGATCATCGAGTGTCCTCCACCGACGCCGCCGCGTCAGGAAATATAGCCGAGTCCACTCAGCTTGTCGGCCATCTCCTCACGGTTGCCTTCGCCGGACTGGATGGAATCGTACTCCCGGGCGATCAGGCTCTCGACCATTTCATCCAGGGAAGAGTACCCGTGATGGGCGAGAATGGTATCGGCTTTTTGTACGGCTTCGTTGCTTAATTTCACTTTCTTGGCCATGTTTCCTCCTAGACCAGTGATTTCCCCGTCATGGCCGGGGTCGGTTTCACTCCGAAGTATTCGAGTATGGTTGGTGCCAGGTCGCGGATATCCGGTACCCGGCGGTTTATCTGGAAATTCGACAGGAAAGATGCCGGTACGGCCATGGGGTCGATACAATGATCCCCGGACCACCAGTCCATGCGGTCATCCACGATCTTTTCCGAGAATCCGCCCATGGCTCCGCTGTCCACGGTGCGATATCCCCGCCGGAATCCCAGGATGATGTCGGGAGCCCGGTCCAGGTAGGCCGGAGAAAACACATCCTCGGATATATAGGCGTTGGATATCATCTGCTGTCCGTTCACGGGATCGCGCAGGGTTTCCAACTTGCCTTTGAGTTCTTCCAGCAGCTTGCGGCGCTCGCCTTCCGTCACGATGCCCTGGCCTTCCCGGTCCTTCATGTTCAGGTACAGGCCGTTGAGCCCCATGGCATAGGCCCGGGTACGGCCCCAATCGCCATACTCCAGGAAACTCTGCCCGGGGAACCAGTCCTGGGTGGACAGGGCCAGGTAGCCTTGATCATGCAGCCAATTGTTGATATTGACTTCCCGGCGGAAGGTTCCGAATCCATGATCCGAAAGAACCATAACCGCCACGTCGGGGGGAAGTTTTTTCATGGCTTCCCCCAATACCCGGTCGTGCATGCGGTAGAGCTCTTCCAGCATATGCCCGTGCCTGGCGGCCACATCGGGCTGGTAGAAAGGATGTTCCCGGTCGGTCATGGCCCAGTACATATGCTGTCCCTGATCGAGACTGGAAAAGTAGAAGAACAGCAATCCCGTGGAACGCCCCAGAAAACGCTCCAACTCGTAATGGAACAACTTGCGGCTCTCCGCGAATACCGACTGGCTCTGCACGATGAAGTTCTCCATGGAGAAAGTCTTCTGCTGCAGGGCCTTGGTGTCCGCCGGCAGGTTGATCATGTGAAAGAGGCCCACTTCCCGCGCCAGTTCCCGGGAGTAGTTGTCGGGGGTGCAGATCTCCGCCGCCGGCTTGCCGGGGCTGATGTGAACCGGAGATATATACAGACGGAAACGCTTGCCGATCTCCATTAAATAGAATTTGACCATACCGGTCACACTGCTGATGCCCTCGATGAGCGGAAAATCAATCTCCACCCAGTCGGAGTATTCGCCCTGGGACAGCAGCATCGTCTTGCCCTGCACATCGATACGGGCGGTTTTGTGGCGGTAGTCCAGATACGCCTTGAAGGGAACCCGAACGGGTCCGGCGCCGGCCACCAGGTCGTTCTCCGGGCCCTCGATCCAGCCATCCTCCAGCATATCGTTCTCATTTATGTAGGCGTAATAGAGCAGGTTGGGGGAAATATCCTTTTCCGCTTCGGCCTCGTCCGTTGTATATAAGGTGTAGATCCCGTAGGTGCCCTTGATATCCGGTGTGCCCATGCCGGATATGGTGCGCTGCCGGGTCGGGCTGGGGGGATAGTTTCCGGGGAGTTTGAAGAGTGTCGATTCAACCCCATTCTCCTCCAGGGTATTCCAGAAGGGTTTGCCCTGGCGTCCCAGTTCCACCCGGCTCGACTTGAGGGGAATACGGTATTTGCCCAACTTCACTACCGAGGATGAGGGAATCGTCTGGGCCTGGGAAAATTCGGGCATATAGGTTTCCGGATTGCGGGCCAGGAAATCGTACACCCCGGTGGCGCCGGGATCACTGCCCACGGCGAAACTGGCCCAGGCCACGGGGCTCTGCGGGGGGATGGTCGTCCGCAGCATGGTGAATACGCCCCGCCCCGCCAGGCGCTGCAGGTTGGGGAGTTCCCCCCGCTGCATCAGGCGATTTGCGATGGCCGGATCCATGCCGTCAAAACCCAGCACCAGCATCCGTTTGCCCTTACTCCCGCCGGCGCCGAAGTTCATGAACGGCGCCGCGGCCAGCATGGTTCCGGTACTCATTATGAAATCTCTGCGTTTCATGCGCTCTTCTCCTTGGGTTTCGCCGCCAGTCCCAGGTCACGTCCCTCCATGAAAGAGGGCGGAGTTACACCCAGGGCCGTCAGCACGGTAGGCGCAATATCCAGCAGGGCTGGGTCCGCTTCCCTGATCCGCCGATTCGCGAAAAAGATGCCCGGAACCTGGTCCCTGGTAAAGGCGTGATCACCGCTCCACCAGCGCAGGTTATCGGAGAACAAATCCGGTCCTACCGTATTCACCGCGGATTCCCATGAGACCCGCATACCTTTCTCATACCCCAGGACCACGTCGGGAGCATTGCGCGTATATGGGCCCCGGTACAGGGCTTCCCGCGGCCAGGCCCGGCGAATCACCGGCGACCCGGTTTGCGGATCCTTCAGGGAGCCCAGTTTTTCACAGATCTCCCGTTTGAGAGCTTCGGCTTCCTCACCGGGAGCGACGATCCCCTGTTTCTCCCGGCCTTTGAGGTTGAGGAAAATTCCGTTCAATCCCTGGCCGTAGGCTTTGGAGCGGCTCCAGTCCACGTCGGCGAACCACTTGTCGCTGCGTTGACATCCTTCCTTCAGGGACAGATAACCCTCTTTATGCAACCAGGAATTGAGATGGAATCCGCGGTTGAAGGGACCGAAACCATGGTCCGATACGATAATGAGCAAGTCGTCTTTGCGAAGCTTGGGACGCAGGCGGCCCAGGAAATCATCCATGGCCTTGTATACATTCCGAATGGCGTGGGTAATGTTGTCCTCATTTCCGGGGGTTTCCGCCGGTGAATCCGCGCCGGGCATGTAACGCCAGAACATGTGCTGAATGCGGTCGGTGGATTCGAATACCTGCACGACCATTCCGGTGCGCACCTTGGACAGGGTGTCGAAGAAGGCCCGTTCCCTTTCCTCCTGGGTGCGGTAAACCTGCTGCAGAAAAGCATTCTCCGACAATACTTTTTCATTGACCGCCGTGGTATCCTCGGCCATGCCCAAAGTCGCGAAAGAACCCAGGAGGCGTGACAGGTATACCGAAAAAATCCGCGGATGAGAGACCGGCATGGAGGGTTTGGCGGGATCGATATGGATCGGTGAAACGTACAAACGCACCGGATCGGCACCGCTGAGCACCAGCTGGACAACCCCGGTGATGCGGATCAGGCCGGCCCGGAATTCAACGGGAATCCAGGGAGAAATGCAATCCTGTTCCAGGTGGATACTTTCATTCCCCGACTTGAACTCCGCCATACCCGCCTCGGCGTCGACGGTCAGAGTAAAAGGCGTGGAAAGGTACTCGCGTCCCTGGCGGAAAGGATGCTCCGGGCCGCGCAGCCTGCCCTTGAAAACCCCCGGCCCCGCCTTTTCCAGGATCTCGGTCATGCCTTCCCAGATATCGGTACTTTCCTGCTTGGTTTCCGAGTAAAAGCTGAAACTCCCCTGGGTGCCCCGCAGATCGGGAGTACCCAGGCCGGACAGCATGTTGCCGTAAAACTTTTCAGGAGGGAAGGTAAAAGGAACCCGCAGAACCGACGAGAAAATTCCGTGTTCGCCGGCAACCTTCCAGAAACTCTTGCTTTTCCGCAACAATTCGATGCGGGGTTTGGACAAGGGGAACACCCGCTTGCCGAGTTTCAGGTTGCGGCGGGGGGGCAGAATGTCGGAGCCGGCGATCCGCGGCATATAGGTCGCCCGGTCCGTGGTCAGGAAATCGAAAATATTATGCTTACCCGGATTCACTCCGGTTGAAAAGGTCGACCAGGCAACGGGAGAAATGGGAGGCTCGGTGCTCCACAAAGGTGCGAAAGTTCCCTCTTTCTCCAGGGCGGAAAAATTGGGAAGGTCAAGCCCCTCATCCCGGAAACGCTTGAGCTGATTGTAGTCCATACCGTCAAAACCGACGATCACGGCACGCCTGAATCCCGCGCGTTTCAGGGTCCGGCGCCGACGCAGATACTTGATCAGGGCACGGATGGGAAAGGTGATAAAATTGAAAAACGCCAGAAAAAACGCGGCAAATATAAAAAAGAATGATCCGGCAAAGGCGAATCCCGCTCCGGGGCCCACGTAGGCATGCAGTGGAACCAGGGATACCGCCGTCAGAACCGCGAGGAGAACAACCCGTTTTCGCATTGAATATTTTAGCATAACTCCCGACCTCCGTCCATGCCGCCCCGGGGCTCCCGGGAACACTCGGGGCAGATTCCCTCCATGACCAGGCGGGCGCTCAACACGCGATATCCCGGAACTTCAGGCCAGCGCCGATCCGGCGGAAATTCGTCTCCATTACCCGTGGGAAGATCAAATATCCGCCGACACTTGCGGCACCAGAAATGATGGTGCGCTTCGAGATTGGGGTCAAAGCGGCGGGGCGCGCCGGTTCCCTCCACCACCCGGGCCAGACCCATATCGGAAAAAGTCTGCAGCGTGCGGTGCACCGTGTCGAAAGAGATGCGGGGGAAGATCTTCCGCACCCTTCGGTACAGGGAGTCCGCGCAGGGATGGTCCCGGCTTTCAAGCAACTGCCGATAGATCTCACTGCGTTGCGGCGTTACCTTCAATCCCCTGCCACGACAGATGTCGGCGAAAGCGTCCATATCGGGAACCAGGGATTCCAGGGGGGCTTCTACTTTCATGAAGATACTATATAGGAATGACTACTATTTGTCAAGCCCAGCGAGGGGCATTCCCCGCCCTCACGTCCCGAAAAAGAAATTCAGAAAAGAACTGAAATCCCGGCGAAGACGTAGCCGATAAAGGCGAAGTTGTATACCTGCTCCACGTCGGCTCCACCCTCGACAAAGCGATAACCCGCCTGCAAACGGGTACGGCTGCCGGCATTCCAGAATACCATTACAGCCACATCTTCGGCACGGCCCTGCTTGGCCGCGGCGGCGTCCGCTTCCGCGATCAGGCCGGCGCGATTTCCCCAGCGCCATTCCATGCGCAGGTGCAACAGGGGGACGAAACCGACATTGTCCGTATACGCTTCACTTCCGGCGCTTTCCACGCGGATCTCCGCGTCGCGGATCTTGGCGGTGAATCCCACCCAGAGATCCAGTCTGGGCGCCCGAACCCAATGCCAGCGCCAGGTCAGTCGGTATGAGTTAAAGCGGTACAAAGCATCCACGCTTGTACCGGCGGGAAACAGGGTATCATTGAACCGCACCGCCCCGGGCAAAACCCCGGAGGCATTCAGGCTGAGTGGTGCGTACAAGAGAGAAAACTCATGACGTTCGGCGAACCGCCAGCTCAACCGCAGACGGTAGTACGCTTTTGATTCAACATCCAGGTCATTGCGCAGCGAAAACCGCGTGCCCTCGGGGTTGGGCACCTGTACGTTGTTGTATCCCGGTAGCACGAAACCGCCTTCCGCCTCAAGCCGCCAGCGTTTCCCCGATTCGCCGGCGCTCAGCATCAGGGAAAACACCATTAATCCAACCAGCAATATCATCAGCTTCTTCATATTTCACCTCCGCTTTGCGTATCGGTCATCAAACTATTATAATGTTTTTTTGAACCATTACAACTTTCACGGCTCCTCCGCTGAGCGTTCAGGTAATGCCCGCGGATCACAGGCGCCACTCGATACCCAGGGTCCCCCCCAGCCCGTCTCCATCTCCCAGTTCCGCCACCAGCCGGGTAAAAAATGCCGTACGCCGGCTGAACCAGTAGCGGGCGCCGCCGAAGAGTTTCACCCGGAAATCGGATCCGCCCTTGAAGCCGAAAGCCAGCAGCGGACCGGCACCGGCCACTAATTCCAGGCGGGACACCCGCAGGGGAAAATGATACGCCAGGTGTGGAGAGAGGACCATTCCGCCGTTTCCTCTAAGCCACAGGTTCACGTCCCCGCCCAGGGCAAGGTGGCCTCCCAGGCCCACTTCAAAACAACCGCCCAGGTAGGTAACATTGTGGATGGCGGTAATCATTCCCCCCGCCCGGACCTCCCGCCGGCGGATGCCGCCGGCATGCAACAACGAAACGCCGAGCAACAGGCACGCGAACATGGCCATTCGTTTTTCCATCCTGCCTCCCAAACAATATGTGTTTTCATTGTACGCAAGCCTCTCTCCCCTGGCAAGCATGAAAAATAACCGGTAAAATGAGCGGGGAGGTGCCATGACCCGCCGGATCAGCGAGCAGGACGTATTGGAAATGGACCGCAACGATCCCATGTTGCGTTTCCGAAAAGAGTTTTGTATCCCCGCCGAAACCATTTACATGGACGGCAACTCCCTGGGCCTGCAATGCCGCGGCGCCGCCAGCAATATCGAAGCGGTGATCCGGGACTGGCGGGACCGGGGCATCGGCGGCTGGCTGGATGGCTCGCCGCCGTGGTTCTCCATGTCCGAAACCCTGGGTGAACAAACCGCGCCCCTGGTCGGGGCCGCGCCCGGCGAGGTGGTCGCCACGGGCACCACCACCCTGAACATCCACGCGCTGACGGCATCCTTCTTTTCTCCCCGGCCGGGGCGCGACCGCATCCTGGCGGACGAGTTGAATTTCCCCACCGACCTCTATGCCCTGGCCGGACAATTGCGTCTGCGCGGTCTGGATCCGGACCAGCACCTGGTCCGGGTGCGATCCCGGGACGGTCGCACCCTGGACGAAGAGGACATCATCGCGGCCATGACCGATGACATCGCCCTGGTATTCCTGCCCTCGGTTTTGTTTACTTCGGGGCAATTGCTGGACATCCCCCGCCTTACCGCGGCCGCCCGGGAACGGGGCATACCCATTGGTTTCGACTGTTCCCATTCGGCGGGTGCCGTGCCCCACAGGCTCCACGAATGGGATGTGGACTTCGCCGTCTGGTGCTCCTACAAATATCTCAACGGAGGACCCGGCAGTCCGGCTTTTTTGTTTGTTCATCAGCGTCACCATGGTGTCCACCGCCCCCTCCTGGCGGGATGGTTCGGCTTTGTCAAGGAACGGCAGTTCGACATGCTTCCCGATTTTTCTCCGCAGCCCGACGCCGGTGGCTGGCAGATCTCATCTCCCGGCGTTCTCGGTGCCGCGGCGGTCACCGGTGCCGTGAAGGTCTCCCTGGACGCGGGTATTCAGGCCATCCGTGAGCGTTCACTGCGCTTGACGGACCTTTTGATGCGACTGGTGGACGATCGCCTCGCCCGCCCGCCCTACGCCTTTGCCGTGGCCAATCCCAGAGAAGCGACACGTCGGGGAGGCCATGTGGCCCTGGTCCGGGCAACGGAAAGCCTGCGCATCGCCGCCGCCCTGCGCGCCCGGGGTATGATTCCGGATTTCCGCCCTCCCGATACCATACGCATCGCGCCGGTGGCCCTCTACAACACGGCGCATGAAGTGTACCGGGTGGTGGAAGCGCTGCGGGAGATCGTGGATAACCGGGAATTCGCCGGTTTTTCGTCCACCCCGGGAGCCATCACGTGACCATCCCGGCCGGAAACGGTTCACGGCGCGAGCTGATCCTGATCCGCCACGGGGAAACCCACTCAAACCGGGAAGGCGTTTTTCGCGGCCGCCTGGAAGTCCCCCTTTCTCCCATGGGAGAGGAACAGGCCCGGGCCGTGGGAACCGCCCTGGCCGACTCCGGGATCCGGGCCGTGATCTCAAGCCCGATGAAACGGGCGGTTGCAACGGCGGAGGAGTCTTTCCCCGGAATGCGAATCGAAAAGGAAAGCCTGCTCAACAACCTGGACCTCGGGGATTGGAGCGGCAGGCGGAAAACCGAAATCCGGAAGGAGTTTCCCGGAGAATGGGAACGCTGGATACGCCGCCCCCATGAGATCGTCTTTCCCGGCGGCGAATCCCTGGCGGACGTGCACCGCCGGGCACAGGATTTCCTGGCGCGATTCACATGTCGGGAAGAAATCTCCCTGGCCGCGGTATCCCACCGCTCAGTAATCAAATGCCTTCTGGGAGCAGCCCTGGGGCTTGCCGGGGATTACTTCTGGAAATTCCATCTGGACAATGGTTCCATCACTCGCCTGGTTTGGGAGGCCGGACGGGGATTCACCCTGACATCCATGAACGATACCCGGCACCTGCCCCACCTGGTGACCGAGTGGTATTAATCCTCCGGGCCGGGAATCCCGGCCCGGAGAGGTATGTGGTTGTTCCTGTCAGCCGTTTCTTTTGCGGAAATCACGCATGAAGTCCACCAGGACTTCCACGCCTTCCAGGGTCATTGAGTTGTAGATGGATGCCCGGCAACCACCCACGCTGCGGTGACCTTTCAGCCCCATCAGTCCGGCAGCGGCGGCGTCTTTTACGAAGCGGGCTTCCAGATCCTCCGAGGGCAGGCGGAAGGTGACGTTCATGATCGACCGATCCCGCACCCGCGCGGTCCCGGTGAAGAAATCATCTTCGTCAATGGTTCCGTACAGCAGCTCCGCCTTGTGGTGGTTGACTTTTTCCACCGCGGCCACGCCGCCCTGATCTTCCATCCACTCCATCATGAGCTTGACCATGTAAACGGCGAAACAGGGAGGCGTGTTGTACATGGATCCCTTGTCGGCGTGGGTACGGTAACTGAGCATGGTGGTCAGCCCTTCAGCTCCCTTTTCGAGCAGGTCCTTGCGCAGGATGACCAGCGTAACCCCGGCGGGACCGATATTCTTCTGGGCTCCGGCATAAATGAGGCCGAACCGGTCCACATCGATTTCCCGGCACATGATATCCGATGACATGTCCGCCACCAGGGGAACGGCTCCGGTGTCGGGATACTCCTGCCATTGAATGCCGCCGATGGTTTCATTGGATGTGATATGTACGTATTCCGCCCCGGGTGTCAGATCCAGATCGTCCGGGATATGGGAAAATTTGGTATCCTCGGAAGTGGCCGCGATGTTGACTTTTCCGAAAAGTCCGGCTTCCTTGATGGCCTTTTTGGCCCAGGCGCCGGTGTTTACATAATCGGCGGTACCGGCCTTGAGGAAATTCATGGGAATCATCCCGAATTGCGTGCTGGCTCCTCCCTGCAGGAATAGCACTACATAATCATCGGAGATTTTCATCAGGGAGCGGATCTTGGCCTCAGCGGTCTGAATCACCGCGTCGAAATCCTTGGAACGGTGGCTGATCTCGAGAATGGAGAGGCCGATACCGTTCAGACTCAACAGTTCCGCCTGAGCCTTTTCCATTACTTCCCGGGGCAATACCGCGGGTCCCGCATAAAAATTATACTTCCTGGACATGACGCCGTCCTCCTTGTGGTTTTCTCGGCTTCATTATACCGCTACTTGGTAGAAAAACAACCGCAATGCCCGGGGATTCAAGGGTATGGACGGGGGATATCCTTTAAATTGAAAGGCCTTGAGAATCCAATGATTTGACAACTCCGGCCTTTTATGTTAATAATTAACTTTAAGAAGAATGTTCGGGAGGATCCATGAATCAGCAACACAAAGTCATCGTGTTTACCACCCCCACTTGCTCATGGTGCCGGACCGTCAAGAGTCATCTGCGTCGATTCGACATCAAATTCCGCGAGGTCGATGTCACCCGGGATCCCGCCGCCGCCCGGGATATGGTGCGCAGGACCGGCCAGCAGGGCGTTCCCGTCACCCTGGTGGACAACCGACCGGTAGTGGGATTCGACAAGGCAAAGCTCAACCGCCTGCTGGGCATACGGGGATAGAAAGAGATTTTTCGCCGGTCACACCCAGCCGTGCAGATCCCGCAGCCACTCCCGGGGGGACAGGAAACGATTCAGACCGCAGACACGGGTCGTATTCATCGTAAAGCCGATCATCCGTTCGGCGATGAAATCCAGGTTTGTTTCCGGGTTACGGCCCGCGTTATGGACGTACATCCGGTTCAGAAGGTCCACCTGGCGGTTGAGTTCGTCATCCAGGGGGACCATGTGCTGCCGTTTGGGCGGTCGCTGCTGCAGGCCCGCGAGGTCACGCAGGAAGCCCTCCCAGCGCTCCTCGTCAGGGGGTTTGCGCCGACGCCGATAGTGCCGCATGAGGATGTAGGGAAGGCCGGCTTCTCCGGAACGCCGGATCGCTTCACTGGACACAACCCAGCCCACGTTGATGGTCGTCACCCTCCGGGACACTGAATGATACAGTCGTTCCATAAAGGGTTTCACCACCTGTTCGGCTGATTCCTCGACACTGTCGAACTGATTCAGCACGAAATACACCCGGTAACCTGACACCACCCTCTCCAGAATCCGCCAAAGCAGGCAATCTCCGATCCGCTGGCGCACCCACTCCAACCACAAATCAAAGACCGCCCCATCGTTTCCATTCGAGAAATGGTCCAATTGGTTCAGGTAATCCTCGGGGCTATCCAACTCCCTGCCGGCCATTACCGCTATATCTCCAGCCGGGGCTGACAACACATGCCTGCACGCACGGATCAGGGACGCCCGGACCATTTCCGCGGCGGTCAGTGTCGCGGCCCGCAGCTTCGGAGTGAATATCAGGACACCTGAATTGGTGAGCGGCATGAAGTCAAGGACAAGACGGTCCAGTCCGGCCCGGTTGTCCAGGATCACGTAATCCGCGTCCAACTCCATGAGTCCCCGCTGCAGCTTTTCCACGTCAGGTCCGCCGATGTTCACGATTTCTTCCACGAAATTGGCGGGGGACGCAATCAGACGAAAGCGGCGGAACAATCCCTCCGGATCCAGGCTGGAGCCCAACCCCTGGGAGCATTCGGTCAGGGGAATCCCCTTTTTAATAAAATGATAAAGATCCTTCCGGACCGGCATATCCAGAAACGAACGCAGGCTGGAGGTGCCGGGGTCCAGGTCAACCAGGACGGTGTTGCGCCGCCTGGCCAGGGTCAGGGCCACGTTCAGGGCGAACGTGGTTTTGCCGACTCCACCCTTTCCCGAAGATACCGGAATGATCATTTTCCTTTTCATTCTCCTCTATAAAACCGGCGTCAACCGCTCAACCACAGGCTTCAGCCATTCCCCGCCGTGCCAGAAAGTCCGCCCGTTCGTTCCATTCATCCCCGGAGTGACCTTTCACCTTGGTGAAACTGACATGCATGGACTCCACCAGCTCCAGCAATCTCTCCCAGAGATCCCGGTTTTCCACGGGCTGCCGTTTGGCATTGCGCCAGCCGTTGCTTCGCCAGCGGACAAACCATTTCTGATGCATGCAGTTCACCAGATATGCGCTGTCGGAACGCAACTCCAGATCCATACCCGGTTGTCCCCAGGCTTCCAGGGCACGAATGCAGGCCAATATCTCCATTCGCTGGTTGGTGGTATTTTTTTCTCCGCCGCAGATTTCCTCGATCCGGTCTCCCGCACGCATAACCGCGCCCCATCCACCGGAATTATTCTTGAATTGGTTACCGGCGCATGCGCCGTCGGTGTCTATGACCATTCCTGCATCCTTATCACGGTTCATGCCGGTCCATCTCCCTCAGGATCGGGAATCAGCCAGAAATGGTTCATCACCTGCACACCTTCCCCCATCCTCAGCGAGTAGATCAGCGTTCGACTCGTATATTCCTTG
>Ga0272441_10011022_pt1 | contig 13530 bp, 10 predicted proteins | sample SSMProp6N_FD_193582 | JGI IMG/M metagenome (GOLD analysis project Ga0272441, IMG submission 193582) | Marine sediment archaeal communities from Little Sippewissett salt marsh, Falmouth, MA, United States - SSM-Prop-6N | ecosystem: Environmental > Aquatic > Marine > Wetlands > Sediment ... | reverse complement strand
CGACGGCTCATGGAAGCACGACTTCACCCTGCTCGAGCGGTACCTCGACACGGCCATGGAGCACATGGGCAGGCCCCGGCTGGTCGTCCTCTACGTCTGGGACGTCTACCAGCTCCAGTCGGACAAGATCCGGGCGACGTCGTCTCACGACCAGGAGCGACGGGCCTTGGGCAATCTCCGCTCGGCCAAGGCCGAGATCGGCCACGGCCCCGTGGTCACCACGGTGGACGCGGTCACGGGGAAAGTCTCCCCCGTGTCGCTGCCCAACTTCGACGCGCCCGAGAGCCGCGCGCTGTGGCAACCCGTGTTCGCGACGCTCGGCGAGATCCTCCGGAAGCGCGGCCTGGCCGAGACGGCCGCACTGGGCTGCATGTCCGACGCCTGGCCCAACCCCGCGGAGGCCCGCGCGCTGAAGGCGCTCTCGGGCGACCTGCCGTGGGTCTCGTACAGCCACATGGGCGTGCCGACGTGGCGGCTGCACGACGTCGCCGACGTGTGCTACCAGGCGACGGTCACGCAGAACGGCTACGCGAACGACGACCCGCCGATGGGCAGCCATCACGGCTGGGCCGGAACGAGCTGGCCCGGCCGCCGGGAGCTGAGCGTGGCGGAGCGGTTGCAGGAGCCCCACACCTTCGCCGAGAACCCCCGCGGCGGCCGCGGGCTGACGTCGGAGTCGACGGCCAGCCGGTCGCGGCACATAGGAGAGTTCAACATCACGGGCAATCAGCGAGGCATCGGCCGCCTCGGGGCCGACTTCTGGCACGCCGTCAAGGACAAGTACGGCAACCGCCGCGGCCGCGCCGCAGACCGGTTCCCACAGAGCATGTGGCGAAACCAGGACCTCGCCTCGAGTATGCTCGCACCCGGACCCGACGGCCCCGTGTCGACCTACCGCTTCGAGGCCTTCCGCGAGGGGCTCCAGGAATGCGAGGCCCGAATCGCTATCGAGCGGGCCCTGACCGACGACGCGGCCAAGGCGCGGCTCGGAGCCGACCTCGTCCGCCGATGCGACGAGGCCCTCGTCGAACGCACGCAGTACATGATCAAGAGCCTCGGCAACCTGCGGCTGACGGGGCCCGACCACTGGTACGTCACGGTCGGCTACACCTACTGGCACCGCTCGCCCGGCCCCGTCGGCCACCAGTGGTTCCTGGGTTCCGGGTGGCAGGAACGGTCCGAGAGGCTGTATACTCTCGCGGCCGAAGTGGAGCAGGCGCTCGCCGGCAACTGAGCCGGGTGCGGTCGGCAGGCCGCCACGAAAGTGGCATGGGCATCCTGCCCATGCGTGCCACGGGCGTCCCGCCCGTGGCCCAAGCTGTCTGCAGGGCCAAGATGGCCCTGTCACTCACGGGCAAGATGCCCGTGCCACGGCAAGGCCGTTCCCATTGGCAGTGCCGCCGTGCCCCAGAAAGGATGAGTGCATGACCGACCCTGATGCTCCGCACATCGACACCCGCGCCGTCTGGGGCGGCGAGGAAGCCCGGACGCCGGGCGGCCCGACCCAGGTCCCGGTCGTCCACAGCGTCTCGTTCGGCTACCGCGACGTGGACGACTGGCAGGCCGTGGCGCGCGGCCGGAAGGCCGGGCACATCTACAGCCGCAACACCAACCCCACCGCCCGGGCGTTCGAGGAGAAGGTCCGCGACCTGGAAGGCGCCGAGGACGCCACCAGCTTCGCCACCGGCATGGCGGCCGTCAGTAACACGCTCTTCGCCCTGCTCTCCCCCGGCGACCGCGCCGTCTCCCTCAAGGACACCTACGGCGGGACCAGCAAGCTCTTCCTGGAGTTCCTGCCGCGGTTCAACATCGACGTCGCCCTCTGCGAGACGACCGACCACGAGGCCATCGAGGCCGAGGTCGCCAGGGGTTGCCGCCTGCTCTACCTGGAGAGCCCGACGAACCCGACGCTGAAGGTCGTGGACATCGCGCGGCTCGCGAAGGCGGCGCACGGCGCGGGGGCCGTCGTCGTGGTGGACAACACGTTCGCCACGCCCATCAACCAGAACCCGCTCGCGCTGGGCGCCGACCTGGTGGTTCACAGCGCGACGAAGTTCCTGGGCGGCCACGCCGATGCCCTCGGCGGCGCCGTCTGCGGCCGGGCCGACCTCGTCCACCGCATCTTCCACTTCCGCGAAATCAACGGCGCGACGCTCGACCCCATGGCGGCCTACCTGCTCCTGAGGGGCACCAAGACGCTGCACCTGCGCGTCGCCCGCCAGAACGAGAGCGCCCTGCGCATCGCCGAGTTTCTGCACGGCCACCCGAAGGTCGAGTCGGTGTTCTATCCCGGCCTGCCGTCGCACGAGAACCACCGGATTGCGGCGCGGCAGATGCGCGGCTTCGGCGGCGTGCTGAGCTTCGCCCTCAAGGGCGGCCTCGACGCCGTCAAGGAGTTTCTTCCCCGGCTGCGATACGCTCACATGGCCGCCAACCTCGGCGCCGTGGAGACCCTGGTCGGCATCCCCGCCACGACGAGCCACGTCGAGTGCACCGCCGAGGAAATGGCCGCGCTGGGCATCCCCCAGGGGCTCGTGCGCTACTCGACCGGCATCGAGAACTGCGACGACCTCATCGCCGACCTGACCGCGGCGATCGGATAGCGGCGACCGGCCTGGCACGGGGCCTGCCCCCGTCCGGCCATTGTTACCACACAGGGCCTGCGACCGGTGCTTGCCGGAAGCAAGACTGGAGGAAGATACCATGCATCGCACAATGATGTTCGTTCTCGGCGCTGCCGCCCTCGCGGCTGTCGCCACGTCCCTGTCGGCGGCTGAGTACGTGGTCGACAACCGCAGCCCCGTCGCGGCGGACGACAATCCCGGCACCTGGGACAAGCCGTGGAAGACCGTCGCCCACGCGGCCAACGTCGCCCAGGCCGGCGACAAGGTCTACGTCATGGAGGGCGTCTACGACGAGACGCTCGCGCCGAAGAACTCGGGCCGCGCCGGTGCCGCGATCGTCTTTCGCGGCCTGCCCCGGCACAAGGCGCAGCTCAAGGGGGCCGACACGGGCAAGGCCTCGTACGTCCGCATCGAGGGCTTCCGTTTCGCCGGCGAAGGCGTCTCCGTCGGCGGCGACCACGTGTGGATCATCGACAACACGTTCCACAAGGTGCGCCGCACCACCGTCGGCGGCAGCGGGTCGAACATCACCGTGGCCTACAACCGTTCGGTGGACCCGTCGTGCGGCGTTTTCGCCAGCGGCGAGGGCTGGGTCGTCGAGGCCAACGAGATCGACCACATGGTCCACCAGACAGGCGAGTGCGACTACGGCCGGTTCTTCGGCAAGGGCCACGTCTTCCGCCGCAACTACTTCCACGGCACCGCCCAGGCCGACGTGGCCAAGAGCCACGTCGACGGGTTCCAGACCTACAACCTCAAGGCCCGTGCCGAGCTCCACGCCCACGACATCAAGTTCCTCGACAACGTCATCTGCAACTTTCACCAGGCCATCATCGCGCGCAGCGCCGACCCGGGTTTCTTGAGCAACTTCACCATCCGCGGCAACATCTTCGCGCATGGGCTGCTTCCGAACGCCAAGGGCGCGGCCGTGGGCCTGATCTTTGAGAGCGTGCCCGGCATCACGGTCGAGCATAACCTGATTGCCGACGTGCAGTGGTTCGCCTTCAGTCCCTCCCGGACCACCAGCGGCGCCATCCGCAACAACATCATCTACAAGGTGGGCAATTTCGATCGCGGCAAGCGGCCCGAGGGCCTGAAGCTCAGTGACAATCTCATCTTCGAAACCAAGACCAAGGACCTGCCGCAGGGGGCCGTCACCGAGGCCGACCCGGGTTTCGTCGATCCCGCGGCGGACAACTGGCGCCTGCGGGCCGGCAGCCCGGCCGTCGGCGCGGGCGGCGACGGACCGGCCATCGGGCCCTTTGCCTGGCCCAACGTCTACTATGTCGATGCGCAACACCCCGGAGCCTCCGACGAGGCCGGCCTGGGGCACCCGGGGCGCCCGTTCAAGACCATCACCCATGCCCTGAAGGTCGCCCGGTCGGGTGAGACGGTCGCCGTCTACCGCGGCGTGTACCGCGAATGCCCCGTGGCCGCGGCCGACGGCGTCACGGTCAGGGCCGTCGAGGGCGAGCGCGTGGTCCTCTCCGGCGCCGATCTCGTCGAGGGTTGGCGGAGGGATGCCGGCGGATGGTTCGTGCCGATGGCCGAGGCGCCGGGAAAGGTGCTCTGCAACGGCAAGCCGGCTGCCAATGCAGCCTACGATGCGGCCGCCAAACGGCTGCACGCCACGTCCGGCGATCCGCGCCTGTCGGTGTACGAGGTGGTTGTCCGCGAGCACGCGATCGACCTGGCCGGCAGGAAGGTCGAGCTTCAGAACATCGTTACCGCGAATACGCTGGCCGAAGCGGTGACCGGCGCCGCGAAGAACTGAGGGGGATCCGCACCATGACGATTGACGAACTGCGCCGGCGTGCCGCAAAGCTGCCGCGCGCCAAGCTGACCGAGTTGCCGACGCCGCTCCAGGCGTGTCCGCGGCTGAGCGAGGCCGTGGGCCAGGGCGTGCGGCTGCTGGTGAAGCGCGACGACCTGACCGGGCTGGGCTGCGGCGGCAACAAGCTGCGCAAACTCGAGTTCAGCCTCGGCGAGGCGAAGGCCGCGGGCTGCGACGTGCTCGTCCACGGGCTGGCCGGGCAGTCGAACTACTGCCGCCAGGCGGCCGCGGCCGCCGCCAAGGTCGGCCTGCCCTGCCATCTGGTCCTGCGGCGCGACCACAAGGCCGAGGACCCCGCGCAGTCCAACCGGCTGCTCGATTACATCTTCGGCGCCGAGGTGCGCATGGTCGACTCGGTCGCCGAGCAGCGGGCGGCCAAGGACGCCCTTATGGACGAACTCCGCGCCCAGGGCCGAAAGCCGTATCGCATCGGCCCGCACGACGAGGTCCTCGGCGCGGTGGGCTACGCCCTGTGCATGGCCGAAATCATTGAGCAGCAGGCCGCGCTCGGTGCCCGGGCCGACACCATCTGCGTCACCGGCCAATCGGGTACGCAGGCCGGCCTGGTTCTGGGCAAGCGCCTGCTCGGCTTCCCGGGCGAGGTCCTGGGCTTCCACCCCGCGCCGCGCGCCGACGACACAGCGTCGCACGCGCGCACGGCGGCGCTGGCCACAGAGGCCGCCGCCCTGCTCGGCGCCGGCGAGCAGTTCACCGCCGACGACGTCCACAACACGGCCGCGTACGGCGGCCCGGCCTACGGCGTGCCGAGCGACGCCTGCCTGGAGGCCATGGCCCTGCTCGGGCGAACCGAGGGCCTGCTGGCCGGCCCGGTCTACGTCGCCAAGGGACTGGCCGGCGTCATCGACTTCGTCCGCACCGGCAGGATCCCCGCGGGCAGCACCGTCGTCTTTGTCCACACGGGCGGCGGCGCCGAGACCTTCGCCTACAACGCCGAGATCATGCAGCACCTGGACGCGGCCCGGTGAGTGACTGCGGCCGAGGACGCTATCGCGCCTGGGGATCTTTCGGTTTGTCGGGCTGCGGGGCCGGGCGTGCGGGGCCGGTGTGCGTCGTCGGCTTCGGCTTGGGCCGCGGGCCGAAGCTGTGCCGGTTCTCGGGCACGGGGCGCTCCACGTACTCCATCAGCACGTTGACGAACGCGGGCACCCGGTCGTGGTACGCCTCGCCGAGGACGCTGCGCAGCACGGCGGCCACCACCTCGCGGTCCACGTGCTTGGCGTAGTCCACCGAGGCGATGGCGGCCAGTTGCTCGCGGCTCGGGGCCTGCGCGTCGTCGCTGCTCGAGCCGGGCCCCTTGTACTTGAACCGGTCCGCGGGTCCCCCCGCGCCGTCCAGCAGACTGTAGTCACCGAAGAACTCGACCCATGTGGCGGACCCCTTGCCCAGGGCGGCCAGGTGGTCGAACTCCTTGAGGTCGCCGCTGCCGAACTCCGTGCGGGCCTTGATGAAGTGGAAGCGGTAGCCCTTCCCGGCCGACGAGGTGACCAGTTCGCGTGTCTTGTCCATGGCCTCGGGGTGCGGCGGGGCGTCGCCCGCCGTGATGACGACCCGGTTGCTGGAGGCCCACTTCATGCCCCTGACGGCCGTCAGGAGCGCCTCGTAGACGGCCTCGGGCACGTCGCCGCCGCCCTTGGCGCGCACCTTGTCGATCGCGCCGACCAGCGCCTCGGCGTTGCCCGTCAGCGGCACGGGGCTCACGACATACTCGTCGCCGTGGTCGCGGTAGAACACCACGCCGATGCGCGGCTCGCGGCTGACGATGGCCATGGCGCGCATCATCTTGATCACGTTCCGCTGCATCCACCGGATGACCGGGCCCATCGACCCCGTGCTGTCCACGGCGAACACCACGTCGAGCTGCTTCAACCGCAGCGGCGCCAGCTCCAGGTCCTTCCGCCACCGCGGGTCGGCGGGGTCCTCGATCCGCTCGGGCGACGGGATCAGGTCCGACTCGCGATCGGCCCAGACCTTCGGGTCGGGCCCGGCCTCCTGGAGGTTGGCCCCCCTGACCCACTCGATCCAGGCCTCGCGGGTCTTCTCCCACATGGTCTTCGTGCCGCGGTCGATCAGCGTGCGCGCGGGCGGCACGCCGGAGCCGAGCCCTGAGAGCACCAGATCGGCGCGGTACGCGTAGTCGAGGTCGGCCATGGTGCTCACGAGGCTCTTCACGAGGTCGGGGCTCTTCCACCGGGCCAGGACGTCGCGCATGGCGTACAGGGTGCGGATGTCGGCCGGGTCGAGCGAGTTGGTGTGCTGGAAGAGGCCGGCGAAGATGTCGCGGTTCTCCTGCGTGGGGGCCTCGCAGCCGATGAGGTAGACCAGCCCCACGCGCAGGTCGCCGCGCAGGGCACCGGCCTTGGCCAGCTCCTTGCCGCCGCGGACCCATGCCTCGCGCTGCGCGTCGTCCAGCTTCCCGTGCCGCGCGAACAGCGCCTCCCAGGCGTAGACGCGGACGAGCCGGTTCTTGTCGTCGGCGAGCGCCTGGACCATGGGCGGCGTCGCCCGCGGATCGTCGATCTGCGCCAGGCCGACCACCGCCATCGCACGGGCCATCCAGTCGGGGCTCTTCAGGTGATCGCCGTACATCCGGACGAAATGCTCCACGAGCCGGTCGACCGCCGCCTCGTGAGCCGAAGCCCGCGCCTCCTCGGCCGTCTCGTCCACCCCGTCCGCGTCACCGGCCTCCTGGCCCGGCGCAGGACCGGCCCAGACGCACAGAACCATGGCGACGGCCAGCCCGAAACGCAGGCACCAGCCACTCGCACAGCCAGACCATGAGCCGTCACGCGGAGCCATCAGGTCCTCACCGGAAGTCCGTTGCCACAACTGTACCCTCTGCGCCGACCGTTTCAAGCCCCTGCTCTCGGCACCCCTTGATACGAGCGGCCCGGGGTCATTCGCAACCGTGGCCCGCCGCTGCGATCCATCGCCCCTGACGGGGCTACGGCCGCGGCCGGCCCAGGCCCTCCGACGGCAACCCTCCTTCGGCCAAGGCTACGGAGGGCACGCGGCCCCGGGTGTGCCCGATCTTTCTGGCACTATGGCGGCGGCTGGAAGACCGGGAGAAGCAGGGCGGCAGCACCGTTCATGAGGCCGCAGCGTACCCGCTCTTTGCGATCTGCTTTGCGGACAGGAGAAACGAAGGCCCGAAGGGCCGACAGTGAGTAGCCGGCGGCGTGAGCCGCCGGCGCGGGAGGCTCTCCAATTCTCCAAGCCCCGACGGGGCGGCAGAACCTTTCAGCCTGCAACGCTGTCGCCCCGTTGGGGCTCACGCGCGAAGGAGGGCTCTATTCCAAGGGCTGACGCCCTTGGCTACTGACTGTCGCCCCGCGGGCTCGGGGGTCGCCCGGTCAACCGGTCACCGCGCCGGTGCGAGCGGGCAGACCAGATGCCCCTGTGCCTTCGGCCTGGCGTGCCACGGATTCCTTGGCCCTGCGAAGTGCCAGAATGTCCGGGCACACCCCGCGGCCCCGGCAGACGGGAAAAGGGGCTTGACAGAAACTTCGCCCGGCCTTACAATGTTATGCGGTCCTAACTTGACGAGGCGCGCCATGGCCGACGAGAGCGGATTGTCGGAAAGCATGGAGGACTACCTGGAGGCGATCTATCACCTGTCCCAGGACAAGGGGTTCGCCCGCGTCAGGGACATCGCCCGCAGGATGAAGGTCCACATGCCCAGCGTGACCGGCGCGCTGCGGACGCTGAGCGGGAGGACGCTCGTCAACTACGAGCCCTACGCGGTGGTCACCCTGACGCCGGAGGGCGACGCCCTGGCCCGCCGGCTGGTCCGCACGCACACGGCCCTGAGGACCTTCCTCGCCAAGATCCTCGGCCTGCCGGAGACCGAGGCCGACGAGAACGCCTGCCGCATGGAACACGCCCTCAGCCGGGAGACGCGGGCGCGGTTGATCGAGTTCATCGAGTTCGTGGAGCAGGCGCCCCAAGGCCCGCGTGACTGGCTGAAGGAGTTCGCCGCCGCCAAGCGGAAACGCCGGCGCCGGCCGGCCCGCGCCGGTCGCGGCCCGTCGCGCCGAAAGGAATGACTGAAGAGGACCCCGTGCAGACACCGTCACACCAGGGGGATTCATCGGGCCCGGCGCTCGTGCCGCTGGGCGCCGTCCGCTCGGGCCAGGAGGTGCGGCTCGTGAGCGTGGCCGCCGGCCACGACCTGCGCGCCCGGCTGGTCGGGATGGGTCTGGTGCCCGGCATGGTGCTGACCGTCGTGAGGAACACCGGCGGCGGGCCGCTGGTCGTCTCGGCCCGCAACACCCGCCTCGCCCTGGGGCGCGGCATGGTTCACCGCATGCTGGTGGCCCCGGTGGATTCCCAGCCGTCGGCGCCGGGAGGTGGGTCGTGATCGAGACGGCGATGGTCATCGTCGCCGTGGGCGTCGCGGCGGGGCTGCTGGTTTGGCACGTTTTCCGCCGCGCGCCGCAGAACGGCGGCGCCTGCGGGTCGACCGGCGGGTGTCCGGGATGTGGCTCGGGCCTGCCGGAATGCCCCCGGAAGCCGCAAAACAGCGGTTTCGGGGCGAAATCATAGGGGAGAGCCTCCGGGAAACCCCGGGCACGGCGGTCCTGGCGCCTTGAACCTGGGCGGGGATCGTCCTATAATGCAGGCCATAGGGGGTTCAGACACGTCGGCCAGGGCTTGGAGGCCGACCGCCAACCGGGGGCCGGTTTCAGGCCGATCAGGGTCTTGCCCCAGACTTCCACACTTTTGTGCCCAGCCGGACCAACGGCACGAGTATCCCGATTAGCCAAGTCGGGGCGGCGGAAGTGCCGATATTGCTGTCGGGAGGTGCTCGTTGGAGCCCGACGCACGCCGGCGGTCTCTGCGCGGGAAGCTGGGGGCGTACGCGGCCCGTGCCCTGCGCACGGCCGCTCAACACCAACGAGGAGGCACAGCCCATGACACGCGATACGCGAATGTTGTTCATATCGACCTATCCGCCGCAGCACTGCGGCATCGCGACGTTCACCCAGCACCTGATCGACGCCCTGCCCCGCAACGGGTCGCCCAGGGACGTTCGCGTGGCGGCCATCGTCAGTGAGGACGAGCATCCCGAGTTCGACGACCGCGTCGTTCACCAGATCGACAACTCGCGGCCGACGGCCTACTTCGAGGCGGCTGAGTTCGCCAACACCAGCAACATCGACGTCGTGTGCCTCCAGCACGAGTTTGGCCTGTTCTCCGGCGAGTCGGGGCGCGACGTGGTGTCGTTTCTCAAGGCGTGCCACAAGCCGGTGGTCACCACGCTGCACACGATCCTGCCCGAGCCGAGCGACGTCCAGCAGGAGGTTCTCCAGGCGGTGGGTCGGCATTCGCGGCGCGTCGTGGCCATGGCCAACGTCGGTATCGACCTGCTGGCCCAACGGTACGGCCTGTCGCGGTCGAAGATGGTCTTCATCCCGCACGGGGTGCCGCAGGTGGTCCCGGCGGACCGCGAGGCGGTGCGGCGCCGCCTCGGCCTCCAGGACCACAGGGTCATCCTGACCTTCGGGCTCCTCGGCCGGGGCAAGGGCATCGAGTACATGGTGGACGCCCTGCCCGAGATCCGCCGCCGGCACCCCAACGTGCTCTACCTTGTGCTCGGCCGGACACACCCGAACGTCCTGCGCGGCGAGGGCGAGGCGTACCGCGACGAGCTTAGTCGTCGCGCAGCCGACCTCGGCGTGACGGAGAACCTCCGGTTCATCAACCGCTTCATCACCGACGACGAGCTGGTGCCGTATCTTCAGGCGTGCGACGTCTACGTGACGCCGTACCTGGGACGCGACCAGATCACCAGCGGCACCCTGAGCTACGCCATGGCCGCCGGCTGTGCGGTGGTCTCCACGCCGTACCTCTACGCGGAGGAGCTGCTGGCGGACGGCCGCGGTCGCCTGGCGGCGTTCCGCAACGGCGCGTCGCTCGCCGCCGAGGTCAACGCCGTCCTGGGCGACGCGGTGCTTCAGAGCCGGCTCATGGGCCACGCGTACACCTACGCCCGGTCGATGAGCTGGCGAAACGCCGGGAAACGGTACCAGGAGCTGTTCGCCACGGTGGCCCAGACCCGGGCGCTGGCGGCCCGCAAGCCGCGCGCGGGGTCCAAGGCCGAGCCGTGGGCCGCGCCTCGGGTCAACGGCCCGGCGGACCGGCCGACGGTTCAGGGGACCTGACATGGCGCCGAGCGTGGCCACCAGCGCGGTGATCCTGGCGGGGGGCGGCGGGACGCGGTTCTGGCCCCTGAGCGCCGACGACAAACCCAAGCAGTTTCTCCGGATCGACGGTGACGAGAGCATGCTCCAGGCCACGTGGCGGCGCCTCGACGGCCTGGTGCCCGCCGAGCGCCGGCTGGTCATCACGGCGGCGCCCTTGGCCGACCGCGTCCGCGACGAGCTGCCGGACCTGCACGAGGAGAACCTCGTCGCGGAACCCCGGCGGCGCGACACGGGCGCCGCGGCGATCCTCGGCACGGCCCTGGCCGCTCGCCGGTGGCCCGAGGCGGTGGTGATCTCGCTGCCGGCGGACCACCTGATCAGCCCGGCCGAGGCGTTCCGCCGACTGGCGTCCCACGCGGCCGACCTGGCGAAGCGGGAAGCGTGTCTGGCCACCATCGGCGTGGCGCCGGCCCACGCGTGCAGCAGCTACGGCTACATCGAGCGCGGCGACCCGTTGGAGATCGGCGGCCGGCTGAAGGCCTATCGCGTGCGGCGCATCACCGAGAAGCCCGACGGGCCGACGGCCGCAGAGTATCTACGGCGCGGCACGTTTTACTGGAACTCGGGCATCTTCCTGTGGCCCGCGGACGCCTTTCTCGCGGAGGCCGCGCGCCACATGCCGGAGCATCACGCGGCGATGACCGCGGCCGCCGACGCCTGGGGCACCCCGGGCTGGACTGCGGCCCTCGAGGCGGCCTACCGGAATGTCGAGAAACTCTCGGTCGACTATGGTATCATGGAGCACACGTCGCATGCGGCCGTGGTGGAGGCCGTGTTCACGTGGAGCGACCTGGGCGGCTGGGTGGCCATGGGCGACCTGCTGGCGGCCGACGCGTCGGACAACCGGGTGCGCGGACACGCGGTCCTCCACGACTGCCGGAGCACCGTCGTCTATAACGACGGCGACGGCGAGCCCGTCATCTGTGTCGGCCTGGACGAGGTGGTGGTGGCCCACACGTCGCGCGGCCTGCTCATCTGCCCGAAGAGCCGGGTGGAGGACATCAGGGCCGCCGTCGAGGCCCTGGACAGCGACCGTTCGCCACGCAACCGGACGTAGAGGACCGCCAGCGCGATGCCGCCCATATGCCTGACACACCTGATGCGCCTGACCGACGACACCGGCCTGCTTCAGCACGCCTACTACGGCATGCCGCGGCGCAGCGAAGGCTACTCGGCCGATGACAACGCGCGCGGCCTGATGCTGATGGCCCGGCGATTCACGGCCGCGCCCGAAGACCGCCTTGTCGACCTGGCCACCATCTACGTGTCGTTCCTCAGCGACGCACAGGACGCCCGGGGACACTTCCGCAACTTCATGAACTACGACCGCCGGTGGTCCGACACGCCGTCGAGCGAGGACTGCCAGGGGCGCTGCCTGTGGGCCCTGGCCGAGGTGATGGCGTCGAGGCTGCCCGAGAACCTCCGCACGCCGGCCGGCGAACTGCTGACCCGCGGGCTCGGCCAGTTCGAGGTCATCTACGCGCCGCGCGCCACGGCGTTCTTCCTCCTGGCGGTCGGGGCCCTCCCGGACGCCGACCGTCAGGAGGCCGCCGAGCGCCTGGCCCGCGCGGCCGCCGAGCGCCTGTTCGCCATGTTCAACGCCGTCGCCAACAGCGACTGGGTCTGGTTCGAGCACTACATGACCTACGCGAACGCCCGCCTGCCGCATGCCATGTTCGCCACCGCCAGGCTCTTCGGGCGGCCGGACTATCTCGACGCCGGACGCCGGGCGCTCGACTTCCTCATCCGCGAGACCATCCGCGACAGCCGTCTGCACCCGGTGGGCAACCGCGGATGGTACCCGCGGGGCGGCGCCATGGCCGAGTTCGACCAGCAGCCAATCGAGGCCATGGCCATGGTCGAGGCCGCACTGGCGGCCCATCGGGCCACCGGCGACCGGCGGTACGCCGACGCCGCCGCATTGGCCGGCCGGTGGTTCACGGGCGGCAACTGCCTGGGGGTTGATGTGGCGGACACCAAGCGCGGCAGTTGCCACGACGGCCTGGGCCCCGACGGCGTGAACCGGAACCAGGGCGCCGAGTCCACGCTGGCCTTCCTCATCAGCCACCAGGCCCTGGAAGATTCGGGCTTGTTCTCGTAGGCGAATCCCCGTAGGCTATGTGCAGTCAGTGAGTTGGACAGGGCATTGGAGCCGCAAATGGTCGTAGCACAGCAGAGAGGCAGGAAGGCCGCCGCGTCGAAGAACGCCACGGCCGCGAAACGCAACCGCAAGCCGATCGTGATGATCAGCTCGTACCCGCCCCGATTGTGCGGCATCGGCACGTTCTGCGAGGAAGCGCGCGAATTCATCCGCAAGGAGAACCGGCCGCGCGACGTCCTCGTGATCTCGCACACCGACTGCCGGGGCGACGGCGTGTTTCCCCTCATCGATTTGAGCCGCCACGACTGGTGGCGACCCGTGGTCGACAAGGTCCGCAAGCTCGACCCCTACGCCATCCACATCCAGCACGAGTACGGACTGTACAACTACTTCGACCAGCGCGGCAAGAGCGACGCCAACGCCGGCTTCCTCGAGCTGCTCGGGCAACTGGAGCCCTGGCCCGTGGTCGTCGAGCCGCACACCATCCACGGCCGGCTCAGCGAATGGGAGGCCGACTTCGTCTACCAGGTGTGCGGCCGGGCCGACGTCGTCCTGTTCAAGTGCCACTACCAGAAGTGGCGATTCGACTGGACGTGCACGACGGCCGGCTGGGAGACGCCGCGCAACATCATGGTCGTGCCGCACGGGGCACGCAGCGACCGGCGCTACCGCATCGACGAAGTCTCCGCGCTGCGCAAGGAACTCGGCCTCGACAAGAAGCTCGCCCGGCACGTGGTCGGCCTCATC
>Ga0272441_10011021_pt1 | contig 13530 bp, 9 predicted proteins | sample SSMProp6N_FD_193582 | JGI IMG/M metagenome (GOLD analysis project Ga0272441, IMG submission 193582) | Marine sediment archaeal communities from Little Sippewissett salt marsh, Falmouth, MA, United States - SSM-Prop-6N | ecosystem: Environmental > Aquatic > Marine > Wetlands > Sediment ... | reverse complement strand
TTCGCTGCGCGCCCGGTCAGCAGATTCTCGGCAGGTCCTCGCCGTACGGCATCTCGACGATCCGCTGCCCGCCGAGGGCGCTGGTGCCGATGACGCGCGGCCGTCCGTCCTGCACGCGGCCGATGAGGGCCGCCGCCTCGCCATACCGCGCCCCGCGCATGGCCGCCAGCGCCGGTGCGGCTTCGTCCGCGGGCACGACGGCCACGAGCTTGCCCTCGTTGGCCACCGTCAGCGGATCGAGCCCCAGGAGGTCGCAGGCCCCGGCCACGGCGTCGCGCACGGGAACCGCCGACTCGTCCAGAACGATGGTCCGGCCCGCGGCCCGGGCAATCTCGTTCAGGGCCGCGGCCAGCCCGCCGCGCGTCGGGTCCTTCAGGCACCGCGCGCCGGGCGACGCCGCCAGGAGCGCCTCTACCAGCTCCACCAACGGTGCCGCGTCGGTCGCCACGGGCGTCTCGAACCCGAGCTGCTCGCGCTCCGCCATGATTGCGATGCCGTGGTCGCCCATCGTGCCGGAGACCAGCACGGCGTCGCCGTCTCGCGCGGCCGCGTAGTCGAGCTGCCTCCCCTCGGGCACCACGCCGACGCCCGAGGTCGTCAGGAACAGCCCGTCGGCGGCGTCGCGGTCCACCGTCTTGGTGTCGCCCGCGACGACCTCGACGCCGGCCTCCCGGGCCGTCGCCGCGACCGAGTCGAGCACACGGCGGAAGTCGGCCATCGGGAAGCCGTCGCGGACGATGACGCCGAGCGCGAGCGCCAGCGGGCGCGCGCCGCTCATCAGCAGGTCGTTCACCGTGCCGGCGACGCAGAGCCGGCCGATGTCGCCCCCGTGGAAAAACAGGGGCCGCACCACGTAGCCGTCGGTCGTGAAGGCCAGACGAGTGCCGGGGAAGTCGAGCACCGCGCTGTCGGCCATGCGGGCCAACTCGCGCGACGGGAACCGCGACAGGATCTCCGTGCGGACGAGCGCGTCGGACAACTCGCCGCCGCCGCCGTGCGCCAGCAGGATGTGATCCGAATCGGTCATCTATTGGCCCCTGCGAGTAAGGTGTCCACCCCGCGGGTGTCGGGGTCCGTGTCACCTCGTGGCTGTGCCGGTCACGGTTTGCCGGCCGGTACCAGAGTCCCGAAGGGACGACAGAGTGTAGCCGGGGGCGCTGGCCCGGCGGCTGTTTGCCGGGCCGAGCCCCCGGTACATGCCCCATTGGATCGGAGCCCCGACGGGGCGAAAGTGCTGTAGCCTGCGGTCGCCACTGCCGCCCCTCCGGGGCTCATGTCCTTCCAACGCCCTCTACCGGGGGCTTCGCCCCCGGCTAAACTCCCAGCGCCCCTTCAGGGCGGAACGTCAACAGCAAAGGCCCCCGAGGGCATGAACGTTACTTGTTACCCGGGGCAATAGCCCTCAGCTCCTGGCGTACTTGTAGTGGGCCTGGCAGTTGCCCTCGCGGCTGACCATGCACGGGCCGACGGGGTTGACCGGCGTGCAAACCTTGGCGAACAGCGGGCACTCGGGCGGCTCGATCAGGCCGCGAATGACGTCGCCGCAGCGGCAGCCGCGCGCGTCTTCCTGATCGGTGACGCGGACGCCGAAGCGCCGCGCGGCGTCCAGGTCGGCGAACGCCTCGCGCAGCGCCAAGCCGCTGGCGGGGATCGTGCCCAGTCCGCGCCACGGCGTGTCGGCCGGCTCGAACACCTCCTCGATCGCCGCCCAGGCGGCGCGGTTGCCCTCGGCGCTGACGACCTTCGCGTAGGCGTTCTCCGCCTCGGCCCTGCCGCCGGCGAGCTGGCGGAGGATGCGCTCGATGGCGTCGAGCATCTCCAGGGGCTCGAACCCGGCGACGACGCACGGCCGGGCGAACCGCGAGGCAACCGGGCGGTACGCGTCGGCACCGATGACGACGCTCACGTGGCCCGGGCAGAGGAAACCGTCGATCCGGACCTCGCCGCCCTCGAGCAGGGCGGTCATCGCCGGGATGATCAGCTTGTGGGCGCCCAGGACCGTGAAGTTGCCGAGCTGCGCGCTGCGAGCGAGCTTCACGGCAACCGCCGTCGTCGGGGCGGTCGTCTCGAACCCCACGCCGGCGAAGACGATCTGCTCATCCGTCCGGTCGCGGGCCAGCTTCAGGGCGTCCATCACGCCGTAGATGACGCTCACCCGGGCCCCGTCGCCCTGGACGCGTTCGAGCGTGGTCTCGCGGCCGGGCACGCGGACCATGTCGCCGTAGGTCGCCACGCGAACGCCGGGCCGCTGCGCGAGGTCAATGAGCGCGTCGACGTACGACTGCGGCGTGACGCACACGGGGCAGCCCGGCCCGCTCACGAGGCGCAGCCGCGCAGGCAGGAGGCCCCTCAGCCCGGCCCGGTGGATGGCGACGGTGTGCGTGCCGCAGACCTCCATGAGGCTCACGGGGCCGTCGGCCGGGAACCGGTCGGCGTCGAGCCGGGCCGTGTGCTCGGCGATGCGGGCGCACAGCCGATCACGCGTCGCCCGGGCGCCGGCCGGCGTTTCGTTCGCTCTCTTCGGCACGTTCGAGTTCCTCGAAGGCCTGGTCCGTGGCGGCCGCCTCGTCGGCGCTGATGACCGTGATGGCGAACCCCGCGTGCAGCAGCACGTGGTCGCCCACCTCGACCTCGGGCACCACGTCGAGCCGCGCACGCACGCGGTTGCCGCGCACGTCCACCACGCCGTCATTGTCGCTGCGGTCGATGAGCTTTCCGGCTACGGCAAGGCACACAGGCACGTCTCCTGCTTCGCGTGCGTTACAGCGTTCCGGCGGCGAGGCGCTGTCGGGCCACCTCGGCCTGCCCGAGGGCCACGCCGCCGTCGCCCGGCGACACCGCCCGGTGCCGGTACACCGCCAGGCCCCGGGCCTCCAGAAGCGGCACGAGCCGCTCGGTGACGTACCGGTTCAGGAAACACCCGCCGGCGAGCACCGCGCGGTCGAGCCCCGTCATTCTACGGCTCCGCTCAGCGCCGTCCAGCAGAAACGCGACGACCGTATTGTGGAACCGCGCCGAGACGCGCCCGGGGCTCTCCCCGGCGTCAAGCGCTGCGACCAGGTCGCGAATGAGCGGCGCCGTCGAAATCTCGAAGGCGGCTCCGTCGCCGCCCGGGCCGGGCGCGTCGATCATCTCATAGTCGAATCGCTCGTCGACGTTCATCTCGGCGACGGCTTCCAGCTCGACGGCCGCCTGGCCTTCGTAGGTGCTGCGCGTCGCGACGCCTGCCAGGGCGCTGGCGGCGTCGAAGAGCCGGCCCAGGCCGCAGGCCGGCGGCGCGTTGACTCCGCGGACCATCATCTGCCGCCAGACGGACCGCTCGAGCTGCGTGACCGCGGGCATGAGTCGCGATGCCACGGCGTCGGCCTCGTCGCCGAAGGCCTCGACCAGGTGCGACCACGCGATGCGGGTCACCTGCTCCATAGCGGCGTCGCCGCCGGGCAACCGGACATAGCCCAGGTGTCCGAGCCGCGCGAACGTCCCGTCGGGCCGGACCTCCAGGAACTCGCTCCCCCAGGTGGTGCCGTCGGTGCCGTAGCCCGTGCCGTCCATGCAGAGGCCCAGCACGGGCCCGGCGAGGCCGTGCTCGGCCATCACGCTGGCCGCGTGGGCGTGGTGGTGCTGCACGGCCGTCAGGCGGACGCCCGTCAGGCCGGCGGCGTACCGCGTGGAATAGTAGGCCGGGTGCAGGTCGTGGGCGACGACGGTCGGCGTGACCTCGAGCAGCCGCCGGAGCTTGTCGACGGTCTCCTCGAAGTAGGCCACCGCCATGGGATTCTTGAGGTCGCCGATGTGCTGGCTGACGTAGGCCTCCGTGCCGCGCGTCAGGCAGACGCAGTTCTTCAGCTCCGGCCCGACGGCGAGGATGGTCTCGCCGGATTCACGGGCTGACGGCGGCGCGGGCACGGCCCCTCGGCTGCGCTCGGGACAGGCAGGCGGTGCCCCTACGGCGGCAAACGGCGACGGCCGGGCGGACACGAGGCCCGCCCCTACAGACGGCGACGCCCTCACCCGGTCCTCCGTCGCCTCGGCGCCGGAGGCCCCCCCTCTCCCGGAGGGAGAGGGGGGGCGGATCGGCCGGGGTGCGTAGCCGCGCGCGCGGCGGATTACGAGCGGCACGCCGCACTGGACGGTCGCCACGGAGTCGTCGCAGGGGGTTTGGATGCCGCGGTCGTGCAGCAGGTACCAGTCGGCGATGCCGGCCAGGCGGCGAACGGTCTCGTCGTTCTCGCGGCACATGGGCTCCTCGCTCAGGTTGGCGCTGGTCATGACCATCGGAGGGAACCGGTCGGCGAACAGGAGCCAGTGCAGCGGCGCGTACGGCAGCATGAGGCCCAGGTAGAGGCTCTTCGGTGCGACGCTGGGCGCGAGGCCGCGTCCGTCGCGGCGCGGCACGAGGACGATGGGCCGCTCGGGAGACGTGAGCAGTCGCCGGGCCGGCGCGTCGAGGCAGACGAGCCGCGCCGCTTCGTCGGCGTCGGCCACCATGACCGCCAGGGGCTTTTCGTCGCGCTGCTTACGTCGGCGCAGCTCGGTGACGGTGCGCTGGCTGCGCGCGTCGCAGGCCAGGTGGAATCCCGTGAGACCCTTGAGGGCGACGACGGCGCCGGCCAGGAGCTTCTCGCGGACGAAGGCGACCGGGTCGGCGCTCTCCACGGTCCGGCCCTCGGCGTCGTGCAAGCTGAGATGCGGGCCGCAGACCGGGCAGGCGTTGGGCTGGGCGTGGAACCGCCGGTCGGCCGGGTCGTCGTACTCGCGGCGGCAGTCGGGGCACATGGCGAACTCGCGCATGGTGGTGCGCGGGCGGTCGTACGGCACGTCGAGGATGATCGAGTAGCGCGGCCCACAGTGGGTGCAGTTGATGAAGGGGTACCGATAGCGCCGGTCGGCGGGGTCGAACAGCTCGCGGCGGCAGTCGTCGCAGACGGCCATGTCGGGCGAGACCTGGGTTGCGGCGGTGTCGCCGGTCTCGGACGCGCGGATGACGAACCGGCCGTCGCCGGCGTCGCCGCGCGGCTCGATGTCGCTCGTCTCGATGCCGGTGATGACGGCCAGGGGCGGGACGGCCTCGGCGGGGTGGCGCGCACTGGGGGCGCCCGGCGCTCGGGCCTCGCCGTCCGGGCGGATCAGCGACGTGAATTCGTCAATGGTTTCGGCGGGGCCTTCGACCTCGATGACCACGCCGCGCGCGTCGTTGAGGACGAACCCGGCCAGGCGGCGCGCGGTGGCCAGGCGGTAGATCCACGGGCGGAACCCCACGCCCTGGACGGTCCCCGTGACGCGGATGCGGCGGCGAACATGTGGCGAATCGGCGGCCATCGCTTGCACCGGCATTATACGCGCTCGATGCGGGGCAGGCGAGGGGGGGGCCGGCGGGACGCCGCGGCAGCGGCGTACGCAGTGGGTGGCATGCTCACGCAAGCGTGAGCATGTGAAGGTGAAGCGACGGCCAACATGGCCACGCGAGCGTGGCCATGCCACCCCTTGCCCGGGGACAGGTCGCGGCGGATCAGACGTTGAAGATGGCCTTGGCGTTGTCGCGCAGGAGGCAGCGGGCCACGGCGAGGGCGTCGGCCTCGGTGAGCCGCTTCATCTCGACCTGCCCGGCGAGCACGCGGGCCAGGCACCCGCGGTACATGTCGAACTTCGGCAGGGCCAGCTCGACGTAGTACGCGTCGCTGTAGTAGCCGAGCATCTTGGTGCGGGGCAGGGCCTCGATCCGCGAGCGCATGTCCGCCTCGATGATGCCCGGGACGTTGGCGTACCACCAGTGGCCCGAGGCGACCACGTTGCGGAAGATCCACGTGTAGGCGAGCAGCTCGTGGGCCATCGTGGTCGACAGGTAGCTGACGGTGAACGTCACGTCGTGGAACCGGTTGAACAGGTCCGCGTATTGCTCCAGCGAGTCGCGGTTGCTGACGATGTCGGTGCCCTGGCGGACGCCATGGCGATACGCGCCGCGAATGACGCCGATCATGAGCTGCATCGGGAGGCGGCGCGCGCGGCAATTCTCGGCGATGAGGTAGAGGACGTACGCGCTCAGGGCGGCGCCGTCGGCGGGCGACAGCTCCTTGCCCTTGAGCGCGGTCGCAAGGAGCGGCGCGGCATCGGCGTCGCTGACCGCGCGGCACGTGAATCCCGGCGGCAGGCTGATGGCGGCGCTGCGGGCGTCGTGCGAGACGAAGTAGTCGACGACCGCGGCCAGGGCCTTCTTCAGGCTACCGGTGTCGCTCACGCTGACGCCGCCGCGGTCGCTGAGCTGGTCGACCACCTGGTCCAGGTGAAACACGAGGTCGTCGATCCGCAGGCACGGCACCAGGCGCTCGCGGTCGAAGCCGTCGAGGTCCTCGAAGAAGCTGTTCGTGAGGAACACCTTCTCGATGTTGGCCCGGCGGAGGACCTCGTCCATCCAGCCGTCGGCGCCGAGCTTGCGGGCGGCGGTGTCGTTGAGCGCCCGCCAGTTGTCGGCGGTGAGCTTGTGGTCGGCAAGGTCGAAGAGTTTCCGCGCGGCGTCGATGAGCCAGCCGTACTGCACGGTGTTGTCGAAGCGGGCCATGGCCTCGACCAGGGCGGGGATCATGCGGTCGTCGGGCAGGTCAGCGGCCATCTCTTCCTTGGCCAGGCCGCTGGAGAAGGCCAGCTCGGTGAAGTAGTGGTAGCTCAGGATGTCGCGGAGGCTCGACGCGCAGGGCTCGCCCTGGCGGACGTGGCTGTGGACGTCGATGACGCGGACCTTGCGGATTTCCGCGTAGAGCATTTCTGCGAGCGTGGGCATCAGTCAGCGCTCCTGGCGGGCCGCTAAGAAAGTGGCATGGGCATCTTGCCCATGCGTGCCACGGGCAGGAAAGCCCGTGGCGAACGGCGTTTGCAGGGCCAAGATGGCCCTGCGACTCACGGGCAGGATGCCCGTGCCACGGAGAAACAGCCCTTTCCAGCCGCCCCCTACAGGTCGGCGAGAATCTTCTCGAGGAACGCTTTCCACTCGCGGACCTTGCGTTCGGTCGGCCAGTCGGGGTTCTTCTTGCACCATCCGCCGCGATAATCCTCGATGGTCAGGTACCCGTCGAAGCCGCGCTCGGCCAAGAGGCGGATGAGTTCGGCCCACTCGACGAGCCCTTCGCCCGGGCCGCAGAACGTCGAGGTCCACCCGCCGTCCTCCTGCACCCAGGCGACGTCCTTGGCGTGGACGTGCGTGACGTGCGGCAGGAGGATGTCGAGCGCCTCGGGCCACGGCTGGTATCCGTGGACGCGGGCGTTGCCGGCGTCGAAGATGATGCCGACGTCGCGCGGGCTGAACGGCTTGACCATCTCGTGGCAGGCCAGGACGCCGTCGGCCATGGTGTGGTCGTGCAGCTCGACGACCGGCTTGACGCCGTATTGCCGCGCGACCTCGACGGCTGCGCCCAGGTCGCGGTGCACGCGGTCCATGGAGCCCCAGAATCCGAGTTCCGGGTCGTAGCGTCCCGGGCCGACGCGGACGTTGGGGCAGCCGATGCTCTGGGCGGCGCGGCAGAGGCTCTCCAACTGGTCGGTCTGCTCGGCGCCGATGCGCGTGGCGAAGCTGAAGATCTCAAGGCCGGCGTCGCGGGCGAGCAGGGCGGCGCGTTCGGCGCTGGCCAGCAGGTCGGCCGTGTTGATGTGCCACTCGGGCCCGTCGGGTTCGCCGCGGACCTTGCCCGGGTACCCCGTGGCGAGTTCCAGGCCGTCGAGCCCCTGGGCTTTCGCGAGGGCGACGACGCCGTCGATTTCGAGGTCGGCTGCACAGACGGTTTGAAGGCCGAGCTTCATCGTTCGCGTCCTCCGCAGTGGCGGGTGGCATGGCGACACGCCGCCCTTCGACCCCTCGACGGGCTCGGAGCAGGCAAGCTCAGGGCAGGCAGGCGGGTCGCCATGAACTTGTGCCTTGGGTCATGGCGACCCCTACGGTGTCGCCATGCCACCTCTCCTGTCGCAGGGGGGCGTTCTACCAGATTGGCGGAGTGCGTGCAACCGGCTTGCGGAAAGAAACAGGGGCGAGTCTTGAAATGGCCCGGGGAACGGCTATCATAACGGTTTCCCCGACACCCGGCGGGGCATCCACCGACGGAGGGAGCAGCGCGGCGTGAAGACGAAGGCCCAGGTGCTCGTGGCATTCGGCAAGCCGCTCGAGGAGCGGGCGTTCGACCTGCTGCCGCTCGCGCGAGGCGAGGTGCTGGTCCGGCTGCTGGCCTCGGGCGTGTGCGGGAGCGACCTGCACATGGCCTCGGGCGAGGATCCGCGGACGCCGCTGCCGATCATCCTGGGCCACGAGGGCGTGGGCGAGGTCGTGGAGATTCGCGGCACCAAGGCCGACCTCGACGGCGAGCCGCTGGCTGTCGGCGACCGCATCCTGTGGAATCGCGGGGTGGTGTGCGGCAAGTGTTTCTGGTGCACGACGGCCGGGCAGCCGTGGCTGTGCCCCGAGCGGTTCGTCTACGGCATTCACCGCTCGACGGAGGTGCCGCCGCACGTCAACGGCTGCTACACGGAACTCCTGCCGCTCGACGCCCGGACGGACATCATCAAGATGAACCACGTGGCGGCCGCGGACTTGCGGCACTACGTCTCGGCGGGGTGCTCGGGGGCGACGGCGGCCAACGCGTTCGAGGACATGCCGCCGCGCGAAGGCGACACCGTGGTCGTCCAGGGCGCCGGTCCGCTGGGATCGTTCATCACGGCGTTCGCCCGGAAGTTCGGCGCGCGGCAGATCATCTCGTTCGACCTGTCGCCGGAGCGGCTGGCGCTGGCCCGCGAGTTCGGGGCCACGGAGACCGTCAACGTGGCCGAGACGTCGGCCGACCAGCGGCAGGCGCTGGTGCGCGAGCTGACCGGCGGCCGCGGGGCCGACGCCGTGTACGAGGCGGTGGGGCAGGCGAGCGTCTTCGCCGAGGGGCTCGGCCTCGTGCGGCACGGCGGGCGCGTGGTCACCGCCGGGTTCGGCCAGCCGGGCGGGACGATGGAGTTCGACCCGTTCAAGCACCTGACGCGGCTCAACGCGAAGCTGTTCGGCATCTGGGTGAGCCACACGAAGCACACCCGGATGGCGATCGACCTGGTGACCGGGAACTTCGAGACGTTCAAGAAGCTGAACACGCATTTTTACCCGCTGTCGCAGGCCAACGAGGCGCACGCGAAGATGCGGAAGCGCGAAGCCCTCAAGGCGGTGCTGCTCGGCGGGCCGGACGACCTCGGGTAAGGAGACGTTCTCATGGCGGAGCAACTGGCCTATCTGATGATCACGCCCTACAGTCTGGCCAAGAGCCGCACGGGGGCCATCATCTCGCGCGTGCTGAGCCTGACGCAGTCGGAGCTGGCCGGCGTGCACATGTTCCACCCGTCGGACGCGTTCGTCGACCGGTTCCGCGACACCTACGACGAGGCGAAGCTCGACGGGAACATGCGCAGGGCGCTCGTCGAGTACGTCGGCGAGAACCTGCGGCAGCAGAATCCACTGAGCATCTCGAACCGCGTGATGGTGTTGCTGTTCCGGGGCGAGAATGCCGTGCGGCACCTCCGCGACGAGGTGGTCGGGTCGGCCCACGCCGGCGTCGAGGGCGACACGGTGCGAGGCAGCTTCGGCGACTTCCTGGTCTATCCGAACGGCGAGGTCAAGTACTTCGAGCCGGCGGTGCTCTGTGCGACCGACGAAGCGACGTGCCGCGCGCGGCTCAAGATCATGAGCGAGTTTGCCACGAGCGACGGCGGCGTCATTGAGGACGCGGTGAAGTTCGCCGATCCTTCGGGCGTCGAGACGAGCCTTGTGATCCTGAAGCCCGACAACTTTTACAAGCGGAGCCGCCGGGCCGGCAACATCATCGACATTTTCTCCAAGACGGGCCTCTTTATCGTCGGGGCCAAGCTCCTGAGCATGACCCCGGCGCAGGGCGAGGAGTTCTACGCGCCCCTGCGCGAGATCTTCCGCGGAATGCTGGTGGACAATGTGGTGGAGATCGCCCGCCAGCGGCTCTCCGGAGCCTTCGGCTTCGACATTCCGGACGAGGTCTATCGGAAGATCGGCACCATGCTGGCCGACCCCAACGCCGAGGCGGAGTTCGCGAAGATCGTCGAGTATATGACGGGCGTCGATCCGCGCGGCGTTCCGGCGGACCGGAAGGCCCAGCCGGGCGGCATGACGTGCCTGGCTCTGCTGTACCGCGGCAAGGACGCCATCAGCAAGATCCGCAAGTGGCTCGGCGCGACCGACCCCTTGAAGGCCGATTACGGCACCGTGCGAAGCGACTTCGGGCGCGACCTGATGCGCAACGCCGCCCACGCGTCCGACAGCGTCGCCAACGCCGAACGCGAGCGCAAGATCATCGGCCTGTGGCGGACCGAGCCCGCGCCGCAGTTCAAGCAGGTGATCGACGCGTACCTGGCCGCGACGTAGGCCGCACGAGCGGACCGCGTCGAAAGATGCCGACATGCGAGCGGGGCGACTCCCGTGTGGGGGTCGCCCCGTGTGCTTTCATGCTGTGTCCGCAGCCGGGCGCCTAGGCTCTGTCTGATAAATCGTTGCCGGCATTCCAGATGGCCGGTTTCGGCACTGATACAGGCATCGAACCAGCAGCCCGTGCATTTATCAGACACAGCCTAATCGCTGAGCTTGGGCGGCGCGATGCGCTTGCCCTTGATGTGAATGTCTCGGTTCTTCACGTCCTTCGCGTTCCGGGCGTAGTACTTGAGCTCCTCAACCTTCCCGGTGAGCTTGCCGCGCTTCTCCTTGAAACCTTTCCACTCGCCGTCGTCGAAGGCCATCTTCAGCGGCTGGTTGTCCTCGATGTACTGGACGTTCTCCAGGCATCCCTCGCTTGCCTGGCGGAGCTTCAGGTAGGCGATGCACCGTTCGTTCCACGCCGCGGCGACCCTGCGGCTGATGACCTTCTGCCAGTAGACGCGGGTCATCTCCTCGCGTTCCTGCTCGCAAACGACCGTCGCCTGCTCGACGGTGCCGACCATCTGGACGGCCATGGCCTTGCAGACGTGCGGCCACTTCTGCACCGAGTACCCCGGCACGAAGGACTCGGCCTGCGCGAGCTTCTGGTCGGCGGCCTTGAGGGCTCGCTTGACGATCTCGTCGCGATGGGTCTCCTTGACGTCGGCGACGAAGGCCTTTGTCTCCTCAAAGATGGCCGCGGCCTTCCAGTCCATGGCGGCGCTCATGGCCTGGGTGAAACTCTCCACGGTCCGGCCGCCGATGCCGGGCGGCTCGTTCTGCTCCAGGGCCTCGGCCATGGCCCTGATCCGGTCCCGGTCCACCTCGCTGTCGACGGCCCGCGAGGCGTAGACGAGTCCCCCGGCGGCCGCCTTCCAGTCCTTCAGCTCGAAGTAGGCCTCGGCGGCGACCTTCCCGACGGTGTCGCGCTGCTCGTTCGTGAGTTTGGCCGTCACCGCGAGGTCCATCAGCCCCTTGCAGACCCCGGCCGTTTCCTCGTACTTGCCCTCCTTGAGCTGGGCCTTGGCCCTGGCGACGTACTCGGCTTCCTTGCCGGCGGGAATCTCGACGGCCTCGATCCGTTGGCTGGGCGTCCGGTAGTCGACGTCGGCCTTGCGCAGCTCCTCGATGATGCTCCGAGGAATGCTGACCGGCCCGCTCGAGGTCTGGATGGTCACCTTGTCGGCGGTCTCTTCGGTGATGCGGCCTTCGAAGACGATGCCCGTGGTCGTGCGGATGTAGTCGTCGCCGCGCGGGCTCTCGGCGCCTGTGGCGGCAGGGCTCTCGGTCTGCGGCGCCTGCGCCATGGTGGTCGCCGCCACGGCCAGCAGGGCCAACAGCGAGTACATAACAATTGGCAGTGCCCTTGGTCCCACGTTCCCCTCGACAGTGAAACGACCTGGGTGGCCGTTGCCCGGCGCCCGCGGGCTCCGTGCGGGCCGGACCGCCACGATAATCTTATCGGCACCCGACGAACGGCACTCCACCAGGAACCGGATGCTCCAGAAGCGACCTGCGCCGCCGCACCCCGGCCTCGCGCCGGCAGGCGCACGTCCATTATAATCCTAAACAACCGCGGGAGCACCGAGTTTCGTAAAAATGGTGGGCAGGAACCGCCGATGGCCGGACATAAAAGCGGCAACGACCGAGGGGTAGAAAGCCGTTGCCGCGCGAGGACGGACAAGAACCTGCTGCGCACCGGTGGGGTCCACAGCGGCCTTGCCCTCATGGGAAATATATCCCATAAACCCGGTCTGGGCAAAAGAAAATGGGCCCTGGGGCCCGGCGAGCACGGTTCCAGCCAGGCAGGACGAACGGGCCATGTCAGACGCAAGTCCTTGCAGGCACACCTCTTGCGACTATGGCATCTCCAGGTGATGGCCCAGCTTACGCTGCTTGGTCCGCAGATAGTCGATGTTGTGGGCCGTCGGTTTGACCACCAGCGGCACCCGCTCCGTGATTTCCAGCCCATAGCCGCCCAGCCCGACGACTTTCTGCTCGTTGTTCGTCAGGAGCCGCAGCCGCGTGATCCCCAGGTCCACCAGAATCTGGGCCCCGATGCCGTAGTTCCTCAGGTCGGCCTGAAACCCGAGGGCCTCGTTCGCCTCGACGGTGTCGAGGCCCTCTTCCTCCTGGAGCCGATAGGCGTGCACCTTGGCGACGAGGCCGATGCCGCGCCCTTCCTGGCGCATGTAGACCACCGCGCCGCGGCCTTCCTCGGCGATCATCTGCATCGCCATGTCGATCTGCTGGCCGCAGTCGCACTTGAGGCTCCCGAACACGTCGCCCGTCAGGCACTCCGAGTGCATCCGCACGAGCACGGCCCTCGCGCCGGAGTCCTCCGCGGTCGCCACGTCGCCCATCACCAGGGCCACGTGAGGTAGCGGATCGACCATGCTCTCGTAGGCGACCATCTGCCACTCGCCGTACTGTGTCGGAAGCCGCGTGGTGGCCACGCGCCGGATGAGCTTCTCCTTGCGGCGCCGGTAGTCGATGATGTCGGCCACCGAGACGAGCTTCAGGCCGTACGTGCGGCAGAACGTCTTCAATTCGCCCACGCGGGCCATGGTCCCGTCGTCGTTCATCACCTCGCAGATGACGCCCGCGGGCTTCAGCCCCGCCAGGCGCGCCAGGTCCACCGCGCCCTCGGTCTGGCCTGCGCGGACCAGCACGCCGCCGTCGCGGGCACGCAGGGGGAACACGTGCCCGGGCCGCGCCAGGTCGGCCGGCGAGCAGTCGTCGCGCATCATCGTCTGGATCGTCCAGGCCCGGTCGTGGGCGCTGATGCCCGTGGAGATGCCCGTCCGGGCGTCCACGCTCACGGTGAACGCCGTGCCGAACCGCGAGGTGTTCTCCGACGTCTGAAGGGGCAGCCCCAGCCGGTCGGCCAGGTCGCCCGTGGCGGCCAGGCACACCAGGCCCCGCCCCCGCGAGGCCATGAAGTTGATCGCCTCCGGCGTCACCTTCTCGGCGGCGCAGACCAGGTCGCCCTCGTTCTCGCGGTTCTCGTCGTCCACGAGCACCACCATCTCGCCCTGCCGCAGGGCCTCCAGGGCCTCGTCGATGCTTGCGAAGTCGGT
>Ga0272441_10011020_pt1 | contig 13531 bp, 8 predicted proteins | sample SSMProp6N_FD_193582 | JGI IMG/M metagenome (GOLD analysis project Ga0272441, IMG submission 193582) | Marine sediment archaeal communities from Little Sippewissett salt marsh, Falmouth, MA, United States - SSM-Prop-6N | ecosystem: Environmental > Aquatic > Marine > Wetlands > Sediment ... | reverse complement strand
CACCGGCGCGATCCGATCGATCTCCTCCTGCGCGGTCACCGATCGCGATCCGGGCCGCGTCGACTCGCCGCCGACATCGAGCACGTCGGCCCCCTCGGCTTCCATCTGCAGCGCGCGCGCGATCGCTGCGTCGGGGTCGAGAAAGCGCCCGCCGTCGTGGAACGAATCCGGGGTCACATTCACGATCCCCATCACCAGGATCCGGTCTCGTTCGGTCATCCACGCATCGAGTCGGCTCATCGCTTGAGAGTATATCATCGACCTTCGCGACGGGCAGACGCGGGGTTTGACGAAGACAACCGGGTTTTCTACAATCACGCCAGTGAAAGACAGAGGTGATTGAGATCGCTAAGGTACTTCTCGCTTCGAATGTGGAAAACTTGGGGCACGTCGGCGAAATCGTCGACGTTGCCGACGGATACGCCCGCAACTACCTGTTCCCCCGCAAGCTGGCCGTCGAGCCGACCGAGCACAACATCGCCCGGTTCGCCAAGGACAAGGCGGCGCACGAGGCGGAGCTGTTGCAGCGCGAGGAGCGGGCGCGCCTGCTGCGTGACAAGCTTGCGGACATCACGCTGACGTTCACCCGCAAGGCGCACGATGACGACAAGCTCTATGGATCCGTGCGCGCGGAGGACATCGCGGCGCAGATCGAGGAGCGATTCGGCGAGCATGTCGAGACCGCTCGAGTCCATCTCGAGCATCCGATCGAGGTGCTGGGGCCGCATGCGGTGAACATCGGTCTCTACAGGGACATCTCGGTCGAGGTTCGCCTTCAGATCGACGAGGAGGGCGCGGAAGAGGAGTAGCCCTCGATGAGACGCGGGATGGTGAGGGGGATCGTCACGGGATGCTTTCTCGCCATCCCGCTTTTCGTCTTCGCGACCGGTACGCTCGCCATCTTCGTCAATGACGCGCCGTTGGCCCTCGACGCGCCGGTTCTTCTCGAGGAGACCGTGCTCCTCGTGCCGTTGGTCGAGTTCGCGCGCGCCGTCGGCGTCCAGGTGACCGAGGGCGAGGACGAGTTCGTCCTGCGGTGGAGCAACGCGTGGCGCAACGTCGACGCCGAGCGGTTTCCAGTCCGAGACGGCGTGCACTACGTCGGGGTCGAGTGGCTCGTCGGCCTGATCGGCGGCGAGAGCCATCGCATCGGTGATTCCATCCACATCGGCGTGCCGCGCCCCGCGCTCCGCGACATCGAGGCAAGCGACGACCGTATCGTCCTGAGATTCACCGGGTTCGTCCCGGAGACGGTCACCGCAACCGACGGATCGGAGGAATGGCGCCTTCGATTGCACAACTGCGCATCGACGATCCCGCCGCAGCTCATCGTGCTCGGCGAGGGCTCGTTCCGCTCGGTGCGCGTGCCCGCGTCGGGGGAGGGATGGGTCGACGTATCGATCGTTCGATCGCCGGAGCAGGCGCTTCGCATCGAGCGGCTCGAGACCGCGGAGGCCTACTCGGTGATCCTCGAGGCGGGCGATCGATCGGAGGAGGAGACGATCGTCGCGTTCTCCGACGACGTCACCGTTCACCGCGTCTGCGGCGGGGACGCCGGAGCATCGAGCGTCGACTACGTCCACATCGAGGGATGGCGAGCTCGGTATCGCCTGTCGCCGGCGCTGCCTTCCTTCGAACTCGACGAGGGGGATTCGCTCGTCGACATCGCCGTCTCGAGGGGGGCCGCGGTGGCCATCGCCGTCTCCTGCGCCGTCGGGCCGCCGATGGCCGGTCCGCTGGTGATCGGCGGCGTGCCGGTCCGCATCGAGGACGGCGTCCACGACCTGTTCGCCGTCGACGTGTTCGGCCGCTGGGAGCTGTGCGCCGGGACGGCCTCGGTGGTCGCGCGGCATGCCGGAACCCGGATCCCGATCGACGACGTCAACCGCCCGCTGGCGTACGGCGAGGCGATCGCCTATCCGGCCGGATACGTCGGAACGTTGGTTCGCGGGATCCCCGGCTCGTTCACGGTGATCAAGGTCCGCGACGATCGCGTCGTCTCGATCTACGAGGGGCCGTTCGTCTCCGGGGACGCGAGCGCCACGATGATCGTCGCCAGCGGGGAGGCGAGGGCCCGCCTGGCGGCGGTGCGACTCGGCGATCCGATCGCACTCGAGTGCGTCTGGGGCGGAACGGACCGGACGGTCGAGCATGCGTTCGCCGCGGGGCCCGCGCTGATCGTCGCCGGCGTCGACGTCGACGCCGCGTCGTCGAGCGCGCCCGGAGGCGCGTCGTGCTGCAGCGTCCTCGCCGTCGACTGGTACGGCGGGATGTACATCGCCTCGCTGACCGCGTCGAGCGGGCTCGACGGTATCGAAGCGAATCTCGTCGATGAAGCGGTCGCGTTCCTGCGGACGCTCCCCACGCCGGTACGGGACGCCGTCGTCATCGGCTGGTGCGCCGACGGCGCGCTGGTGCTTCGCGACGACTCGTCGATGATGCGCCTCGGCCCCGATCGCGCCACGACGTTGGCCCTGTGCCTCGTCCCGCTCGCGCCATGAGGCGTGTCGCCCGCGACATCCTGTTGCTGGCGCTCGCCACCGGCATTTCCCGCGTGTTCGGATTGGTTCGCGACGTGGCCATCGCCGACCGCTTCGGCGCCGGAGCCGCCTATGACGCGTTCCTCGTCGCGTTCTTCGTCCCTCACTTCTTGCGCCAGTTGCTGGCCGAGGGCTCGCTGTCGACCGCGTTCGTCCCCGTGTATTCGGGGCTCCGCGTGTCCGACGAGGCGGGCTCGAGCGACGCGGATCGGTTCGCCGGCAGTCTCCTGTCGTGGCTGGCGGTCGTGTTCCCGCTCGTCGTCGCCGCGGGGGTCGCGCTCGCCCCGATCTACGTCCCGTTCCTGGCCAGCGGCTTCTCCCCGGAGAAGCTGGCGCTGGCCACGAGGCTGACGCGCATCCTGTTCCCGTTCATCGCGCTGGTCGGCTTCGCGTCGGTGTTCATGGGCATTCTCAACGCGCATCATCGGTTCTTCGCCGCGGCGCTGGCGCCGATCTGGTTCAACGTCGGCATGATCCTCGGCGTGGCGGTTCTCGCCCGGCTGCTTCCAGGCGAGCCGATCCTCGGTCTGGCCGTCGGAGCCCTGGTCGGCGGGGCGGGCCAGCTCCTCGCCCAGATCCCGCCACTCGCGCGCATCGGCTTCCGACTTCGATTCCGGTTGTGGCCGATCCATCCGGAGATCCGACGCTTGCTGCGGCTGATGGCGCCGGCACTGATCGCCCTCGCGGTGACCCAGGTGAACCTGCTGGTCGACAACAAGCTCGCATCGTATCTCGACGACGGTGGCATCTCGTCGCTGCAGTACGCGATGCGCCTGTTCCAGCTCCCGCTGGGGGTGTTCGCGGTCTCCGTCGCCACCGCGCTTCTCCCGCGATTCTCGACGTCGTGGGCCATCGGCGATCGCGGCCGGTTCTCGGAACACCTCGGCGACGGAATGGTTGCCAGTGCGATGGTCCTGCTCCCGGCGACGGCCGGGCTGTTGGTGATCGGCGGAGATGTGATCCGCCTCCTGTTCGAGCACGGGACGTTCTCCGCCGCGGACTCTGCGCGCACGGCGCGCGTGCTCGCGTTCTACCTGATCGGGCTCCTGCCGTACGGCTGGATTTACGTCTTCTCCCGCGCGTTCTACGCGATGGGGCGGACCGTCGCCCCGGTGGTCGGCTCGATCGTCGGCGTCGCGCTCAACGTCAGCCTCGACCTCGCGTTGGTCGGGCCGATGCAGGCGGCCGGATTGGCGCTCGCCACCGGCATCGCCGGCCTAGGAACCGCCGCGTTTCTCGGCGTGCTCCTCGTTTCGCACATGCCCAGGGGAGGGCGCCTGGTCCGGCAGTTGTCGGCAACGTGCGTCGGCACCGCGGGCGTGTTCGGTTTGGTCGCCGGGGTTCGGGCCGCGATCGGCGACGGCCCGACGGCGCTCGCGGTGTTCGTTCCGATGGCCGCAGGCATCCTCGCCTACGGCCTGTTCGTTCGGTTCTCGCCGCTGTGGTCCCTCGTCGGCGCGCTGCGGCGCGGACGCGACGCGTGAGGCCGCGCCGACCGACCCGGCCCGCTAGCCGCCTCGGTCGAGCTGCTCCCGCCCCGCGGCCGTGACTCGGTCGATCGTCCACGGGGGATCCCACACGAGGCTGACCTCGACGTCGATCTCCTCGCCGTCGCCCTCCTCGCGCTCGATCATCGTGCGCACCGCCTGCTCCGCCGCGGCGGCGATCTCCCCCACCACCGGACTGCCCGGGTTCGGCAGGGTCATGTCCACGCTGACCTTGCCGTCCTCGATGATTAGGTCGACGATCAGTCCGAGGTCGACGACGTTGACCCCCATCTCGGGCTCGATGACGCTTTCCAGGCTGGCCCTGACGCGATCCGCCGTGATGTTCATCGTTCCTCCTTCGGTGGGAACCGGCGCCCGTGGCGCCGCGTGCCCGGGATTGTACGGAGCGCACGGCGGGGCGACAACGCCCGCTCTCAGCTCTTGGCTTGGCTCAGCCGTCGCGCGAGACGGCGTCGCGCGCCCAGCGGTCGACCGCCTCCAGGTGATCGAGGCCGATCTCGGACTCCTCGTCGGCCCATCGCTCCCGCCATGCGGCGAGGGTCCGCTCGAGGCCGTCGGCGATCCCGAGGAACGGAATCTCACCGGCGAGGAACCGCGCCACCAACACCTCGTCGGCGGCGTTGATCGCCGCGGTGGCGCTTCCTCCGGCCGCCGCGGCCGCAAGCACGGTGGAGAAGGCCGGGTACCGCGCCGCGTCGACCGGCTCGAGCGTCATCTGCAGCGCGTCACCGAGATCGAGGCGCGGAAGCTCGGTCGCCGTCCTCTCGGGATATGTCAGCGCGTACTGGATCGGGATCCGCATGTCGTGGTCGGCCAGCTCGGCGAGCATCGATCCATCGCAGTACTCGACCAGGGAGTGGATGATCGATTCCGGATGGATGACGACGTCGATCCGCTCGTACGGCACCTCGAACAGGTGATGGGCCTCGATCACCTCGAACGCCTTGTTGACCATCGTCGCCGAGTCGATGGTGATCCGCCGCCCCATCTCCCAGTTTGGGTGTCGAAGCGCCCGCTCCGGCGTGACGTCGGCGAGTGCTTCGACCGGCGTGCGGCGGAACGGTCCGCCCGATGCAGTCAGGATCAGGCGCTCGACCTCATCGAGCCGGCCCGCCTCGAGGCACTGGAACAGCGCGTTGTGCTCGCTGTCGATCGGCAGCAGCCGCCCGCGGTGAGCGGCAAGCGTACGCCGCGTCAAGTCGCCGCCGATGACGAGGCTCTCCTTGTTCGCCAGCGCGACGGTCCGTCCACGCTCGAGCGCCGCCAGCGTCGGCGGCAGCCCGACGGCGCCGACGAGCGCGTTGACGATCGTGTCGATCCCGTCGAGGCCGGCGATCTCGGCCAAGCCGGCGGCGCCGGCGAGCACCCGAACCGCGGGGAACCGTTCGCGCAGGGCGTCCGCATCGGCATCCGATCCGATGGATACGACCCGCGGGCGATGCGCCTCGATCTGCTCGGAGAGGAGGCCGACGTTGGAGCCGGCGGCCAGCGCGACGACCTCGACCGGACGCCCGGCATGACACAGCCGAACGACGACATCGAGGGTCTGCGTTCCGATCGAGCCGGTCGATCCGAGAAGGGCCAGGCGAAGCGCCGGCGGGGTCATCCGGCGGCCGGTGACGGCACGAGACGACCCAGCAGCGTCGTCAGGTCGGCGCCCGAGATTTCCTCCTTCTCGAGGACCTCGCTGGCAAGGGCGTTGAGCGCCTCCCGATTGCGGACGAGGATGTCCTTCGCCTTCTGATAGGCGTCGCTGAGCAGGCCCCGGATCTCCTGATCGGCCAGCCTCGACAGCTCCTCGGAATGCTCGTTGCGCCGGACGATGTCCTCTCCGAGGAACACGTCGACCCGCTCGCGGCCGAGGCTGATCGGACCGAGCTCCTTGTTCATGCCCCAGTCGATGATCATCTGGGTCGCCAGCTGGGTCGCGGTGCGCAGATCGGAGCTCGAGCCGGACCCGAACTCCTCGAACACGACCTCTTCGGCGGCGCGGCCGGCGAGTCCGACCGCGATGCGGTTCTTGTACTCCTGCTCGGTGTGGATGTAGCGCTCCTCGACCTCGATCGGCTCGACGAAGCCCATCGTGCCTGCGGTTCGCGGAAGGATCGTGATCTTGTGCACGTAGTAGTCGTCGCCGCGCAGCACGTGGCCCACCAGGGCGTGCCCGCTCTCGTGGTAGGCGAGCATCTTGCGCTCCTTCTCGGAAGGCACCATGCTCGGCCGTTTGAGGCCGAGCGAGAGGCGGTCGGTGGCCTCCTCGAAATCGCGCATCTCGATCTCGTCCTTGTCCGACCGGGCGGCCAAGAGCGCCGCCTCGTTGCACAGATTGCGGATGTCGGCGCCGGTGTAGCCGCGCGTCTTCCGCGCGAGCACGTCGGGATCGACGTCCTCGGCGATCTTCTTCGTCCGCAGATGGACCTTGAGGACCTCCACGCGACCACGGAGCGTCGGGTACGGGACCGTGATCCGGCGATCGAATCGCCCGGGGCGCAGGAGCGCCGCGTCGAGCACGTCGGGCCGGTTCGTCGCCGCCAAGATGATGATGCCCTTGTTCGGCTGGAAGCCGTCCATCTCCGCCAACAGCTGGTTCAGCGTCTGCTCGCGCTCGTCGTGGCCTCCGCCGAGCCCGGCGCCGCGCTTCCGGCCCACGGCGTCGATCTCGTCGATGAAGATGATGCATGGCGCGCTGGCCTTGGCCTTCTCGAACATGTCGCGAACGCGCGCCGCGCCGACCCCGACGAACATCTCGACGAAGTCCGAGCCGCTGATCGAGAAGAACGGGACCTTCGCCTCGCCGGCGATCGCCTTGGCGAGCAACGTCTTCCCCGTGCCGGGGGCGCCGACGAGCAGCACGCCCTTCGGGATCTCGGCCCCCAGCTTGACGAACCGCTTCTGGTCCTTCAGGTAGTCGACGATCTCCTCGACTTCGTCGATGACCTCGTCGATCCCGGCCACGTCGTTGAATGTGACTTCGGTGGAGTCGGGCTGCACCAGCTTCGCCTTCGACTGCCCGAACGACAGGGCGCCGCCTCCCGTCTGCGTACGCCGCATGATGAAGATCCACACGCCGATCAACAGCAGGATCGGCAACATCGAGATGAGGATCGAAAGGAAGACGCCGCTGCTGGACGGCGGCTTGTAGTCCACGCTCGCCACGTTCTGGTCGAGCAGGTCGGCATAGACGGAGACGTCCTCGGGCAGCCGGGCCGTCAACGTTACCTCGCGGCCGGTGACCGGATCGATGACCTCGGCCGTGGCCACGTCGTCCTTGACGATCACGCTGGTGACCCGCCCGTCGGTGACGTAGTCGCGGAACTCGCTGTAGGTGATCTCGTTCTGGCCCGCATCCCGGCCGAACCATGACTGCAGCAGGATCAGGCCGAGGATCACGACGATCGTGATGAAGGCGATGTTTCGCAGGTTGCGATTCCTCAGCTCCCGCATCGGGTCTCTTTCCATGAATAGGCTCCTTGATCGATCGGCCCGATTGTAGCACCCGGGCGAACAAGCGTCCAACCCTGTTCCGCACGGGGTTTTTGCAACCTCCGATTGGCGGCCGGCGATCAGCGTCGGCGCACGTACCTCCACAATTGAAGCTTGGGGAACGACCTCTCCTCGCCGCGCAGCAGGCGACCGATGTTCTTGCGGTGGGTGAAGGTGATGAACACGGCAAGCACCGCGGTGAGCAGCGTCACCACCCACGAGTGGTCGATCGTCGTGAAGCGGCCGAGCAGCAGGATCAAGATCGGAACGGCCCACGAGCCGAGAATCGAGCCGAGCGACACCGTCCCGGTCGAGAAGAGGATCAACGCGAACACGCCGGCCGCGATGCCGACCGGAATCGGCGCGATGCCGATCATCATCCCGGCCGCGGTGGCGACGCCCTTGCCGCCGCGGAAGCCGATGTAGACCGGGAACACGTGCCCGATCACCGCCGCGACGCCGCACAGGACGCCGAGCGTCGCCGCATCGACCGGGACCCCGCCGAGCGGGAGGCGCGGAATCAACGCCGCCGCGATCACGCCCTTGGCGACATCGGCGAGCATGACGGAAACGCCGATCCTCCATCCGCACACCCGCCACGCGTTGGTCCCCCCGGCATTGCCGCTTCCGTGCTCGCGCACGTCGATGCCGCGGAAGACGCGGCCGAACACCACCGAAGAGGGAAACGCGCCGATCAAGTAGCCGATCGCAAGATAGACTGCCAGCATCATGCTTCGCCCCTTTGCTCGCGCGCCTGCGCCTCGGCGATCGCCGCGGCAATGGCCACATCGACCGCGTCGACGTCCATGACGGCGATCGCCAGTCCGCCGACGCCAGCGTGGCTTCCCAGCGCGGGGGCAGCATCGGAACGGAAGAACTCGCTCTCCGGGAATCGCCTCCGCAGCTCCGACTCGACGGCGGCCGCGAGAACCGGGACGTCGGTGTGGCTCAGCGCGAAGACGGGTTGAGCCATGGCGCGGGCTTCCCGCACCGCCATCGCCACCGTTCGCCGCCTCGCGTTTCGCACGCCGATCGCCTTGGCCGCCAACCCGATGCTCCCGTCTTCGACCGTCAGGATCGGTCGAAGGTGAAGCAGGTTAGAGATCCGGCCCTGGGTCGGCGATAGGCGCCCGCCGCGGACGAAGTTCTCGATCGTCGGGACGAAGACGAAAATCCTGACATCGTCCACGATTGCGCGGGTGAGTGATGCCACGGCGTCGAGCGGGACTCCGGCATCGATCGCGCGAACCGCGGCCCACGTCACCAGGCCCTCGGCCCCGGACGCCGTTCGACTATCCACCACTCGGATCGGGACTCCCGCCTCGTCACTGACCTGTCGTGCCGTCTGCTCGGCGAGCTGGTGTGTCCCCGACACCTCGGCCGAGAGGTGGATCGACAGGATCCCCTCGTAGTGCCGGCTGAGGTGGCGGTAGAGCGTCAGGTAATCGCCGGGGCTCGGCTGAGAGGTCCGCGGGAAGCTCGGATCGGAGGCGAGCCGCCGGTAGAACTGCCTCGGTGTGATGTCGACGCGATCGACGAGTGTCTCGTCCCCGAAGCGAACGCGGACGGGCACCACGTGAACGCAGTGCTCGGTCAGCCACCGCGGAGGCAGGTCGCAGACCGAGTCCGTGACCACGGCGATGCCCACCCGCTCTGCCGATTCCGGCGGCGGCTCCATCAGCCCCTGCAGCATGTCCTCGACCTTCGTCGACTCGAGCGTCCCAAAGTCAGCCAGCGCCTCCAGCACGTACGCCGGCACGTTGCTGTGCACGTGGGCGTGGATCGTCTCGTCCGAACCGGCGACGATCACCGAGTTGCCGAGGTCGCTCAGCGCGGCCATCACCGCCTCGCGATCGATCCCGCGACCCGTGACGACGGCCTCGGCGCAGTAGCGGAAGTCGACGCGTCCGAGCGCCCCTGCGTTCGGGATGGTCGCGACGTCCGCCGCTGGCCATGCCGTCTCCTCGGCGTCCGAATGGCCGTCCACCAGGTAGTCGCGGATGCCCTCCAGGAAGCGCACGAAGCCGAGCGCGCCCGCATCGACCACGCCCGCCTTCTTCAGCGCGTCGAGGCGATCGGGGGTGCGGGCCAGCGACTCGCGCGCCACGCGGACGCCCTCCTCGATGAGCGCCTTGAAGTCCGGGAGATGGTGCACGCGCTCGTTGAGGTGGTTGGCCACGTCGGTGATGACGGTGAGAATCGTCCCCTCGCGCGGCTTGGCGAGCGCTCGTCGAGCGCTGGTGGACGCGTGGTGGATCGCCCCGACGAAGCGATCCATCGTGAGGTGCACCGCGTCGGCGAATCCCTCCCGCATCCCCTGGAAAAACTGGGCTACGATCACACCGGAGTTGCCCTGGGCTCCGGACAGCGCCCCCGACGTCATCGAGGCGCCGACCGCGGCAACCGAGGCATGTGGGGACGCTAGCCGATGGATGACCGATGTCATCGTCGCCGCAAGGTTCGAGCCGGTGTCCCGGTCGGGGACCGGGAAGACGTTGATCCGATCCAGCTCCTCGCGGAACGCCACCACGCGGCGCGCGCCGGCGAGCAGGCCCAACCGGAGGGTCTCCGTGTCGAGAATCCGAGAGGCGGTCCGTTCGTTTCCTTCCATCGGGTCGGATGGTACGGAACCGGACGGATCGCGACAACGAGACCGGTTCGGCGCCGGCACGCGAGACCGCTTCGGCAGAGGCACACCGCGTCCCGGAATCGTTCTTCTTCCGCAACAGAGATCGCCGCCGGGTCGATCGACCCGGCGGCGGTGTATCTTGCTACGTTTCCTTACCGACCTACTCCAGCACGGTGATCGGCACCAGTACGGTCTCGCCTTCTCCGTACACGACCCACACCAGGTAGTCGCCCGGCGTCAGCCCCGCGGTGTCGACGCCCAGCCAGTACGTGTCGTTCGCGTACCGGCTCTCGAACGAGTAGGCGGGCGGCGCGATCGTTCCTCCGCCTCCGGCCGTCGTGTCCGTCGACGCAATCTGCGTCACCCGGATCCACGGCCACCCCTTCTGCGCTCGCTCGCTGCGCTCCAGGTCGAGGCCGACCTCGATCCTCCTGCCGGGCAGCGTCTTCGTCGGCTCCAGATTCGCAAACAGCTCCATCTCCTCGAGCGTCTGCGAGTTCGGTCCCTTCGCCGTGGCGACCAGCGGATCCGAGTCCGCATCCTCGCCGCGCACCACGATTCCGAGGTTCGTCTCCCAGTTCTCCGGCTCGTCCGGCGCCAGCGGGTCGATGCGCTCCATCGTCGCGAACGTCCGGTTGTCACCGGCCGGCCACGACGGATCCTCGCTCTCGTACGCGTTCGCCGAGTCGACCAGCAGGTCGGTCGCATCGAGCAGCTCGATGATGTCGCCCGCGTCGGTCAGCTCCATCACGTACGGCTCCACCGTGTCGTACACGATGCTCGCCTCGGTGTCGCTGACCGCGTCGTCAGTGTGCCGCTCGATCACCATGTAGCTGTCATCCGTGCGGACCTCGCGTGCCACCACCAGCCAGGACACCTCGTCGGTCTCCCGCTTGATGAACTCGACGCTCGACACCGGCTCCTTCTCCGCCAGCTCGCACGCCGACTCCTCGCTCGGCTGCAGCACTCCCGACAGCTCCACGACCTTCCACTCGTAGTCCTCCGGCAGCACCGGCTCCTTCTTCCGCCACCGCAGCGTCCAGCCGGTCAGATCCACCGGCGTCCCGCCGATGTTGCGAAGCTCGATCCACTCGTGCTCCGAACTGGCCGCCGTCCCGGCCCACGCCACCTCGCTGATGATCACCTGACCGTCGCACAGTCCACCACCGCGACCCGCGATCTCGGACCCGACGACGATGTCCTCGTCGTCCTGGTTGTTGCTCGGATCCGGATCCGGCAGGTCGGAGGTCACGATCTCCGCCAGGTTGGTGATCGTCGTGTCCACCGTGCCGGCATCCACCGTCGCGGTGATGTTCAGCGTCCGCGAGGCGAGGAACGGCAACGTCGCGATCGTCCACGTGTTCCCGGCGTACAGCCCCGCGCCGTCGTCATCGACGTAGGTCAGCCCCGCCGGCAGCACGTCCTCGACCGCCACTCCGGTCGTGTCGTTCGGCCCGTTGTTGGTGATCGTGATCGTCCACACGATCGTGTCACCCTCGTTCGGCGTCGGGTTGTCCACCGTCTTGAGCACTTCGAGGTCGGCCGCGCCGATCGTCACCTCGGCGGTGTCGCTGTTGTTGGTCGGATCCGGATCCGGCAGGTCGGAGGCGGTGATCTCCGCCAGGTTCACGATCGTTCGTCCGACCGTCCCGAAGTCGACCCGTGCCGTGATCTCAAGATCGACCGTCTGGCCGACGTTCAGTGCCCCGATCAGCCAGGTGTTGGTCACCTGGCTGTAGGCACCGAGCCCGTCGTCGGACACGTACTGCAGTCCGGCCGGCACCACGTCGCGCAGCGCCACTCCGGTCGTGTCGTCCGGTCCGTTGTTGGTCACCTCGATCGTGAACACGACCGTGTCGCCTTCGCCCGGGTTGGGCTCGTCGACCGTCTTGACCACCGCCAGGTCAGCCTCAGGCACCTCCAACTCGACGCTGTGGCTGTCGCTGACCGGGTCCGTCTCGTCGGAGTCCGCGGTCGCCGTGTTGACCACCGGGCCCGGCAGATCGGCGACGCTGGTGACGTACGTCGGCGCCGGGGTCAGCACCACCACGTCTCCCGGATTCATCGTCCCGAGGTTGAGGCTCAGCCCCAGCTTCGCATCGTCGACGGTCACGTTGTTCAGCGTGACGTTGCCGGTGTTGGTGACCGTGATCGTGTAGACGATCGTGTCGCCGACCGCGACCGTCGCCGGCCCCGTCTTCTCGATCAGAAGCCCCGGCTCGAGCCACGTCTTGTCCGTCGGGTCGCTCGCCGAGGCCAGCGCCCCGAGGACCTGGCCGTTCCACGACGCCGTCACGTTCGTCACGCCAGGCGTCGAGGACGTCAACACCACGTCGACTTCCCCGTTGCCGTCGGTCACGTACGGTCCGGCGCTCAGCGTGCCGGGCCCCGACGTGATCGAGATCGACACCGTCTCCCCGACCGCGCCCTGCCAGCCGGTTCCGTCGTTGACTTCGAGATGCGCCGTGAACGTGTGCGGGTCATTGATGACGTTCACCGCACCGTCGGGCCCGAAGCTCATCCGCGCGTCGATCCACGTCTTGTCCGTCGGATCGCTCGCGCTCACCGACGTCCCCAGGACCTGGCCGTTCCACGACGCGGTCACGTTCGTGACGCCTGCCGTGCTTGAGTTCAGGGTCACGTCGACTTCCCCGTTGCCGTCGGTCACGTACGGTCCGGCGCTCAGCGTCCCGGGCCCCGACGTGATCGAGATCGACACCGTCTCGCCGGCCGCGTCCTGCCAGCCGGTCCCGTCATTGATCTCCAGATGCGCCGTGAACGTGTGCGGGTCGTCGATCGCGTTCACCGCGCCGTCCGGCCCGAAGCTCATCCGCGCGTCGACCCACGTCTTGTCCGTCGGATCCGACGCCGACACCGTCGTCCCGGCCACTTGGCCGTTCCACGACGCCGTCACGTTCGTCACGCCTGCCGTGCTCGAGTTCAGGGTCACGTCGACTTCGCCGTTGCCGTCGGTCACGTACGGTCCGGCGCTCAGCGTGCCCGGTCCCGACGTGATCGAGATCGACACCGTCTCCCCGGCCGCGTCCTGCCAGCCGGTCCCGTCGTTCGTCTCCAGATGCGCCGTGAACGTGTGCGGGTCGTCGACCGCGTTGGTCGCGCCGTCCGGCCCGAAGGTCATCCGTGCGTCCACGTACGTCTTCTCCCCGGCACTGCTGTTGCGCCCCACGCCGTTCGTCGTGCGGCTCACCACTGTCGTGTCGTAGGTGATGTCCACCGACGCCGTGGCGGTGAACTCGCCCGGCTCCGTGCTGTTGATCGTGACCGTCCACGTCGCGCTCATCCCGTCTCCGGCGATCGTCGGGCCGCCCAGCACCTCGCTCGTCGGCGACGGTGTCACGGTGTAGCTCGTC
>Ga0272441_10011019_pt1 | contig 13531 bp, 7 predicted proteins | sample SSMProp6N_FD_193582 | JGI IMG/M metagenome (GOLD analysis project Ga0272441, IMG submission 193582) | Marine sediment archaeal communities from Little Sippewissett salt marsh, Falmouth, MA, United States - SSM-Prop-6N | ecosystem: Environmental > Aquatic > Marine > Wetlands > Sediment ... | reverse complement strand
CCAGGACCACACGTACCGCCAACTCTACGGCGAACGAAGAATCCTGCCGTTTCTGCGAGAGTCGGGCTTCGACGCCGTGGAAACGCCCGTGGGACCCGAGACGGAGCCGGATGCGTTGAGCGAGCATATCGCCCGTTGTGTCGGCGCGGGACTGAAGGTTTCGCTCCATCCGTACTCGGAGGGGAGTCTCTTCAATCCGCTGTACTTCTCGCGTGACGTAGACAATCCCTGTCGTAAGCTGCACGAGCGGTTCTTCTCGCTCGCGGCGGACGCCGCCCAACAGCAGGAGTACCCTGCGGTCGTCAACATCCATGGCGCGGCGGGTACGTCCGACGACACTCGCCGGCACCTCGTGGACCAGACCATCGCATTCTTCACGTGGGCGGGCCAGTGGTGCCGGCAAAATGCGCCCGAGGTCGGCGTCACGGTGGAGTTGCAGATCAGCCCGAACCTCGACGAGGCGGGACAACGGGTCGGCGACAGGTACGAGGAACTGCTCGACGTGGTCTTGCGCAGCGGGGTCGAGGCCTGCTGGGACTTCGGCCACGCCTACTGGAACGCGTACCGCTATGGCTGGCCGCTCCTGCCGCCCGAGGCCCTGCTGCCGCACATCCGCCACGTCCATTGCCACGACGTCCACGGCGGCGAGGACCACCAGCCGCTCGTCTACGGCGAGGTCCCCTGGTGTAAGTTCATCCGCCTCCTGGCCGATTACGGCTTTGACGACCGGGTCATCCTCGAAGTCCCGCCGGGCCAGTTCCTCCGCGCCGGCGGCCTCCAAAGCCTCACCGACTCCGTCACCGCCTTGAAGGACTGCCGCCGCGATATCCTCCGGGATCGTAGCGAACGTTGAGCGCGCCAGGTTTCGAGACGTGGATTCGTCGAAAGACAATGCCCTTTGTGGCGGACAGCAGGTGCCGGTTGATGGCGCCGTGCGAATCCAGTATACTGTCGAGCGGTAACGAACGATCAATGAGCACTTAGAAAAGGGTGAAATCATGGCAGAACCAATGGATCGTCGTGACTTCATGAAGGCCTCGGTGGCCGTGGCGACGGGGATGGGAGTCGGGCAATCGGCGGTCGGAGCAGCCCAAACCGGCGCCGGCGGCATGCCGATGGGCAAGATCAAGGACCTCACGCTCAGTCGCCTGATCTCCGGCGGCAACCTGATCAGCGGCTGGTCCCACGCACGAGACCTGATCTACATGCACGACCTGATGGCGAACTACAACACGCCGGAGAAGGTGATCGAGACGCTGGCGGAACTCGAGGAAAACGGCGTCAACACGATCGTTGCGGACCCTCGCAAGAAACCCATGGACATCTTCAAGAAATACTGGGGCATGGGCGGCAAGATGCAGTGGATCGCGGAGGGACACCCCAGCCCCGACGACCTCAAGACGAACGTCAAGGCCTCCATCGACTGGGGGGCCTCGGCGGTCTACATCCAGGGCGTGATTGGCGACCGCTGGCTCAAGGAGGGCCACGTCGACAAGCTCGGTGAGTGCGTGGACTACATCAAGTCGCAGGGTGTGCCCGGCGGCCTTGGCGCGCACATGCTCGACGTGATCATCAACGCGGAGGCGCGTGGATTCGACGCTGATTTCTACGTCAAGACGGTTCACCACATGGACTACTGGTCCTCACGGCGGCCGGACCAGGGGCCGGATGTGGTCGGCAATCGAGCGGACAACTTCTGGGAACCGACGCCGGAGAAGACCATCGCGTTCATGAAGACCGTGAAGAAACCGTGGATCGCGTTCAAGACGCTTGCCGCCGGAGCTATTCACCCAACGAGCGGTTTCAAATACGCCTTCGAGGGCGGCGCCGACTTCATCTGTGTCGGCATGTTCGATTTCCAGGTCCGCGAAGATGCAATCATCACGAGGAAGATCCTCGCGGGGCTCAACAATCGCCAACGGCCCTGGCTGGCGTAAAGGAGGAGCATCACACGTGAGGAATCGCGAAGCATTGGTTCTCGTTGTAGTCGTCGTCGGCCTTGTGTCCCTGCTCATTCTGGCGGGATACAGCGCAGAGGCTCGCGGAATGGGCGTGCAGGATAGGAGAGAGAGCGGGCTGCGGTTTCCTGCGGAAATGCCTGCGCCTCCGCGTGATGGGTCCGCTTATCGCTCGCCTTTCGACGTGGTCTTCTCGCCGGACGGCAGGACACTGGCCGTCTCGGATCGGACGGCCGGCGTGCTGTACGTCATCCGCGCAGAGACAGGCGAGGTCAGGAGCACGATCCCGCTGCGGGGCAAGCCGATGGCGGTAGCCTGGCGATCGGATAGGGTGACGCTCGTGGCCGAGTACGACGCCGGTACGGTTGCGGAAGTGGATACCGAAGCCGGCCGGGTCGTACGGCGGTTTGCGGTCGGACCAAAGCCCGTCGGCGTGGCAGTGGCCGCCAAGAGCAACCTCCTCGTCGTCAGTGATTACGGCCTGCATACCGTTTCTGTCATTGACCTGGAAACGGGCGCCGAGCGAGCAACGGTCCGTGCCTGCAACCATCCGTATTTCGCCGCGATCACGCCGGATGAGCGAATGGCCGTCGTCGCCAATCTCCTGCCTGCCGGACCGGCCAACGATCCCACATCGAGCGCAGTCGTAACCCTGATCGACCTGAGCAAGGGCGAAAAGATCAGGGACATCGCTCTGCCCGACAGTTCCACCGGTGTCCGTCAGGTGCGCGTCTCCCCGGACGGCCGATGGGCATACGTCGTCCACGCCCGCGGCCGGACCACGCTGCCGACCACCCAGCTCGATCGCGGTTGGGTCAACACGAATGCCTTGAGCATCATCGACTTATCTGCCAAGGCGGAAGATGTTTCGCCCGTGCACGCCACGGTTCTGCTCGACACGGTGACCCAGGGCGCCGCCGATCCGTGGGGCATCGCCCTGTCGCGAGACGGCAGCACGGCCTGGATCAGCATCGCCGGCGCGCAGGAGATTGCGAGGATCGAACTCGGCGCACTGCACGAATACCTCGCCGGTCGCAGTCCGGAATCGGCCGGTGGCGGCGCCGCCGCCATCTGGCAGCAGATCAAGGAAGACCCTGCGAAACGGCAGGAACTCTCCTACCACCTGAGCGCCCTCTATGCCGCCGACTTGATGTCGCGCGTCAAGATCGACGCGAAGTGTCCACGGGGAATCGCGCTATCGGCGGACGGCAAGCAACTGGCTGTCACGAGCTACTACTCAGGTGAGGTCCTCCTCGTCGAGCCGGAGCGTTGTCGCGTGACGAAGCGGATCAACCTCGGCCCGCAGCCGGGCCCGGACGAAGTCCGCCGCGGCGAGTTCGTCTTCCACGACGGTCGGCACAGCTTCCAGCACTGGCTCAGTTGCTCGACGTGCCACCCGGACGGCCGGGCCGACGGCATGAACTGGGACTTGCTCAACGATGGGATCGGCAACCCCAAGAATGCCCGCTCGCTCCTCTGGTCACACAAGACGCCGCCTGTCATGGCGCTAGGCGTCCGCAAGGACATGGAGGAGGCCGCACAGAAAGGCTTCCAGTTCATCCAGTTCCGCGAGGTGGAGGAAGGCGATCTGAACGCCGTCCACGCGTACCTGCGATCCATGGAGCCGGAGGCAAGCCCACACCTCATCAACGGCCGACTCTCCGAGAAGGCCCGCAGGGGAAAGCAAATCTTCGAGGACGCGAAAACGGGCTGTGCCCGATGTCACGCGGCACCGCTGTATACCTCACTGGAGCCGCACGACGTGGGAACGAAGGGCGAACTCGATCGCGCGGCGAGTTTCGACACGCCGACCTGCGTCGAGTTGTGGCGTACCGGTCCATACCTGCACGACGGCAGCGCCATCACGCTCAGGGACGTGCTGACGACGCGGAATCCCAACGACAAGCACGGCAAAACCTCGCACCTGAGCGCCGACGAGATCGACGCGCTCGTCGAGTACCTCCTGTCGCTTTGAGAGGGTCAATCCGCATAAGGGGATGAAGATGACATGCAACGTGCGTTCGCGAATTTGTTGCACACTCGTTCTCATGGTTTGCTGCCTGCACGCCGGTGCGGCCGAGATGTCCTCCTGGTACGTCTTCGAGCCGAACAACACGGCCCAGCCCGGTGAGATCGGAATGCAGGACTGGATCGAGAAACCTGCAGGTCGGCATGGGCGGATCACGCGACATCGCGATGATCTCGTCTACAACGGCCGGCCGATTAAGCTCTGGGGCATCAACCTGTGCTTCGCGACCTGTGCACCGGAGAAGGCCCTCGCCGACAAGCGTGCGGCGTTCTACCCGAAATACGGCATCAACTCGGTCCGGCTGCACAAGTACGTCGATGGCCCCGGCTGGTCGGGCATCCAGTCGGCCGATAGCTGCGTCGAGTTCGACCCCGATGGCCTCGACCGGATGGACTACCAGGTCGCCCGGTTCAAGGAGGCGGGCATCTACGTACTGCTGTCCGCCCACTTCGGCGCCCTGAAGCTCGGTCCCGCCGAGCGCAGGTATGTCCCCTTCCTGGAGGAGTTCGGCAAGTTCGACGCCAGAAAGAACCGCGTCACGACGCCTCACAGCGCGATCCATTACTCGCCCGAGTTGCAGGATGTCCAGATCCGCCAGATGGTCAACCTGCTCAAGCACAGAAATCCTCACACCGGCCTGACCTACGCCCAGGACCCGGCGGTCGCCTTCATCGAGATCATCAACGAGCAGAGCATCCTCTTCTATACGTCCATGAACCCGCTCAAGGCCAGTCCCACGCTTCGACGGCAGGTAGCGGAGCGATTCTCCGACTGGCTGCGCGGCAAGTACGGAAGCCACGAAGGGCTCAAGGCCGCCTGGGGCGAGAAAAGCTTGGACGGCTTTGAGGGCGACGGTTTCCCCGCCGGCGAGCACCTCGACAAGCGGAACATCCTTCCGCTCGGCAATCCGTGGTACTGGGACCCCGCGCAACTGAACGGCTCCCAGGCCTACCGCCAGCAGCGGTTTCTCGATACGCTCACGTTCCTCTACGAGCAGCAATGCGGGTTCTATAACCGATACGTGCAGGCGATGCGCGAAGCGGGCTACGAGGGCGAGGTCCTCGGCTCGAACTGGCAGGCGGGCCGGGCGCTCAGCCATTTCCACAACCTGCACTCCGACTGGCTCGTCGGCACGATTGACCGGCACAACTACTTCGGCGGCGGCAGCACCAAGCCCGGCCAGAAATTCAACAACGCGACCATGCTCCGCGCCGCCGGCTCCGGCACGCTCAGCGTCGGCCTCCAGCAGGCGAGCGACCGGCCGTTCATGCTCTCCGAGTGGATTCACGTATTCCCGAGCGAGTGGGGTGTGGAAGGCCCCGCCATCCTCGGCGCCTACGGCTACGGCCTGCAGGGCTGGGACGTCTCCTATATGTTCCAGAACCGCGACACCGGCGGCTTCAGCGACCAGATCGGCCGGGGTCGATGGGACGTGACGGCCCCACAGGTGCTGGGCCTGTTCCCCGCCGTAGCCCGACAGGTCCTGCGAGGGGATGTAACGGAATCCGACCTGCTCGCGCCGCTGTACGTCCACATGCCGTCCTTGGCCCAGGTCAAAACGGGCTTCGACGACCGCACCACGCAGGCATACGACGTCAAGACCTTCGACACGAACAAGGTGCCTGCCCGTGCCCTGGCGGTCGCCCGATGCGCCGTGGAATTCACCGACCAGTACCGCGACACCCCCGCCTTCGACATCAACCCATTCGAAAAGGACGGCGTCCTCACCTCCTCTACAGGCCAGCTCCGCTGGAAGGAGGCGGACGATACGAAACTCGGCGGCTATTTCACCATCAACACATCGGGCACCAAGGCGGTCGTCGGCTTCGCGGAGGGCCAGAAATGCCGACTCGGCGACGTAACGATCACGCCGGAGTGCCCCTTCGCTGCGATCTACGTCACCGCCCGCGACCCCGTCGGCTCGAACGATTCTTCCCCCCTGCTGATCACGGCCATCGCCCGCGCCCGCAACGCTGGCATGCGTTTCAGCGACGCCGGAGACGAACTCCTCGACCGGGGCAAGCCCCCCATCCTCATGGAGCCCGTCAAAGCAACGATCACCATCCACAGATCGCCTGTAGGGGCGAAAAATCTTTCGCCCCAACCGCATCTCCTGGATCAAGACGGTCTGCGAACCAAAGCAACGCTCCCGGTCGAAAACAGCACCTTCACCATCGACACCGCCCGCGACAAAACGCCCTACTACCTCATCGAATTCTGACAATCAGCCACCCATGTGCCGCGCGTTCGCAGGCTGCGCTATCTGCCTATCATTGCGAGCCGGCCCGAGGCCGGCGCGGCAATCTCGAACCGCCAGGGTTCGGAATGCCGTCGTCGCGCGCAGACTGTCCCTTCGCGAGGATGCAGACATGCTCTCAAGGGAATTGAGCAGAGCGTCCCCGGAATCGTCCCGTTGTCATGTCGAGCGGAGCGAAGCGCAGCCGAGACATCTGCCTGCGGACGCGGCGCACTCCTCGTTCGCAGCCAGATTCCTCCGCTCCGGCCCACGGCCTCCGGTCGGAATGACAAGCCAGAACACGGTTCGCGTCCACAAAGACAGGATGGTCAGCCAGGAATGGTGGGAGGAGATCGCCCGGCGCTGCCGCGAGATCGACGAGGGCGTCGTGGACCTGATCCCTGGCGATCGGGTGCTCAAGGAGGCTGCCGAGGGCCTGGACGAATGAAGCACTGGTTCCATCCGCGGGTGAGACACCATCACCCTCCTGGGCCACATGAGCCACACGGCCTATCGCGATGCCATGGGGAGACAATACAGTGCATCACCATTGTCTATTCCGAGGATGCTCGGCTACTCACATCTACTCAAATTCTATACTTGTGTTGGCAAGTGTGATGTCTCGCCCCGTGATGGCCTGTATGACTCCAGTTACATGAAGTTGCAGACCATGCTTCGCCCCCACCAACTCAGGGTATGCGTCTCTCTTGACCTCACATGATATACCCCACCCACCGGAAAATGGCACGTAAAACTCCCCTGGGAAGATCATCAGCAACGTGTAGCCCTTATCTTCATCAATGATTTCTAAGAGGCTCAACAGTTCTCTCTTCACGCGGAGACCTTCATAGTGCTTGGCCGTCTCTTCCCTCTGCAACAGCGGGCGGCTGTCAATATCCTCGCAGACATCCTTTAGCGAGCGAAGAAGCTTGTCAGGAGGTGAACTCTCCTCTGGATCTTCAGACGAACCATAGTCTATTGTTACAGGGCTGTTTGGACCGGTTGTGATGATCCCAGGAGACATCTGTCCCTCAGTCCTTGCTTGGATTGATGCGTTAGTCGTATCTCCCTGAGAGCTACGACGGAACAGAGGAATCCACCACCTCCATGTCACAAGGGCCACGAACAACATGGCAACAATGCCCAGAAGAACACCACGCCTGCGTTTGGCAAACCAAGACAGGGTCGGCTGCAAGGGTATCGTCAAAGGGCCCAGGCTGAACGTCGCCTCCGATATCACCGTCGATTCAGATTCGTTGGCGATAGGATCTGGCAAGCGAGGACCGGGAGAACCATCACTGAGGGGGTCTTCTCGTTGCGGGCCTTGCCTGATTTGCACCTCGTTGTAGCCCATGTTCTTCGTGCTCGCAGGGCCTGTTGCATTCTCCCCCTCCGAGAACCACTGCCGTATCTCGGCTGCAAGCCCTGCCGAGATGGTCGCCATGTGGTTAGGAACATCAATTCCTTCGTCTTGACACCTCTTCACTATGGCAGAGGAGGGCACGCCGAGTTCCCTTGCCAGGATGTACACTCTAGTCGTAGCCATACTCTTGAGACCTGTAGAAGACCCGCGATATTCGGCTATTCCCTTCTCGTTTTATCAGATTCTCATTTGCGGCTTTCTAATTGCTGCGGTCATCAAACTCATTTCGACCTGTCCACATCCATGCAGCCCGCATCGCGCTCCAACATGCTCGCGGCAACTTCGTCGGGGGTGTCGCTCTGAGGAGTATTATGGGGGATCGGGAGGAAGCAGGCAAGAAGAAAAAGCCAGAAGTGACAAGGGATACGTGATAAGCCGGAGGGAAGGTCGTCGTGCGGGTTGCCTCATGCGCCAGAAGCCTGGATTCCCGCCTGCGCGGGAATGACAGAGTCGAGTCAGAGTGAATCCGTGTCTCACAGACGCTCATCGGCGCGCACCTGCGTTCATCTGCGGCTTAGACGACCTGTCTCACAACGGCACAGGCCCGATCAGTTCTTCTTGGCCCGGCGGAAGCCGAAGGGCTTTCTCGGCTGCTCTTCCGGCGGAGGCATCAACAACCGGATGGCATCAAGGATGGCGACAATTTCGTGATCGTGGATATCGACCGTTTTCTCAAGAGAAGATGGTGCGTGGTACGCACCCTACGAAAGAAGAAGAACGGCTCGGCGAGGCGGATGGGGTCGCGGTCGGCGAGTCAATTATCCATTATCCATCATCCTTCATCCATTGCTTAAGGATTTCTGTCGTCCGGCGGCAGAGTTCGCGGCCTCGGTCGGCCCAGAGGCCCTGGCCCCAGTAGCGATAGCAGCTCGTCTGACTCGTGAGCAGGTAGAACAGAGCGTTGCGGTAGTGCGGGTCGGAGGTCGGCACGCCGGGGCGCAGGACCTTCTCGTTGAACAGGGCGCTGGCGGCCTGCATGGGCTCCAGGACGTCCTTGTAGCCGCGGACCCAGGAAATATCGTTCGTCCAGCTTCCGCCTTCGACGTGGAATTGCGAGTCCTCCTTGCCGAGTTGCTCGATGACGGATGCCAGCGCCTCCGGCCCGTTCGATTCCGCGGCACGGGCGGGTTTGAAACCCGCCCCTACGGAGTCAAATCGCTGCCAGATTCGGTGCTGCATGACCGGTTGGATCGGGGGGAAGTCCTGCTCGGTGATGCCGAGCGAGTCGAGGTATTCGAGGTACTCCGTGACGTTCACCGCCGGCGTCTGCGTGCCGCTGCTTTCCGCCATGACCTGCTGGTACTTCGGCGGGAACTCGTTCATCATCACGCCGCCGTTTTCGCCGTCGGCGATCTGGCTGACCAGTGGCGGGATCTTCCGGCCGGCCAGTTCGATGCGACTGAGCCCCTTTGCCTCGAAGTACGGCTGCATCTGGCCGACCAGCTTCGTGTCGCTGCCCTGCGTCTTGATGATGGCCGTGATGGCCAGCGTCTCGCCTCGGGAGTTTCGCGCGACCAAGCGGTGAGGCCGGTGCGGGTATTCGAGGCCCCGGCCGTCCTCCACGTGCTCTACCGTATGCTCCTGGACGAGGACCCAACGGTAGCCGCAGTCTTTCAGGGTTTTGACGAACTCGTAGAAGACGTCGGGATGGTTGGGCAGGGCCATCTCGGCGGGCGAGAAGCCCTTGACCCGGCTCAGGGCCTCCACGCCGAAGAGGGCCCCGAAGAAGTGCTGCCAGGCCTGGACGTGGAGCCTGTAGTCCTGCACCGGTGTGGACGGCGCCACGGGATGGCCCCACGCGCTGCCAAGCCATTCGACGCACGGAGAGTATCGCGGATCGCAGGTAATCAGCCGCAGGTTCTCGAAGACGTCGCTGAGGCCCATCGCGTACAAGCCGTGCAGCAGCGTGCCGGAGTAGTCGAGCATGACGCGGGGCTGTATGCCCTCATCGACCAGCTTCGGGATGAATTCCCCCATCCGCTTATAGCACGAGTGGAAAACGGTGGCGTTGTGGTTGTCCCCGTCGTCCGGATTGTTCATCATGTACTTCAAGTTGCTGATAATCTCAGCGTCGGCGAGCGGCTGGTCCGGATCGGGGATCAGCGGCTGATGCATGTGCAGCGCGATGGCGCAGGCGCCAGCAACGCCGTCCCACGCAATCCCGCCGGCTGGCGGCGAGACCGGGCCTCGGTTCCGAAGGGCTTCCGCGATCAGGTTCTCCGAGCCGCAAAGGTTCGGCACGCCATCGATATATGGTGGCAAGGTTGTCATTCGCGGCATTAGACCGCCGGTGGCACGAATAGGCAAGCGTCTATCGGAAGATTCGCCATCGTGCCAACTGAGCCCGATCCGCTCTCGGGAGGTGTCATCCGTCGCGATGCAGTCCATTGCGTTGAAGGAAGCAGCCCCGTATCATGCGGATAGGCAACCAAAGAACAGCTTGGTGGTATCTGAACTGAGAGGCCAACGTATGAACAAGCTATCGGACCGCACGTACCATGCCCTGCTCATCGCGGCGATACTCCTCCTGGTCTGTCGGCCGGCGAACACGGCGCCGAATGCCGCTTCTTCCGCTGCCTCGAATGAGGAGAAAGCCTCGCTCATCGTGCATGCCGCGGAGGTGTCGGAGCATCCAATTCCCCGGCACATGACGGGCAAGTTCGCCGAGCACCTCTTCTTCAACGTGACGAACGGCATGGACGCCCAGATTCTCAAGAATCCGACGTTCTCGGATTACCCCTTTCGCGCGGGACAGGCGACTCCGGACGGCGTGGCGACATTCCACTACGACCGGGAGGAAATCGCCCGCCAGATTCGCGGGGGCGCGGGACGATGGGGCTGGCCGGAATCGGAGGTTGACCGACTGGTCCAGTCACGAAACGAGGCGGTGGCGTGCTGGTGGGCGAAGCTCGGGCCTGTCGAGGCGAGCCCGGACACCGGCCAGCATGGCGGGCGCGCACAACGTATCGCCACGAGCGAGCCGGGCCAGGGGATGGTGCAATGGACGTGGCTGCCACTGCATCGAATCAGACAGTATGAGGTCGCGCTGTGGGTCCGCTCTCCCGACATCAGCGAGTTGACGGTGGCCCTTTTCGATCCGGCCGGCGAGGTCTGTTCGAAAGCGACCCTCTCACCAGTCACGACGGAATGGCGGCGACTCGACGCGAGACTGGAGGTCCCGGCCGACCGTCCGACGGACGAGGCATATCGATTCGCGATCAGCGCCGAGAAGACCGGACAATTCGTCATCGATCGTGTCCTTCTGCGTCCGGCGGACCATATCAACGGGGCGGACCCCGACGTCATTCGGTTCCTGAAAGAGTCCAAGCTGCCGATCCTCCGCTGGCCCGGCGGCAACTTTGTCAGCGGCTACCACTGGCGGGACGGCGTCGGGCCCATCGAGCAGCGACCCACGTTGCCGAACTACGCCTGGGGCCAGCAGGAGAACAACTTCTTCGGCACCGACGAGTTCATCGCGTTCTGCCGGGCCGTCGGCTGCGAGCCGATGATCTGCCTCAATGGCGGCAGCGGTACGCCTGAGGAGGCGGCCCAGTGGCTCGAGTATTGCAACGGCAACGTCGATACGCCCATGGGGCGGCTTCGCGCGGCCAACGGAAATCCAAAGCCCTACAATGTCCGACATTGGGAAATCGGCAACGAACTGTGGGGCCGGTGGCAGTACCACTGGACGACGGCCGAGGGGTACGTGGACCGCTATCGGCAATTCGTCAAAGCGATACTCGCGATCGATCCTACTATCGAAATCTACGCGTGCGGAGCGCCTGTGATGTGGGGCAAAGCCTGGAATGACACGCTGATCGCCGACGCCGCCGACCTGCTGCGCATCACTACGGATCACCCCCTCATCGGCGGCCAGATCCCCGCCGATACGGACCCGCTCGACGTGTTCCGGGATTTCATGGCGGTGCCGGAAGTGCTGGAGCAGAAATGGGCCGCACTACAGAAGGACATGAAGGCCGGCGGGATCGAAGACCCACGGCTGGCGGTCACGGAGTTGCAGATGTTCGGAAGGATCAAGCGGGCCTCGTCATCGGACGCCCCCAGGCGACTGACACACGAGACCCTCGTAAGCCCTGCGACGCACGCGGAGGCTCTGTACGATGTCCTGATCTACCACAGCGCTGTCCGCCTGGCTCCCTTTGTGACCATGGTGACGCACTCTGCAACCGTCAATCACGGCGGCGGACTGCGAAAGACCCACGAGCGTGTCTTCGCCAATCCGTGCCACTATGGCCAGGCGATGTTCGCGGCCCTGGCAGAAGCCGTCCCACTGAAGATCGAACTAACCTGCGCCAAGAGAAAGGCCCCCTCGGTCGTACCGGATCTGCGGAGGGTCGCAAAGGACTGGAAGTACAGGAATATCGACGCACTGGCCGCACGGGGTGCTGACGGGGACCTGCTGCTGTCGATCGTGCACAAGGGAACGGACGGCCCCGTCACGATGGCGATCACGCTGAAGAATTTTCGATCCGCCGGACAGGCAGAGATCCAAACGCTCTCTGCGGAAACACCGTGGGCAGCAAACACTCTCGAAAACCCGGATGGGATTACGCCGATCATAAGCCGCCGACTGATGGACAACAGGTTGTCTCTGAACCTGGCGCCGTACAGCTACACGTTGGTGCGGATTCCCGTACGGGACTGACAGCCCCTGTAAACGGTCGATGGCTATTGCGCGGCGAAATGGACTGAGGAGTCGGGCAGAGGCCGACTACACGGTAGCAGTCGCCGCCATCCGACGTCGATGCAGGCAAGATGCCCGATCTACCCGGCGACCATCTCCGTCATGCAGGGCTCCAGCGGGGGACGCTCCGGCCAGGAGGGTCGCGCCACGGTGCACACGCGGAAGAGTTCCTCCAGGGACGTGACGCCCGCGGCAGCCTTCTCCAGGCCGTCCTGGGCGATCGACCGCATTCCTTGCTCGCGGAGGCGTCCGCAGAGCTGGCCGTGGTTCGCGCCGGCCCGGATGAGCGTCGCGATTTCGTCATCCACGGTCGCCACTTCGAAGACGCCGGTGCGGTCCATGTAGCCGTATTCGTGGCAGTCCGGGCAGCCCGTCGCCTGCAAAAGGCTCTCGGGAGGTTGCATGCCGTGTTGTGCGAACAGTTCCTTCTCCTCCTCATACACCTCATGAGGCTCAGCACAGCACGGACACAGCCGCCGGATCAGGTTCTGAGCGATGACCAGCCGAAGCGAACTGCCAATGATATGATAGGGGACGCCAAGATAGTGGAGTGCGTCCACGGCACCGGCGGCATCCTGTGCGTGGATCGTAGCGAGGACAAGCCGGCCGGACAGGGCCGCCCGCGCCGCCACCAGCGCCGAATCGCCGTCGCGAATCTCACCCACGAGGATCAGGTCGGGGTCCATACGCAGGATCGTCCGCAACCCCTCGTGCATGGTCAGCCCGTGCCGTTCATCCACTTCGATCTGTTGGATGTAGGGCAACCGAAATTCTACCGGGTCCTCGATGGAATACGTGGTCGTGGTCCGCAGATCGAGAGCCGAGGCGAGACTGTACATCGTGGTCGTCTTGCCGGAACCGGTGGCGCCCGTGACCAGGACCAGTCCGCTGAGCGAATGGATGGCCCTGCCGACCCTCTCCAGGTCAGCCGACGAGAGCCCGAGGTTGGACACATCCCACTGGTCTCTCGGCACGCTCAGCAGCCTCAGGTGCGCGGACTCACGGTTGCACACGGGAGTCAGCGTGACGCGGATCTCCCATCTCATGTCCTCGTCCGGCCAGGTGATCTGGCCTTCGAGCGGAGCAAAGGAGCGAACGGCGTTCAGCCCGGCGGCGCTCTTCAACTGGTTCAGCAGCCTCCTGCCCTCGGCCGGCGGCAGTTGCTGCTTCGGGTGAATGA
>Ga0272441_10011018_pt1 | contig 13532 bp, 10 predicted proteins | sample SSMProp6N_FD_193582 | JGI IMG/M metagenome (GOLD analysis project Ga0272441, IMG submission 193582) | Marine sediment archaeal communities from Little Sippewissett salt marsh, Falmouth, MA, United States - SSM-Prop-6N | ecosystem: Environmental > Aquatic > Marine > Wetlands > Sediment ... | reverse complement strand
CGATGGGCGTGGACGGGCACAGAGGACTGTGCCCCTCCCGGGAGGGACGCCGGCCTCGGCGTCCGCTACCCCGGGAAGCTCAAGACATCACGGTAGGTGTTCGCTTTCCTTCCCCTCTTCGTGTAAGGCTTCTCCTTCAACATGCATGCGATCCTTCGAACGACCTGGGGACGCCTTGTTCTTCTCACACTGGTGCACTTTGCCGTGGACTTCTGCGGCGGCTTGCTGATCCCTCTGCCCGAGCCGACACTGATCGAGCATCTGGCCGTGGGTCTTCCGCGAGTGGCGTTGCTGGTGGGCGGCTGCGCGCTGCTGGTGAATGTGATTCAGCCCTTCTCCCACTGGTTGCTGCCTCGACGCGGCGCTCCCCTTCTGCTGGCCATCTGTCCCGCGCTGGCGGCTCTGAGTGCCTGCATCGGGCTGACGCATTCGTACGCGTTGGCTGCCGTCATGCTGATCATTTCGGGGGCGTCGATCGGCATCCTGCACCCGGAAACCGCGCTTGCGGCACACAGTGTCGCCGGCAGGCACAAGGGAGTGGCCATCAGTGTGTTCATGTCCGGCGGCTACTTCGGCTTCTCGACAGGGAGCCTCATCGCCGGGCTGTGGGTCGAGAAGAGCGATCCCGCACTATCGGGCTTCTGGCTCCTCGCGGGCATCCCTCTCCTTGTCACGGTTCTCGTCCTTGCCTCGGGGCTGCATCGGCTGAGGGGGCACGTGGCGGAAGAAGAAACGAGCACGGCAGGGAGCACGCCGCTGGCTCCTTCTCTCGCACTGGCCGTCTGTCTTGCGGTGAACATGTGCCTCGTGGTGAGGCTGGTCACAATCCTCCTCGTACGGCGTTTTCCGGACCAGGCGGCCCAGGCCTGGGGTGGGAGCACCGTGTTTGCAACCGGTGTCACCGGCGCGATTGGAGCGTACCTGTGGGGCTATCTCTCGGACAAGATCGGCCGCGGGTGGACCGTGGCGCTGGTGCAGTTCCTCGCCGCGCCCTTTCTCTACGGCCTGCTGCACGCGAAATCACCGGAGGTGGCGCCGTTGTGGGGAATCGGCGTCGGTTTCACGATGGGGGGCGTGTTCCCGCTGAGCGTCCTGCTCGCAAGAGAGGCCCGCGGACTTCCCCAACGACTCCGCATGGGCCTTGCGATCGGCGGCGCCTGGGGGTTGGGCGAGATCGTGTTCATCCTGGCCGGCAAGTACATCGGTTCCCGTCCTGACGGCGCAGTCCAGCCTGTCGCAACGGTTCTGAATGCCTGCTGGTGGGTGCTTGGGTTTGCCGCTCTGCTGGGCTTGTGCATCGGCATGCGCGAGCGGCGTGCCGCGAAGGACTCCCCCCTGTCGATGACATCGGGGCTTCCTTGACGCGAACGGAGGGCGGGATCAGAAGTCGATCCGGGCAGCGTACCACTGCCGTTCGTCGACGCGGTCGGCAACGGACTGCAGGACGGTCGCGAGGGTGGCCGGAACCCGTTGCCGGAAGATCGTCTCGCCGTTGGCCGTCACGGTGACCGGTTGGCGCAGATCCACGAGGTGCTCGTTGAGCAGCACACTGAAGCCGCCCCAGATCGTGTCGGTGGACAGGTGGACCGTGTTGCCGTGGATCCGGGCTTCCATCCGTGTGAAGAGTTCCGGGTTCTCGACCCGCAGCCAGTAGAAGGTCCGGTTGAACGCGCGCTTGGGTTCCCACAGGATGTGTTTGGGATACGGATTGCGCTTGTGCTGCACGATCCACCGCACGGCTTTGGCATGGGCGTTTCTCGGGAGGCCGTGGCCGGCTTTCGGATAGAACCTGTACTGGTGCCGGTAGCAGCCGGGGTATTCTTTGCCGAGCTGGGTCAGGATTCCGGCCGCTTCCGCGTCGGACCATGGCGGCGCCGGTTTGTCCTTTCCGCCGTGCAGGAAGGCAATCGGAGTGTGCATCAGGTTTCCGATCGTGCCCCAGCCCCAGGCAGAGCCGGCAGCCGATCCGATCAGCAGGCCGCCGGCGCTGGACACGAGTCCTGCGAAGCGGTCGGCACGATGGCCGCCAATGTGCCACGTGCCGTAGCCGCCCATCGAGATGCCTGCCAGGTAGACACGGTCCGTATCGACCCGCCATGTTCGCTTCACGGCTTCGAGAAGATCGCCGACATACTCTTCCTCCAGGGGATTTCCTCCCCATTCGGCATAGCGTCGATGAAGCACGTTGGGGGCTACGAAGAGCAGGCGGTCGAAGTGCTCCCGGAACAACCCGAAGAACAACGGTCCTCCGTCTCGCCAACTGCCGCTGTTCAAGCCGCCGCCGTGCAGAGCCAGGAGAACCGGCCAGGGCGCCTGGTCGTCGGCCTCCTGTGCAGTTCGGCGCCACAACCGGATGTGGACCTTGCCCGCATAGTTCCGGCCTTTGAACGCGATGTCGCCCGGCTTGAGTCGCGGACCCTTGCGTGCCTCGGCAAGGCATTGCGCGGCCCACGCGCGGACCTCATCGGGCGGCAGGATGTCGTTTCCCGCGAGCGCGGCCAGGACGGCCGCCCGGCTTCCGGGCTCCTCGAAGAAACGGCGAACCTGCGCTTGGAGAAACTCGCGCTCCTGCGCAGAGAGCTTCTCCCGGGCGGGCGGGGGCGGCGGTAGGGATCGAACGGCCGCGTGTTCCGGGTAGCGCTGTTGCAGGCCGAACAGGAGTTGTCTTGCCTGGAGGACCAGCCCTTGCTCTTCCGCCCACTTCGCCAGCCGGAGAGCTGCCGGCACGTCGGCCGGACCGAGTGCTGCGCGGCGGACGTCGAACTCCGTGCGAGTGTCGCGGTTCGAGCGGTCGACGTGCGTCTGCTTGATGACGTTTCGCCTGGGGATCTTGCGGCCGTATCCGCGATAGATCACGAGCGAGTAGTGCGTGTCGTTCTCATCCGCGATGGCTTCCCCTACGACACGTCCGCTGCCCGATTCCAGGATGACCTCGGCACGCAGAGGCGCCGCGAGGAAGATCATGGACAGGGCGAGCCATGGGGCACCATGCATACCGGGAACGCGCTGCGTCATCGACGTGTCCGCGGCCGCCTTCCCCGTGGCGGCGGTCTACGCCCCGTCGTTCGTCCGGAGCCCCGGGCCGGACGCTTTGCGGGAACGCGCTTCGGCTTCACGTCCGGGGGGATGTGAAGCCAGGCTTCGGGAGGACGCGTGCACGGGAGCGGTTTCCCGATGAACTCCTCCACCGCCGGTAGCATCATGGCCTCGTCCTCACAGGCAAACGTGATGGATGTGCCGGTTGCGCCGGCGCGACCGGTACGTCCGATGCGATGCACGTAGTCCTCCGGATCCTCGGGGATGTTGTAGTTGATCACGTGTTCGACGTTGTCGATGTGCAGACCGCGACTGGCAACATCGGTGGCGACCAGCACCCGAATTGTGCCCGCACGGAAGGCCTCGAGGGTTCTCGTACGCCGGGACTGGGGCAGGGCGCCGGAGATCAGGGAACAGTTGATGCCGTACGCCTTCAGTCGTTCCTCCAGGCGCGCGGTCGTATCCCGGCGGTTCGCGAACATCAGGACACGCTGCAGCGCCTCATGGTGCAGGATATTGTAGAGGAGTGCGAACTTGTCGCGCGCTGTCACGATGTAGACCACTTGGTTCACCGTATCGACCGTGACCTGCTCAGGGTCGATATCGATCTCGACCGGCCGGCGCGTCCAGTTTCCCGCCAGGCGGGTGACTTCTTCCGTGAGCGTTGCACTGAAGAGCATGGTCTGCCGCTGGTCCTTGAACGGTGTGCTGCGCACGATGCGCCGCACGTCCGGAATGAAGCCCATGTCGAGCATACGGTCGGCCTCGTCGATGACGAGGACTTCCACGTGCTGCAGGTCGATCGACCGGTTGCTCTTCAAGTCGAGAAGTCTCCCCGGTGTCGCAACCACGATCTCGGGATTCTGCTGTTCGAGGGGTCGCTTCTGCTTGTCGTAGTGGACTCCGCCGACGATGCTGAGAACGCGAATCGGGGTGTGTTTTCCCAAGGCATGGGCATCCTTCTCGATCTGCATCACGAGTTCGCGGGTGGGGGCCAGAATGAGGGCGCGAGGCGATGCCTTACTGCGCTGTTCAAGCGGGCTTTGCAGGAATCGCTGGATCATGCTGATCAGGAACGCTGCCGTCTTGCCCGTGCCGGTCTGCGCTCTTGCCGCGATGTCCTCTCCTTTCAATGCCGCCGGGAGTGTCGCGGTCTGGACCGGCGTGCAGTATTGGAAGCCGAGGTCGTAGACCGCGTGCATGATCTCGTCCCGCAGTTGCAGGTCATGGAAGCGAGTGGCGCCCTCCTGTTCGGGTACCTGGAACAGGGATGGGTCCCAGGGGGGAGAGGGGGACGGGGCGGTGGTCGGCGCAGGCGTCTTCTTCCGGGGCCGCCTGCGCCGCCTCCTGCGTGGGGCGGCATCGGCCGGCTCCGGTCTCTTTGCGTTCAATTCGGCCGTCTTCTGCGGTCTCGAGGGGGGATCCTGGACCGGCTCCGCCTTCTGGAAGCGCTTCAAGAAACGTTTCAACATAGACAAGTATCGTACGTGAAGCCGGGGCGTATAGCAATGCGGCAAATCCGTGGGACACTCCCGGATCATGGTCTTTTCCTTTGGCTCTCCTCGCTGCGGTCCGCGGGAACGCGGACCCTCCCAGGGGATCTTCTCAGGCAGTCTCTCATCCTTTTGCCGCGGGAGGGACGGCAGCCTGCCCTGAACCGTTCCCGTCAGCGGGAACTGGTTCAGGGGTCCTCGCCGTCCGCAGGGCGAGAGCAGGCCAAAGGAGAAGACCATGTCCCGGATTGTGAGGGACCCGCGCAACTGGAGATCCCTCCGGGAATCCCCGATTCGCATTCGCATTTCGGAAGAAGGGACTGGAGCAGGGGCTCTCGCAATGAGACACGTTGAAGGAGCGACAGGGGTCCCAATTGTGAGAATCGAGAAACTCCGGGCCCGCACATCCGTGCGCATCACTGCACATCCCGGCACGCGCCACGCGCAACTGCTTGATGGCATGAGTCTTGCTCCATACGGGGCTGCTTGCTGGGCAGGGAGCGTGTTGGGCCTTTCGTTGGAAGGCCGACATGCAGCGCAGAGAAGGCTTCACTCTCGTTGAGTTGATGATCGTGGTGGCAATCATTGCATTGCTCACCGCGATTGCGTTGCCGTGGTTTCAACGATACCGGCGCGACACGCTGAACGGGCGTTTCGCCAACGATCTTCGCATTGCCTGCCACGCCATTCGACACTACAACATCAAGACCGGCCAATACCCTCCCGACCACACGCCGCGCCGGATTCCCCGCGACATGGCCCCGTATCTGCAGGGCATGGACTGGCGCGGCGATACGCCGATCGGCGGCCAGTGGGACTGGGACTACCGGGTATTCGGGATCACGGCCGGCGTATCGGTCTACAAGCCGGACCGCAATGATGCGGAGATGGAGGAGATCGATCGTTTGATCGACGATGGCAACCTTTTCACCGGCAAGTTCCGCAAGCGGAACCAGGGCTACATCTCCATCATTGAAGAGTAGTGTGCGGCGTCTGCTGCTACAGAATTCGGTATCGCTTTCGGGATCGAGAAGGTGTGGGTATCCGAGACCTGCTCGTTTCAGGTCTACGGCATGCCCGACTTCGGCACGGGGATGATCTCGTACAGGATGCGTTTCTCGGGGTTATACCGATAGCGCCGGTCCCGGGAGACGGAGTACCCCTTGGAGAGGGCCTCGTCGACTCTCGCGATCTCGATCTGCTTTTCCTTGACGAGCAGGCTCAGAGACGCGATCTGTTCGCGCGTCAGTTGCCTGAGCTTGATGAGGCGTTGGAAACGTGCGATCCGGGTTTCGTCCTTGAAACGACTGTGGAACCGTTCACCGGCCGCCTGCGTCGTGCCGTCGGCGCGGGTTCGCCGCGCGACCTGGTAGAGAGTCCGGTTCTCCGGGTCGAACCGGTAGGTCTTGTCCGGTTCGACTTTGAACGCTTCTCGGAGCTCCTCGTTGAACTTTGCGAGTTCTGCGCGCTTCTCTCTCAGCATGCGCGCCGACACCTGCATATCCTGGGTGGATCGCTGTTTCTGGCTGAAGAGGCCAACGAGCTGCTTGCCGGCCTGTTCGTCCTTGATGCGCAAGTGCGGGCGGAGCATAAAGCGCTTCCCCGGCGCGGGGGACGGACTCGTCATGCCGTTCCGGTGCTCCGTCTGCTCGGCCGGCTTCCAGGTGCCTACGCTGTCCACGAACCGCGCGCTCGGATCCTGCTCCGTTCGGGCGGCAGTCACGGCATTCGTACGCGAGTGCATCCATGCATCGAGGTCGAACTCTGATTGGCCGGATTTGCAGGAGGGCAGCAGACCTATCAACACAAGACCGGTCAACAGGGCCGCGACACGCAGAATCGAATTGCTCTTCATGGATCCCCCTTTGCACGGAGAGTAGGGTATGGCGTGGGGATTCACAAGGCCCAAAGCGCGACAGGCCCAAAGCGCGCAGGGTCTTTTGCTTTGGCTTTCCTCGCTCCGGTCCGCGGGAACGCGGACCCTCCCAGGGGATCTTCTCGGGCCGTTTCGCATCCTTTTGCCGCGGGAGGGACGGCAGCCTGCCCTGAACCGTTCCCGTCCGCGGGAACGGGTTCATGGGTCCTCGCGGTCCGCAGGGCGAGAGCAGGCCAAAGGGACAGACCATGCCAAAGCGCGTGACGGGCCGTGCTGCGGGCTCACCTCTTCTGGCGATAGAGCGACGGGTCGACGACCGAAGCCATCTTCGCCACGTCGAGGTCGGCCCCGAGGAAACGCTGCACGCGTTTGGCATAGCGGCGGGGGTGGCGGATGAGCTTGTTGTAGCTCACCGCGAGGCTGTGGATGTTCGGCTGCCTGTCCAGCCAGCGTGTTGCCTTCGTGAGCCGGATCCGGAAGAGAGCCTCGATCCGGTCATCGCCGAGCGGCGTGGCCGGTTCGTCCAGCCGTTCGAGCATGCGGTTCTGCGAGGCGATCACCTCGCGCAGGTTGCGCTCCATCATAATCACGCTGTATTCGCGGTCCGGCGGAAGATCGTAGAGAAGGAGGTACACCATTTTGACGGCCTTGCCTTCGGCGCCGGCGAGCCAGGATGCGTCATCGGCCGTGGATTTCACGGCCTCGAATTCGTAGTAGCCTTTCGGGTTGTCGGTGTCCGCGCTGCGTACATCGTCGGTGAGGATGGGGAGTCCGCCTGCGGCGAGCATCTGCATCATGAGCGAGGTACCGGAGCGTGGAAGGCCTGAGACGATAGTGATCACGCGCGTATTCCCGATTGACGATGTGAGATCCTAGATTTCCACCCTGATCGGGCCTTTGAGCAGCAGCCCGATCGCCATGGTCAGCACGAAGAACACGAGTAGCCAGTGGAAGTGTATGTTCCCGATTCGGAGGGTGCGTTCCGGGAGCGCGATCGTGATGCGATCGAGCGGGGCTTCATGGGGCAGGGGCGGTTCGGCCGGATAGGCGACCTGGCCCAGCAGTCCGCGAGTTCGTCGGGGGGAAGCCCGAAGAAGGCGGGTCCCCAGGGGAAGATCCTTGCGGTAGGGCTTGCCGTCGACCAGGACGTCGATCCATCCCGGGCCGGCGCCCGAGGCCCGGATGCGCCAGCTCACCTCGCGCAACGACGGAACGCGGACGGCGGGAGTCTCCGCTTGCAGGCCCGGCGACACGGCGAGAGAGACTGTATGCTGCATGATCCGCGTGTCCGGCCTGAAGCGTGCGGTGGCCACTGCCGTCTCTCCGGCCTCCAGGCCGCGGAGTCCGAACCAGTGGTAAGCCTGGACCAGAAACACCGCCATGGGAAGGCAGGCCACGGCCATCGGGATCAGCAACATGCCCAGGTACGCCGCGTTCGCCTTCAGGATGCGGCCGAGTGCGCCGAGGCTGACCGCGGCATCGTCCTTGAAAATGACCAGTTCGAGCACGCGAGCCATCAAGCGGTTTCGCTTTCTTCGAATGGACGCAGGACGGGAAACAAGCCGGAACACGAGGAGAAGAAGGATCGTCGCGGGGATTGCCAGCAGCGTCATGCCGACCCACGGTGAGACCCCGGCGACGGGAGAGAGGAGAAGGTCAAAGAGGGCGTTGATCAGACTGTTCAGAAGGTGCATGGTGCTACGATGCCGGATTCGGAAGTGATCAGTTGTCAGTTATCAGCAATGCGTCTCGATGCATCTCACCCACTGGTCACTGGTGACTTGATTACCGATCACTCTCTCCTCGCGTCTATCCCAGGTATCGGAGTCCCTGCAGGCGTTTGCGGATTTCTTCCTCGTCGCCGCCTGCCTCGCCACGGATCAGTGCCTCCTCCAGCACGTGCGAGACGAACTCGTCGGGCGAAGCATATCCTTCCTTCTCTGCAAAGTCCTTCACCCTGTCATACAGGGAACGTTCGAGTCTGATCTTCGGTTTCAGCATGGTTCGGTTCCTCTGTTGGCGTCACAGCACTGCCTCTCCCGTCATTTCTTCCGGCACGGGAGCGCCGAACGCATCGAGAATTGTTGGCGCCATGTCCAGCAGGCGGGGACGTTTTGTCCGGATCGGCCGACTGGACAGGAGCACGCCGGACATGAAGCTTGAATACGTGGCATGATCGCCGCTCCACGGGTCCTCGTTGTCGAGGACGTGTTCGCGCGCATATCCACCCAGGATCGTATCCCAGGAGGCGCGGCAGTCGGGAGCGTACCCGACGATCAGGTCCGGCGCGTCGCCCGTGTGGGGACCGGTGTAAACGTCGGTGGGACGATACACGTTGGCGATGACGGGGCGTCCCGTCTTCGGGTCCTTGACCCCTTTCAGTCGTGCGATGAGTTCATCCAGCAGGCCCTCCTGTTCCGGCCCCGGGCGCACACAGCCGTCCGCTTCGCGGCCGCGCAGGTTCAGGTACAGGCTGTTGATCCCGAGTCCGTAGGCGCGCGTGTGCGGCCAATCGGTGTTCTGGAAGAAGCTCGTCCGGCCGCGGCTGTGCGGGTCAAGGGGGCGGGCATAGCCGTGATCCATGAGCCACCCGTTCAGGTTGAACTGGCGGCGGAAGGATCCGAACCCGTGATCGGAGTTCACCAGGAGGAGCGTTCGATCGTCGAGCGCGTCGAGGGCCTCCCCGATGACGTCGTCCATCTTCCGGTACAGCCAGGGAAGGAAGTCGCCATGCCGGCGTGCGAGTTCGTCGGAGTAGGCGGGGTGGTCGGTGTCGCGCGTGCGCCAGAAGACGTGCGAGTTCAAGTCCAGCGAACAGAAGTAGGCGAAAAAGTAGCCTTCGCGGAAGCGGTTGAACTCGTGCTCGAAGATGCGGCGTTCCTCGTCCAGGACGTACACCGCCTGTTCGCGGTACTGGGCGTCGTTCAGAACGCCGGCCGAGAGCGCGCTGGTGTCCGGGGGCATGCCCTGGGTGTAGTACGTCCCGATCTCTTCGGCGAGGCGGCGGGAGTAGCCGCCCGGCGTGCTGATGGGGAGGCTGGGGTCAGAGGGGTCGATGTTCACGGGCGAGACGTAGAGCACGAGGTGCGGGTGCACGGCCATCAGGTAGAACCGGCAGACACCCGGCGCATTCACCAGGCGACCCATCATGGGGAAGCGGACCCGGATCCATCGGCTCCAGTCTCCCTTCTTGAGAACAAGGGTGTGTTCCTGGATGGCAATGCGGACCGCCTCGTTGTCGGGATCCACGTATGTTGTGAACGGGATCGTGACGGAGGACGCATCCGCGTGAAAGCTGTTCTGCGGACCGCGCAGCGCGCACCTGGCCCTGAAGCGGCGCACCTTGACGGCCTCGATGTGTCCGCCGGATACATCACGCGTGCGTTCGTTGGGTCGGCTGGTGAAGAGGGAGAAGATGCCGTAACTGCCGTGGATGTCCGGTGTGCCCAGCCCGGAGAGCGTCCGCGCGCGGGACGGTGTGGGCGGGAAGTTCGCGGGCATGCGCAGGACGGTTGACGGCACCCCGTGTTCTTCGAGGTTCTTCCAGAATGTCGGTCCCCTGCGCAGGTTGACCATGTCCCGTGCGCCGAGCGGGATGGACCATTTGCCCAAGCTAAGGCTCGCGGCTTCGTCCTCGAGGCGCGAGGTGGAAAGATACGGGACGCGGGTTGCCGCGTCCCGGGCAATGAAATCGAAGATCCCGTGTCCGCCCGGGTTCGTGCCGGAGATGAAGTTGGACCAGGCGACGGGACTCTGGGGCGGATCGCTCGTGCCCAGGGCGCGGAACCCGCCTTGCTTGACGAGGCGCGCCGCGTTTGGCATGGCTCCCGCTTCGATGAGCGATGTCAGCAGGGCGGGGTCCATGCCGTCGATCCCGAGCGAGATCACGCGCCGCATGCGCGGGGCGGCGCGCACGATGGCGGGAAAACCGAGCGCGCCGGTTACGACGGCGGCGGCACCGGCCCCGTGGAGAAAATCGCGGCGGGGCAACCCAGCAGCACGGGGTGGCGGCTCGCGCCGGCGCGGATTCGGTTCGACGTGGGGCGCCTTCATTGCAGTTTGACTTCCAACGGTCTCCCGTCCATGTACGCCGGCGGCTTGATGCCCCACAGGTCGAGGATCGTGGGGGCCAGGTCCGTGATCGCGGGCCTGCGGCCGTTCCATTGAATCGGGTTGTTACAGTATAGTACGCCCGGGACGAGAGACTGGTCAACGCAGTGGTCGGCGCCCCACGGCCGGTCATTTTCCTCGAACAACTCGCCGGCTGTCTTGCCGACCGCCGCATCCCAGGAGGCACGGTAGCCGTAGTCGTAGCCGACGATGATGTCGGGGCCGTTGCCGGAGTAGGGGCCGTCGTACACTTCGGCCGCGTCGTAGAGTCCCTTGATCGGGTTGGTCCCCGTAGCAGGGTCGCGCAACTCGCGCAGTTTTGCCATGAGCTCCGTCTTCACACGCTCGCACTGCGATGTCTCGACGATTCCCTGCCGCTCGCGTCCGGCTCGATTCAAGTAGATGCCGGACAGTCCGAACGTGTAGGCCCGGGTCCGGCTCCAATCCACGTCTTTGAGATACTCCTGTCCGGATGCGTCGGGTTCGAGATGCAGGTATCCGTTCTCCTGCAGCCACAGGTTGAGGTTCACGCCACGCTGGAAGGGGAGGAACCCGTGGTCGGAGAGGACGAAGATGGTCGTTGCCGGACCGGCTTGTTTCATTACCTTGCCGACAAGCTCGTCGGCTTTCCGGTAGGCCCACAATACCGGGTTCTGTTCAGGTGCGCCTACCGTTTCCGGTCGAAGGGGCCTGCGATCCTCCCCGGGAGGGACCGCGGCCTCACGGTCCGTCGGCGGGGGCCGGTGGGCGGCGGTCAGGAACTCGTGCTGGATGCGGTCGGTAATATCGAACACGCAGCAGCAGATGCCGCGGCGGGTCCGGCGCACGGCATCGAGGAACATGGCCTCGCGCTCCGAGTGAATGTCCGCGACCTGTTTCAGGAAGCCCTTGCGGTCGATGGCGTCGGCATCGAGTGCCCAGGTATCCTCCGCGAGTCCCAGCGTGGCGAACGATCCGTGCAGCTTGGCCAGGTAGGGAGCATAGTAGCGCGGATGCGAAATCGGCATGGCCGGAGATTCCGGATCGATGTTCACCGGGGTGACGTAGAGCTTGAAGTCGGGCGCAATCGACCGCAGCAGGAAGCGGCAGATCCCGCGTACGCGACGGCGTCCGCTGCGAAACGATACACGGACCCAGTCGGAGTACTGCTCCGGGACAAGATCGATTCTCTGTTTGTCGATGCGCAGTGTTGCCTTGCCGGGCGCAAGGTCGATCCGAGCCGGCGCCGTGAGCGTTTTGCCCCCCACGGTCGGCCCCGGAAGCTGTGTCAGGATGCGGTTGTTCTCGATGTCGACCCGGATTCGTTCGCCCCCGGTGGTCGCACCATCGGCTGTGGGATTGCTCTCGTAGAACGTGAAGGTCCCTTGAGTGCCGCGCAGGTCCGGTACGCACATGGCGGACAGCAGCAGGCCTCGGAATCTCTCCGGTGGGAACGTGATGGGGACGCGGAGGATCGTGGCGAAGACGCCGCAATCGCCCAGTACCGTCCAGAACGGCCGGCTCTTGCGCAGGAGCGAAATCTCGGGGCGTCCTTTCCTGTCCGTTCGAATCCGGCTCGAAGAGAGTTCCGGCAGGTACGACTTCAGGTCGCGGTTCAGGAAGTCGAAGATATTGTGCTTGCCCGGGTTTGTCCCGGTGGCAAAGGAAGACCAGGCAACCGGCGAGATCGGCGGACAGGTGCTTTCGAGTTCGGTGAACGTTCCGCGGTCGCGCAACTGTGCGAGGTTCGGCAGAAGCCCATCGTCCATCCAACGCCCGGCCACACTCGGGTCCAGGCCGTCGAGTCCGACAATCAGCACGCGGTCCACTCTCGCCTTGACTCCGGCACGCTTCCGTCGCAGGAAGCCGGCCAGGGCGCGGAACGGGAAGGTCAGGAAGGACGAGAACGCCAGCAGGAAGGCGACCAGGAGCGTGAGAAACGAACCGAGGAACGCAAATCCGGCGCCGGGGCCGATGTAGGCGAGGGGCGGAAGCATTGGGGGGTTCATGTTCTAGCCTGATCTATTCATCAACAATCTACTGCGAGCACGCATGCCACGCCATCTCAAAGACTTGCGCCGGGCCGGTGACTTCGACGTGTTTCAACACGCCCTCACCCCCCGTCCCGCCGCAAGCCTCTGATCTGACGTAGCCTGCGCGCTCTCGCTACGAAGGTTGATGAATAGACCAGGCTAGGGCGTTGCGGCGACCTTCAGACGGGCCTGGATCGCGCGGAACTTGTCTCTTGCCTTGGAATGATCGGGTTTGATCTCCAGAGTGCGCCGAAACGAAGCGGCAGCGTCCTTCAGTCGTTTTTGTTCGAGCAGGGCCAGTCCCAGGTTGAAATGTGCATCGGCGAAGCGCGGCTCAATTCCAATGGCCCTGCGAAATGCTTGTTCGGCCTTGGCGGGCGCCTTCAGCCGCAGCAGAGCGGTGCCGAGGTTGTTGTGGACGTCGGCCTGGTTGTCCTTGATCTTCAATGCGGTGATCAGAATACGGGCAGCGTCTTTCGGCCTGCCCGTCTGCAGCAGGGCCGCGGCGAGGTTGTTGAAGCAACGCACGCGAGTGGGATCGATCTTGATGGCCTGTTCCAGTTCCTTGATGGCCCGATCGTAGTCGCCGAGCCGGATCAGGACCGTGCCCAGCCCGTAGTGCGTCTTGTAGCGACCGGGGAACGTCTTCTGGACCTCCTCATACTTCTTCCGGGCTTCGTTCCACTTGCCCTGTCGGTACAGCGCAGCGGCAAGATGCTCGTGAAGGGCAAAGGATTCGGGGCTGCGCTTCACAAGATCGCGAAGGATCCTCTCCGCTTTTACGAACTCCTCCCTGTGCTCGCAACCGACGACTTGCATGAAGCCTCGCTTGACGTCGGTCATATCCTTCGGATCTCTCAGGCTGTCGAGGGGAGGCACGGTACCGTCCGGCGCCTGGTTGCCTCCGGCGTAGCCGAGACTGCGCAGAATGGCCTCCGCGCGCGCATCCATCTTCACGGCTGCACCGGCACGCACAACCATGCGGTCAGTCATGTCGGCCAGTTC
>Ga0272441_10011015_pt1 | contig 13535 bp, 10 predicted proteins | sample SSMProp6N_FD_193582 | JGI IMG/M metagenome (GOLD analysis project Ga0272441, IMG submission 193582) | Marine sediment archaeal communities from Little Sippewissett salt marsh, Falmouth, MA, United States - SSM-Prop-6N | ecosystem: Environmental > Aquatic > Marine > Wetlands > Sediment ... | reverse complement strand
GAGCAGGCTGTAGTTTCCTATATCCTTACCAAGTATGTGCAGCAGAGCATTGAACTGCAACTTTTAAAGTTACCAGCTGATAAAACCAGAGAAGCTGCTGAAAAAATTCGTGAAAATCAAAAAGAGGAATTAAAAGCAGGGCTTCCCGAAGATAAATTCAACCAACTGGTCGAACTACAAAAGCAGGGGTATAAGAAAATCAAAAAGAAAAAGAAAAAGAAAGATAAATCTGAGGGTTAAAGTCTTTAGACATCAGGAAGTAGGTTATAAGCACCTTGCGGCTCCTACTAAAACCAAAACCAATATAGTTTTGGTGATTAATGGATAGCCCTTGTCAGATGAATTAAAAAAAAAGCACCTATTCAGACATTATAATTTAAAAGAAAAACTCTTGCCAGCCATCTTTTTCAAGCATCTTCTACCCCATGATGCTAATTCTATAAGACTTCATTATTAGGCCCATTCTCCAAATGTCATACGCCAACTACTAAATCATTCCTGTGAACGACATTTGCGCTGATAAAAAACCTAAGCTTGCCGTTCACTGCAATCCTTATGTCGTTCAAAGAAGATTGTTTCGTGTTTTGTCTTATTAATCACAACTTTGACACAGGAAAATTAAATTCTATTCGGATAATTTATTAATATAAATTTTTGAGAATAATTAAAATTATGGGAAGAAAAATCAAACAAAACATATTTGCCTGCCGGTTAGGAATACCTCTGGCCTTATTATGTTTATTTGTGCATTTATCATTACATTCTCAAACACCGGCTCCAATTCAAATAACCGGAAAAGTTATTGATTCAGAAACCGGTGAATCTCTTGAATATGCTACTCTAGTTCTTCAGTCAATAAGAAATCCGGAGCGCGTTACCGGTGGATTAACTGATGCTAATGGCCAGTTTAATGTGGAAACTTTTCCAGGACAATACAATGTGCGAATAGAATATATTTCCTATAAGACATATGAGCTGAAAACTCAAGACTTTAGGGCATCAACCAATCTGGGAACCATAGAATTGCAAATAGATGCCCAGCAATTGGAAGAAGTGGAAGTAATTGGAGAAAGGACTACAATAGAACTTCGCCTTGATAAGAAAATTTACAATGTTGGCCAGGATCTTACGGTAAGAGGAGGATCTGTAACAGATGTTTTAGACAATATACCTTCAGTTACTGTAGATGTAGAGGGAAATATTAGTTTAAGAGGCAATGAAAGTGTAAGGATTCTGATTAATGGAAAGCCTTCTGCCCTATCAGGCATTAATCCTGAAACCCTACAACAATTACCGGCAGAAACCATTGAAAAAGTAGAGGTAATAACAAACCCGTCAGCACGTTATGACGCTGAGGGTACTGGTGGGATCATCAATATAATACTAAAACAGGGAAAAAATTCTGGCTTAAACGGATCTGTCAATCTATTTGCAGGTTACCCTGATAATTATGGAGGTGCCCTTAGTTTAAATCTAAGGCGGGAGAAATTCAACTTTTTTATCAACACCACTTATAGATACAGAAACGCTCCTGGTAATGCTCTGTTTGAGCAGGAAAATTTTAATCCCGATGGGACTACCGCAAGTTTTCAAAACGAAATACGGGCTTACCAAAGAGAGCGGAACGGATTCAATAATAATTTTGGTTTTGAATTATTTATTAACCCAACAACGAGCATCACGAATTCCTTTGTTTACAGGACCTCAAACGGCGACAACATAGTAGATGTTGATTTCTTTAATTTTGATGCCAACGGGGATCCAACTGTACAAAGAAATAGATTTACTACGGAAAGAGAAGATGAAAACGATATACAGTATTCATTCAATTTTGCTAAGAAATTCAATGACAAAGGCCATGAAATTGCAATTGATTATCAATATTCAACAGGCTCAGAAGTAGAAAATGCAATTATTAATGAAATTGTACTTGGTGAGAATGAGAAAATTCCAACAGAGCAGACTATCAATGATGAAACTCAAATAAACCAATTACTGCAAATGGAATATGTACTTCCATTTAGCGAGGACAAGCAGTCACAATTTGAATTGGGTTACAGAGGGACTTTTAATACGTTTGATACAGATTTTCAATTCGGATTAGTGGAAGAGGGTAGTTTAATTAGTGATCCCAATTTTAGCAACCGACTTATTTATACAGAAAATGTAAACGCCGCATACGTTCAATTAGGTAGAAAATTTAAACATTTCAATATTCTTGGTGGCCTGCGAATGGAGGCTTCTGATATCGGAATTGAATTAGTTACTACAAATGAAATAAATAACAAAACATACGTAGATTGGTTTCCGTCTATATTTATAGGCTATGATTTTTCAGAATTAGATAAGATTAATATTAGTTATAGCAGGAGATTGAGAAGGCCCCGCTCGCGATTTATTAATCCTTTTCCCTCCAGATCCAGTAATACAAATTTATTTTTGGGAAATCCGGACCTCAACCCTACTTATACCAATGCCTTTGATTTAGAGTACCTGAAACGATGGGAAAAAGTTACTTTAACTACATCAGCATATTACAACTATTCAACAGGGGTTTTTCAATTTATAACACTGGAAACAGGAGATTTTGTTGAAATTGAAAATCCGGATGATCCTGATAACCCTGTCTTTGTTCCTATACAGGTTAGAACTCCCATAAATCTTGCAACAGACACACGCTATGGAATGGAATTTACCGCCATCTACGTACCGATAAGAAATTGGCGTTTTACTGTAAATTTTAATGTGTTTAATCAACAATTACGGGGAGACTACACTTATACCAATTCTCAGGAAGAGGAAATAACTCAAGTTTTTGATGCGGATAACCTGGCATGGTTCACCAGGTTTAGTGCCAAAATCCCCCTTCCTGGAAAAGTTGATTTTCAGGCTAATCTATTTTACAGAGGTCCAACGGAAAATGCTCAAAGCCTGAATAAGGGTATTTTAAGCACCAATTTAGCTTTTAGTAAGGACGTAATCAAAGACAAGGCTACACTTTCCCTCAACGTAAGTGATCTATTTAACAGCAGAAAAAGAAGAAGTGAAACACGTACGGATAATGTATTTACCTATAGTGAATTCCAATGGCGTGAAAGACAAATTACATTGTCCTTTTTATATCGCTTCAATCAAAAAAAGAACCAAAGAAATGGAAACAGAAGAGGAAATGGTAATGGAGAGGATTTTGAATTTGAAGGATCTTAAAATCAAATATCTCTAAAATATAAAGAAGCCAGGCGGCTTCTTTTTTTTATTCGTTACGCTGGGCTCTTTTGGCTTCCCGCTTTTCTTTCCATAATTCCATAAGATTACCTCCCAGCCAATAGGGAACTACAAATAATAATAAAAACATCATTAACCAAAAACCTATGGTAATAACGGTTAAAAAGGCTAAAAACCCCAAATATTGATCAAATTCGAACATACTCTTATTCTTTGGAAGACAAAGATAGTTTGAAAATAGTAATTTCAACAAATCAAAGCCAAAAAAAAAATTAGATCACATGAAATTTCAATTTACAACCATCAAAATAAGCCTTCGTATCTTATCTTTGTAGACATTAAAACTACACTATTATGAGCTTCCGAATTGAAAAAGACACCATGGGTGAGGTAAAAGTCCCATCAGATAAATACTGGGGTGCACAAACTGAAAGATCACGAAATAATTTTAAAATTGGTTCTCCGGCTTCCATGCCACTAGATGTGATTATGGGATTTGCCTATTTGAAAAAGGCCGCAGCATACACCAACTGTGAATTAGGGGTGTTGGCCGTTGAAAAAAGAGATCTAATTGCCCAGGTTTGTGATGAAATACTCGAGGGAGATCACAATAGCCAATTTCCTCTTGTTATATGGCAAACCGGTTCCGGCACGCAAAGCAATATGAATGTCAATGAAGTTATTGCTAATAGAGCACATGAATTGGCGGGTAAAGTCATTGGCGAAGGAGAGAAAACAATACAACCAAATGATGATGTTAACAAATCGCAGTCGTCAAATGATACTTTTCCGACAGGAATGCATATTGCAATTTATAAAAAGATTGTTGAGGTTACTATTCCCGGATTAAGACAATTGCGCAATACCCTCAATGAAAAAGCAACACAATTTAATACTGTGGTTAAAATTGGCCGGACACACTTAATGGATGCAACCCCTTTAACACTTGGACAGGAATTTTCCGGTTATGTTTCTCAAATAGATCATGGGATAAAGGCACTTGAGAACACTTTAGATCATTTAAGTGAATTAGCATTAGGCGGCACTGCAGTAGGTACAGGATTAAATACGCCTAAAGGCTACGACGTTTTAGTTGCTAAATATATTTCCGAATTTACCGGACTTAAGTTTAAAACGGCTCCAAATAAGTTTGAAGCCCTTGCAGCACATGATGCGCTGGTTGAGAGCCATGGTGCATTAAAACAATTAGCTGTTTCCCTGAATAAAATTGCTAATGATATTCGAATGATGGCTTCAGGGCCAAGATCCGGAATAGGTGAGATCATAATTCCTGCCAATGAACCAGGAAGTTCAATAATGCCAGGTAAGGTCAACCCAACCCAATGCGAAGCACTTACCATGGTTTGCGCACAAGTTATGGGCAATGATGTTGCCGTAACTATAGGAGGTACACAGGGGCATTATGAGTTAAATGTTTTTAAACCCTTAATGGCCGCCAATGTTTTGCAATCTGCCCAGCTTTTGGGAGATGCTGCCATTAGTTTTGATATAAATTGTGCGGTAGGCATTGAACCTAATCGCGACGTCATAAAAGAATTATTGAACAATTCATTAATGCTTGTAACGGCTTTGAATACAAAAATTGGATATTATAAAGCTGCAGAAATAGCCAATACGGCACATAAAAATGGGACAACCCTAAAGGAAGAAGCTGTTAATCTGGGGTATGTTACTGAAGAAGAATACGATGAATGGGTTAAACCGGAGGAGATGGTTGGTGGTCTGAAATAGAATTCGCTCCTTTACATAACATGTATAATATTATCATTCGAAGACCCGGGGTAACTCGTTAGGATTTGCCTTCAACACCAGATAAGTATATTGAATTCAGAAATATTATAATAAAAAAGGGCCAATCTAACGATTGACCCTTTTTTTATAAATGGATAGTGTTTATTACTTCAATGCGAACTTAGATGTTCCTAATAATTTAAGTTTGTCATCATATACATTTACCATATAATTTCCTTTTTGGAAATCACCAGATGGCTTGTTTATAAAATCACATACATCCAAATCATTGTTTTCGTAGTAGAAATCGGTTTCTTTGCTATAAGATACAGAGGCACCGTCTTCACTAGACTTAGTCATTCCTCCGCCTAAAACATTACCTTGAGGATCTAAAACCTCAACAAGGAATTGTCTGTCTCCTGCTTCTGCAATTACGTTATCAGCAACAGTAAAACAAATTTTAAATTTGTCGGTGCTTTTTGCTCTGGAAGTGGATACTAATTTACCATTGCTACGTTCTCTAACAGCATCGACTGTAAAAGAAGATAAATTTAAAGCTGAACCTCTTTCAACTGCATCTGCCAACTGAGTATTCTGTACTACCAATGAATCGTTGAACACTGTTTGTTTTTCCAATTCAACAAAAGTACTGTCTCTTTGCATTGCAATTAACGTATTGGACTTAGTCAAAGAATCTACCTGGCGTAGTAATTGCTCTCTTTCTTCTTTAAGAACACCAACCTGTCTTCTATATCTTGAAAGGGAAGCGATATCAGACTTCATTGTTTTAACAGAGTCAATATACTTTGCAATTCTATCCCTGGCGCTAACCAATTCTTCATTCGTCGCATTACTTTCCAATATTGCTTTATCGTATTCAGATTTTAAGCTATTCAAATCCTCTACAACAAGATCTTTTTCCTGAGTAAGAGCCATAGTGGTCTTTTTCTTATCCTGATAGAGACTAACAGTATAAATAATAGTAGCTAATAGAACTACGCCCAATAAGCCAGCTATAACTTTTAATCCATTGTTATTTTTTGTTTCAGTCATAATGTAAATATTAGTTAACCTTTTTGTTACTTTTTAAAAGTGTTTGTTTGTATAAGTCTATATACGGTTTAGATTTACTTTTAGATTTTTCTTACTAAAAAAATAATTAAATACTTTTAACAAGAATCCCCCTATTATTAACTTTAGTAATCGCAAAATTAGAATCCCAATAATGTCTTTGAAAATTATCCCTTACAGACCGGGCCTTGCCAAATACTTCAGGGATCTGAATTTATCCTGGTTGGAGAATTACTTCTATGTAGAGCCTAAAGATGCGGAGTTACTGGAAAACTGTGAAAGCAGTATCATTGATAAGGGTGGCTATATTTTTTTTGCCGAAATGAAGTCTGAAATAGTAGGATGTTTTTCTTTGATAAAATTAAATGAACAAACTTTTGAATTGGGAAAAATGGCTGTTGACCCGGGTTATCAGGGTCTGAAAATAGGTCAGGAATTGATGGAATATGCCATTCACTTTGCCAAAAGAAACAAATGGAGAACATTACTTTTATACTCCAATACAAAGCTGGAACCCGCCATTTATATTTATAGAAAATATGGGTTCCAAGTAATAGATTTAGAAAAAAACACTCCATATAAACGAAGTAATATTAAAATGCAGCTCATTTTATAATTGTCTTTTATTATTTATCTTTAGCTCCTTCTTTTGTTACAATAAAAAATACTATGAAAAATTTAATTATTGCTATACTTGCTTGTTTTATGGTTTTAATGGGCTGTAAGCAAAAAAACAACCGCGAACCGGGGGTAGATTCACAACCTGAGTATAGTGAACAATTACCGCCACCGTCTGCTAACTCTCAATCAGAAATTAAAATAATTCCAATTGAACACGCAACCACAGTACTCGAGTGGGGAGATGTTACTATTTACATAGATCCGGTTGGTGGTCTAAAATCATTTGAAGGTCAAAAGCTGCCTGATTTGATTTTGATCACAGATATACATGGAGACCATTTTAGTCTTGAAACACTTGAAGAACTAAATACTGAAAAGGCCAAAATCATCGTCCCCCAGGCAGTTGCAGATAAAATCCCTTCTAAATTTACACCACAAATAGATGTATTGAATAATGGGGATTCTAAAGAGCGATTTGGTATTACTGTTGAAGCCATCCCAATGTATAATTTGAGGGAAGAAGCTAAAGCATTTCACGAAAATGGGCGTGGGAATGGCTATGTTCTGAATATGGGTAATGAACGTTTTTATTTCTCCGGTGATACCGAAGATATCCCTGAAATGCGCGCATTAAAAAATATTGACAAGGCATTTATTTGTATGAATCAGCCCTATACAATGACCGAAGAAAGCGCTGCAGATGCCGTACTTGAATTTCAACCCAAGGAAGTTTATCCTTATCATTACCGCGGCAGGCCCAATGTTAGTGACGTTGGCAGATTTAAAGAATTGGTGAATCAGGAAAATCCTGACATTAGGGTAATACAACTGGACTGGTATCCCAATGATGACTTTTAAGAAAGGACAATAAAAAAAGTAAGGTTTTACCGGATTAACTTCTTGTATTTTATTCTTTTAGGCATAATATCCCCACCTAAACGTTTCTTTTTGTTCTCTTCGTACTCTGTGAAAGAACCTTCAAAGAAATATACCTGTGAATCTCCTTCAAAGGCTAATATATGAGTACAAACTCGATCCAGAAACCAGCGATCGTGAGAAATTACAACGGCGCAACCGGCGAAATTTTCCAAACCTTCCTCTAACGCCCGTAATGTGTTTACATCCAGATCATTTGTAGGTTCATCCAATAACAAAACATTGCCTTCATCCTTTAAAGTCATTGCGAGATGCAATCTGTTACGTTCTCCTCCGGAGAGCATGTTCACTTTCTTGTTCTGCTCACTTCCGGAAAAATTAAATCGGCTTAAATATGCTCTGGAATTAACCTGCCTGCCTCCCATCATTATCAATTCCTGACTGTCGCTAAAGTTTTCCCATATAGACTTATCTTTCTGAATATTAGAATGACTTTGATCTACGTAGGCTATTTTAGCCGTCTCACCCACAATAAATTCGCCCTTGTCCGGAGCTATCTCGCCCATGATCATTTTAAAAATAGTTGTTTTACCAGCCCCATTAGGTCCTATTACTCCGACTATTCCGGCCTGTGGCAATTTAAAATTTAACTCTTCGTAAAGTAATTTATCGCCAAAAGCTTTACTTACATTTTTAGCTTCAATAACATTGGTTCCCAACCGAGGGCCATTTGGAATATAGATCTCTAACTTTTCATCAAGTTGTTTTTGATCCTGACTTAATAATTTGTCATAATTATTGAGACGGGCTTTCTGTTTAGCCTGCCTGCCCTTAGCACCCTGACGTACCCAATCTAATTCCCTTTCTAGTGTTTTCTGTCTTTTAGAGGCCTGTTTACTTTCTTGTGCAAGACGTTTGGATTTTTGATCAAGCCAGCTACTGTAATTTCCTTTCCATGGAATACCTTCTCCCCTATCTAACTCCAGTATCCAACCGGCGACATTATCCAGGAAATAACGGTCATGTGTTACCGCAATAACAGTTCCTTTGTATTGTGCCAGATGGTGTTCCAACCAATGTACAGATTCAGCATCCAAATGGTTGGTTGGCTCATCGAGCAATAATATTTCCGGTTCCTGCAAAAGCAACCTGCACAATGCCACCCGCCTTCTCTCACCGCCCGAGAGTACAGAAATTTTCTTATCTGCTTCAGGAGTCCTCAGCGCATCCATAGCAATCTCTAGCTTGGTGTCGAGTTCCCATGCATTGGAAGCATCTATTTTATCCTGCAGTGTTGCCTGTTTGTCCATCAGCTTTTGCATTTTATCTGCATCTTCATATACTTCGGGCAATCCAAACATATCATTTATCTTGTTGTACTCATCGAGAATAGCAACGGTCTCAGATACTCCTTCTTTGACAATCTCCAAAACCGTCTTATCCTCATCCAGTAAAGGTTCCTGTTCCAGATACCCCACTTTATAACCCGGCGAAAAAACTACATCTCCCTGATAGTTCTTATCTACACCAGCTATAATCCTCAATAGCGTAGACTTACCCGAACCATTAAGTCCGAGTATTCCTATTTTGGCCCCGTAAAAGAAGCTTAAATAAATATTTTTAAGAACGGGAGTATTGGCATTTTTGTAGGTTTTGGTAACCCCGGACATTGAGAAAATCACCTTCTTATCGTCAGACATAAACTTAATATGTTTTTTGAAAAATAAATCAAGAAGTCATAAAACCAGTTGATATTTAGAGAAATATTTTGGGAAAGAGAAGGGCTCAAACCCTCCCTTTTAATGCATTAAATACCCAGGCTATGGCAAAAAACCCAATACCAACGGAGGCAAACCCCCATCCGGCCACATCGTCGTAACGAAATGCCCCAAGGGCAATAAGACCTAAGCCCACAAAAATCATAATAAAGGTAGCCCAGGCAAGGACCGTATTCTTGTTCATTCCCATGTTAGTTAGTTTAGTTGGACCTCAAATATCGGAAATTTTATAAGAATTTTTCAAAGTAAATGCTTAAACTTTTATTGTTCAAATGGAAAGACTACTCCCGTTTGTTTCCTAATATCGTCCATAATTCTAATTAAATCATAGGTATGTTTCAAGGACCATAAGTCACTTTCTAACTTACCGTTCCTTAAACATTGATGAACTTCTTCAATTTCGTACTCATAACCTTTTCCTCTGGTAGGTAATTGAACTTTTTCTAACTTATCATTTTTTTCAACAGAATACTCCTGTGCTTCGTGCCATCGGGGGGTTAAAAAGACAGTTCCCTCAGAACCGGAAATCTCTGCCTTCATTTCTGAATTAGAGGTAAGTCCGCTATACAATATGGCCTGTGCATTTGAATATTCAAAAATCATAGAGGTTTGGATATCTACCCCTGTTTTATATATTTTAGAAGAAGCCATAATTTTTTCAGGAAATCCTAAAATAAGATATGCTAAAAAAATAGGGTAAATACCAATATCCAAAAGGGATCCCCCTGCCAATGCAGGATTTAGAAGCCTGCCGTTTATATCCTTGTCGAGCGCATAAAAAGCAAAATCTGCATGTAAGTATCCTACTTCACCAATAATTCCCTCGTCTATCAAATTTTTTACTTTTCTAATTGAAGGGTTAAACCTGCTCCATAAAGCTTCCATCAAAAAAACTTTATTTTTCCTGGCCGAGGCAATCATTCTTTCCACTTCACCCCTATTTATTCCCATAGGTTTTTCGCAAAGTACATTTCGCCCTTCATTCATGGCCATGATACTCAAATCGGCATGAGAAGTATGTGGTGTGGCAATGTATACTACATCTACCTCGGTACACCCAAATAATTCCTGATAGCTACCAAATGAATTTTTGGCATTATTTAATTCACCAAATCGTTTGGCCTTTTGAATATCTCTCGAGGCAACCGCAGTGAGTTCCCCATCAGCGATCAATTTTAAATCATCTGCAAATTTTTGAGCTATATTTCCCAATCCCACTATTCCCCAACGAATTTTTTCTTTCATATCTTACTGTTGTATTTTGCTAAAGTTAATCAATATTACTCCTTATCTTTAACCCTATTAAAGAAATTGACTATAGAGAATGGATATCAACTTCAATAAGAACGAAGATCAAAATAAATTACTGGTTTCAGAGCTAAAGAAGAGACTTGTAAATGTAAAATTAGGCGGCGGTAAAATCCGTATCGAAAAGCAGCATGAATTAGGTAAAATGACTGCAAGAGAACGTATAGACTACTTATTGGATGACAAAAGTAATTCTATAGAAATCGGTGCATTTGCGGGAGATAATATGTACAAAGAACATGGTGGGTGCCCATCTGGAGGAGTTGTGGTAAAAATAGGCTATGTTAAAAGTAAACAATGTATTGTTGTTGCAAATGATGCTACAGTAAAAGCGGGTGCCTGGTTCCCGATTACGGCCAAAAAGAACCTTAGAGCTCAGGAAATTGCTATAGAAAACCGACTTCCAATTATTTATTTGGTAGACAGCGCAGGGGTTTATCTCCCCATGCAGGATGAAATTTTTCCCGACAAAGAGCATTTTGGCCGCATTTTTAGAAACAATGCGATAATGAGCAGTATGGGTATCGTACAGATAGCCGCTATTATGGGGAGTTGTGTAGCAGGTGGTGCTTATTTACCTATTATGAGTGATGAAGCCCTGATTGTTAATAAAACCGGGAGCATATTTTTAGCTGGCAGCTATTTGGTTAAAGCCGCCATAGGGGAGAATATTGATAATGAAAGCCTGGGTGGAGCCACGACACATTGTGAAATTAGTGGGGTAACCGATTATAAGGCAAAAGATGATAAAGATGCCCTTGATACGATCAAAAACCTGATTGATAAGATAGGGGTTCCCAATACCGCAGGGTTTAATAGAATTAAGTCTATAAAACCTGCAGAAAATCCGGAGGATATTTTTGGTATTTTACCCGGATCAAGGACAGAGCAATACGATATGCTCGAAATAATTAAGCGACTTGTAGACCACTCAGAGTTTCAGCAATATAAGGAAGGGTTTGGGAAAACAATCCTGACAGGATATGCGCGCATTGATGGCTGGGCAGTAGGCATTGTCGCAAATCAACGAAAGGTAGTGAAGACCAGTAAAGGCGAAATGCGATTTGGAGGTGTTATTTATTCAGATTCTGCAGATAAGGCCACAAGATTTATTGCAAATTGCAATCAGAAAAAAATACCTCTTGTTTTCCTTCAGGATGTCACAGGGTTTATGGTGGGTAGCAAAAGTGAACACGGCGGAATAATAAAGGATGGCGCCAAAATGGTAAATGCAGTAAGCAATTCTGTTGTACCTAAATTTACCGTGATTATTGGCAATAGTTATGGAGCCGGAAATTATGCCATGTGTGGAAAAGCCTATGACCCAAGGCTTATCTTCGCCTGGCCAAGTGCCGAACTTGCTGTAATGAGTGGGAATTCTGCAGCCAAAGTATTACTTCAGATAGAAAAGGCCTCTTTAAAAAAGAAAGGAGAAAAAATAACTCCTGAAAAAGAAGCTGAACTCTTTGACGAAATTAAGAAAAGATATGATAGACAAATATCCCCATATTACGCGGCAGCACATTTATGGACAGACGCTATTATAGATCCGTTAGAAACACGTAAATGGATTTCCATGGGTATAGAGGCAGCAAACCATGCCCCTTTTGAAAAAGCATTTAATATGGGTGTCTTACAGGTTTAATTACCTAAATGTTTGATTTCCCTGGGTATCAGCATTAACTCTGTTTGTCGTCCATTTACATACCTAAAACCCTCTTCCCCATAGAAGCCTGCTTCTTCCAACATGATTCTAATATCTCTATTCCATTCCGGAATATTAATCGTTGTATTCAATTCAATAGCATAAACTGTGTTCGCATTTAGGGGGTAATTCTCACCGTCGTCTTTCATAACACCCCCCTGTGAGTCCCACATTCCAATAGTTGTTCCAGCCGAATGACCATAAGACCCTAATGGGTGTGTATAAATGGCAGGTTTAAGTCCGGCCTCCTTGGCTTGATCCAAAGCGATCCTTAATATTTCATTCCCTGTTCGTCCTTTTATCATATTCTTTGTGAGATAGTCCTGCACACTGTTCCCAGCTTTCAAACCTTCCCTTAAAAAATCAGGTGCTTCCTTTTCTCCGGGTTTTAAAACATAGGCCAATTCCTGACAATCTGTATTTAATCTTAAATAAGTAATCCCAAAATCACAGTGTAACAGATCTCCAGGTAAAATCACCATTTGGTCTGGTCTTCCCGAAAAAGAGTATAGATGCCCCACCAGTTCCTCATTTGTTCGTTGTACATCTACTGTTGGATGGAACCAGGTCTCCAGACCCAAGTCTGTAACTTTTTGCCTCATCCACCACTCCACTTCAGTTGTTGTTGTTATTCCGGGGGTTATCACTTTTTCGGAAAATGCTTCTTCAATAATATCGTGCGTGATGGAGACCAACTGATTGTAAATTACCATTTCCCGTTCAGTTCTTGTCTCAATCCATCTAACACCAAGTTGTTCAGCAGAAACTACTCTTGAAGCGTATTTCTTTGGTAAGTACTGCAAGAATTCCTCATAATCTGTCTTATCCAGACCATCCGCTATATTATGATCTTTTGAAAAATTCAGGCCTATTTTTTTTGGATTACGTTCTTCTATCAATTGAATTAATCTTTGCCATTGATCAGGTTCTTTTTCTTTGTCCCATGCCGAAGAGATGTTTTTCCCGACATTATATCTGGCTACGGCCAGCTTTTCGATTGTGTTGCTGGCTTTATCTCTATAAAACAATAGAATGGTTCTCCTTCTGGCATTTAGCCATGTAGCCGGCAGCATGGTCCTCAATATCGGGTCTTCATTGTATTCCCGGGAAATAAGAATCCACATATCCACATCTGACTGGTCCATAAGTTCAGGCAGCAGCACATCAAACCGTTCGTTTAAAATTTCATTAATAACCTG
>Ga0272441_10011014_pt1 | contig 13536 bp, 21 predicted proteins | sample SSMProp6N_FD_193582 | JGI IMG/M metagenome (GOLD analysis project Ga0272441, IMG submission 193582) | Marine sediment archaeal communities from Little Sippewissett salt marsh, Falmouth, MA, United States - SSM-Prop-6N | ecosystem: Environmental > Aquatic > Marine > Wetlands > Sediment ... | reverse complement strand
GGAGGCCTCTCGACGCGGCGATGCCGTACGCGCCGAGCCCGGCCGTGCCGATCGAGACGAGCGTACTCGCGAGGCCTTCAGGGGTGCGCGGGTCGAATTGGGCGATTGTACGGCGCGGCGCGTCGATGTATAACTCTTTACTCACCGTTGTCGAAAAGCGTAACGGGTCTTGGTTATTGAAACGACGCTCGTAAACCTCGACATCTCGCGCGAGCTTTAACGATTGCGCGGTACTAGGGATTATTCCCCCCACCGCTAACGGCGCAGCAGAGAGCATAAAAACCGCCTTCTGCGCGGTTTTCCCGGCGAAGCTCCGTTCCTCGTACGGGATGATGGGCGAACGACGCCCCCCAAGCGTCCAAGGCTGCGTTTGGATGTTTGCCGTGTCGCTAATAGCCTCGAACCCTTCAGAAGAAAAGAACGCGTCGCGACGAGCGCTTATACGCTCCGCGCGGCGTTGCAACCCATAATACGCGATTGTTTCTTTACTCACCCTCGCCGGGCGCGGGGCTGGCTTGGTGCCGAGGGTTTGCAACGACAAGCCCGCGAGCGTTGTCGGCGCGCCGAGCCGCGCAACCGGGGCGCGGGGGAAGAAATCACTCGCGGTAAAGCCTTGCTTGTTAAGTTGTTCGTAAGCGGTGAATCGTTCTTTTAGCGCTGCTTGTTGGCTCGCCCGCACCTTTCCTTTTATAAAGTCTTGTGTGCCGATGTAGTTTTTTCCGCCGATGCTCGTCTTATAGCTCGTGGTTGGGCGCGGATCGGGAACCCCGGCTCGTCGTAACGCCCCGCTCTGCGCGGCTTGCCGCACGGCGCGGTAGGCTTGCGGGTTGAGTTGGTCAAACTCCGTGCCGGTAATCCCGGCTTTATTGGCTTGTATTTTAACGTTGCGTTCTTGGGTGCGTTCCGCGCTGCGTTCTGCGCGTTCCGCGTAGGTGTACGCCGCGACGCGTTTTGCCTTATCGTAATCGTCCGTGCCTTTAATCGCCATGTACACGCGGGCGCGGCTGCTCGTCTTGGTGAGTTGGGCCCGGTCGAGGTTGTTCGCGTAGTTCGCGATGGTAGCGATACGATCATTGTACTCGCGGATCCGCTTGCGATACTTCCGGTTCTCGTTAATGCCTTTCGCGTTCTTCTTTAGCTCTTCCATCGCTTGGCGTCGTGCTTCGAGCCTCGCTATTTCTGCTTGGAGTTGTTGTTTAATCTGAGTGGTTGAGCCTCGGAGAGCGGGGATACGACCGCCGTAGATTTCGACGTTCGTAGGGCTGGACGTTGTAGTTGTTGGCGCAGAAATTACCTCTCCTCGTCGTATCGCGCTACCCGAGGCTCTTACCATTCCTCGTTTTGTGTTTTTCCCTAATAAAAAGAGTATTGTAACAAAAACTATATGTTTTGTAACATATATTACAACAAACAACAATACATATTAAAAACAAAAAGAAAAAACCCCGTAACATAGCTTGGAGGTAAACTACAATGGTAAGCATTAGTGACATGCCGAACCTCGCCATCACCTTTGTCTTGGTGGCGGCGCTGTTCGTGGCCGGGTTCCTCGTGATTAGCGGCCTCGGAGACAGCACAACCGACGCGGAAGCAACGAGCGCCGTTGCGAACGTAAGCGAAGGTATGCTTAACATCGTTGAATACGCGCCCACATGGGGAACGATCATCGGTGTTGCGGTCTTGCTCGGAATCGTCATTGGCGGCTTCGCGTTCGGACGCAGGAGAGGAATGTTCTAAGAACACCCCCACACTTAAAACCATTTTCTTCTTCTTCTTTATAAATAACCTTCGTACCCAACCACTCTTTTTTTTTATTTTTTCTTTTTTTTTTTAAAAAAGGTAATAACAATGATATGTATTTTGTAATACATTATACACCTCATTAAAGGAAGAAACATTAAGAAAAAAAAGAAAAAAAAGAAAAAATTTATATAGTAGTGTCTCCAGAAAAAAGCACGAGTGAGGTTGAAACAATGGATTACTACAAGTTCAGAGCAACCATAAGGAAACGAATAGCAAACCATCTCGCGCTACGAGCCGAAGCCATAGACGCAGGGAACAACCCCCCGCCCTTCGCCGCGTTTCAAGAACGACTACTTCAAGAAGGAGTAACGAAGAACATGATTAAGAAGTTCGTCGAAGAACTCACCAACGGCGCAACAGTCGAGAACGACGAGATTGTGGTGCAACAATGACCGGCCGCGACTTTCAAGACGAAAAGATGCTTACAACGCTTGTCGTGCGTTTATTCCCGCAAGATCTCGAACGCTTAAAAGAAGTCGTTGAGGATAACGGAGAGAAATACGACAGCGTTAGCCACGCGGCGCGGTGCGCCATTCAAGCATTTATACGACAATGGGGTGATGTATAACATGAACAAACAAGAGATGTTGGCGGTTAAGGAGTTGGCGTTTCGCGCGGTGGCTACGGAAACGCAGAAGGCTGTGGCGTATGGTGCTAATTGGCGGGAGCGCGGCGCCTACGCGCTTGGCTATGCGAAAGGGTTTCAACACGCGAGGGGGTCATAAGATGACGCTCACGGCGGCGCGGCAGGTTCTTCTCGAAGAGTTTAGCGGCTCTCCAAAACCTCTACTGCCTGCTGCGCCGCCGGTTCATGTTCTCACGATTGCCGAGGCTAAGGAGTGGGCTGAGAATGTGGTGAGGGCGTTACCGAAGGGTACGGAGTTTACGAGTATGCGGTTACTCGGGCGGGTGCGCCTTCGTGGTGATGTACGGGTGCGCGGCGCGGTGATTAAGCACTTGCATAACGAGGGGTTGATTCACGCGGCGGGCTTCACGACTGAGGATCAAGAGGGACGAAATAACGGCTACGCCGCTAAATGGAAGGTGAACGAATGGTGAATAAAAAAAGTGTAGAGGAATTTTTACGAAGTGTGGTAATGGAGTTGATAGCTGGCTTGTGGCTGGTGTTCGTGGTGTTTTCTACAGGGTTCTTATGGTTTGCTATCGCGGGCATGTTAGAGATAGGCTTTTCGCCTGTGTTTGCTTTTGGCGGCGCGGGGCTGGTGCAGTTTTGCCTCTACACTCTCTATATGTTGGTGATTTATGAGGTTAACAGTTTACGAAAGAAGAATAAAAGGTGAAGGGTGTATGACTACAAAGAAACAAGAAGAAGAAACGATGGACGTTCCTATCGGTGGGTATCTCGATGTGTGGAACAGCGCGAAAGTAAACCAGCTAGTTCTTAGCGGTCAATATTTCGTTAAGGAAACATGCAACAACGGCAAGTATATTCTCGTGAGGAAAGCGTAATGTATTGTCCGTATTGCGGGTATGAGAACCGCCACAACATGCGGTTATGCCCGCACTGTCATAAAGAGGTTCGTTCGTGACGAACGATTACGCGCTTATCGTCGTGTGTGGGCTCCTCGTGTTGCTCGCGGTGTTCACGTACGCGCAAGCCGCGAGCTTGTACGCCGAGGCGTACGCGCTCGTCGTTGATAACTGCTTTATCGGTCAAAAAATGTTTTTCGAGGTGGACAAGAATGGAAATAATACAATTACGGAAAGCGAAGAACGGGTTTATAGCGTTGTGCCTGGGTAACGACCAGGAAGAACACGTATTTATGTCGGAAGAGAAGCTCCTCGCCGGGCTTAAAGACCTCCTGGAAGGGTTAAACGAGGCGTTGCCGCTTCCCGATTTGCCGCCGGTGCCGAAGCCCCCCGAGATGACGAACGACGAAGAGGATGTTATGTAATGAACGAGGAGGGCAATTTCGGTTATTATAACGACGACCAGGCCGACCCGGGCGGTATGCGTTACCGGCTCGAAGGTGATGATGTTATTAGCGCGGTCGTGAGTAGTTTACGCGGCGGGCTCGTGGAGGATAGCAAGACGGGCAAGGTGCGTTTTAACCGTCATTACCGCTTAATGAACGAGGAAGGCGTCGCGCGGGTCGAGTTGTTTCTTCGGAGCGGGGTGAATAAGATTAATCATCTCACCAAGTATAAGAACGAGGAGCGGGTGATGCGACAGATGCGGAGCTTGTGCAAATCGTTCCTTATAGAGCTTGTGGAGAATCTTAAACGGTGGGCGCCGAGCGCGCGCACCGATAACGGGGTTTTGATTAACCCGACGTATGATAAAGTACGGAATAAACACCTTGTATTACAGCTCGTGGAGAACGCGCTCTTCCAAAGTATGCAACGAGGCCAGGAAGGGTTTGAGGCGGAACTTACGGGTAAACACTTCGTCGTTACCGAAAATGTAGGGCGAGAAAACGAACGATCTGAGCGGGGCGGCGCCGTGCGGAATCTCTTTAATTGGCGGCGTCGCGGTGGTGTAGAGTATGATTAACGCGGTGATTATTGTTGGATGCTTGTTTTTCTTCTTGGTCGTGGCGGGCTTGTTCTTGTATAGCTTGTTGAGTTGGAACATCCCGATAACCGTGTTGCGGTTCATGGGGAACAAGCAGCGCCCGCTCGTCTTGCATAAGAAAGGCCGGAAGAAAATGATGCGGGGAGTACCACACCTCCAAGTGAGGGGTTATAAACAAACAATTCGCGACTTTAAGAGTGATTATTATTGGCCCGCGCTCAAAAGCAAGTATGGCGCCTTAATCCTCTGGGAGTTTGAGGATGGGTGGCTGACGCCGACCGTGCCGAAAAAACGAAAGCTCACGACAGAAGAGGAGCAACGGTACGAGAGCGCGCTCGCCGTCATTAACGAGATCGGCGGGGTGCGGTTCGAGTACGACCCGGTTATCCATCACGAACTACGCTTAAAAGTCGTGGACGATGTGGATATGGAGTTCCAAGTCGAACAGCAAGCACGGCAAGAAGGACAGTACACGGCGGGGTTCTGGGGGTTCATGGAGAAGTACGGCACCCACATGCTTATACTAATGATCGTGGTATGTTTGCTCGTCGGGTTTATCGTGTATCTCAAGAACGCGCCGAATCTCGGAGCGCAATGTCTCTCGCAGCTCGAAGAAGTCGCCAAACAAGGATGGCTAGAACGGGCGGCGGGTATGGCGCCAGGAGGATGAAACGATGAGTATTGTAGAAGTTGCACCGTTACTCGCCGCGTTTATCGCGGGGGTCTTGACGGGCGGGAGTATTAGCGCTTGGCTCGCGCGTAAAGCGTTATGGGCTATCGTGACGGTTAAGGTGGAGATACGTGGTAAGGCCGCTAAGTAGTGAATACAGCGTTCAGCTCGGGTTTAGCTTTAGTAAAACCCTAGGTCGTAACCTTGAACCGTACCGGAACGCCACGCTTAACCAGGATTTCGACGTCGCCGGTATTATTGACGGTAAGGAGGGGAGTGGTAAGAGTGTGTTCGCGCAACAAGTCGCGGCGTTCCTTGACAAAGACCACACCCTAGACGTTCATAAACAGATTTGTTTTACTCCTGAACAGTTCCGCGAGGCCGTGACGACGTTACCCCCTGGAAAGGCTATCGTGTGGGATGAGGCGCGGAGCGGCTTAAATCGTCGTCGTAGCACGAAGGAAGTTAATATCGAGATTACGGACATGCTCGCGGAGTGTCGGCAAAAGAACCTCTTTATGGTTATCGTGATGCCGACGTTTTACGATATGGATATGAACGTTGCGGTCTGGCGTACCCGGTTCTTATTGCATGTGTGGTATAGTTGGGAGGAGGATCCGAAACACCCCGAGCCGCTTATCCGAGGGTTCTTTCGTTATTATAGCGAGGAGGGAAAGAAGAAGCTTTATACTAACAAGTGGTCGCGGCAACGGTACGAATACCCGTTCTTGCAAGGGGATAGTTTCGAGAACACGTTTCCCAAGTTTTATGTCGCAAGTGAAGAGGAGTATAAGAAACGTAAGCGCGAGGCTATGCGGGCGTATAAGACGAATCAAAAGGACACATGGGCGATAATACACCATTTGCGGGAGAAAGGTATATTGAGAGATGGATATGCTAAACTAATAGGTGATTTTATAGAGGTGGGGGAGAGTACGGTGTATAGATATCTCTCTTCTGCAGCCGCGCGTATAAACTTATAATTATTGAAAATGAAAAAAGAACCTAAGTTGAAAAGTGAAACTAAATGGCGTTCGTAGGTTTCAATGATAAACAAGACATGCAGGATGATACGTTTAAGATTATCGCCTGGAATATCAGCGAAGGCGTACAATACGCCAAAGAAAAAGACGTTAAAGGGCTTCATAGCGTTTGCGAAGCCCTCACCGACGTCTTTAGCACCCGACTAAAAAGCATCGACGCCATAGACAACGCACTCACCAAACTAAAAAAAGTTCTATACCGAATACCCCCGCCAAGCAAACAACAATTAACGACAAGCATGGACGAAACCCGCACCGTTTGGCGCGTTATCTGTAAAGAACTCGACGAGGCGGGGATATTACTACGCGCTAAACAAAACGTGAACGAGCTTTATAAGCGAGGTGGTCGAGGATGACGGATATATGCATGTGTGACGATCCCGCACCCGCGAGAGGAGGCGTACGACCCCAACTCGTGGTACGGTGTACGATTTGTCGAAAAGTAATTCCTCGACACCGTTGGGAACGCTTATTAATAAAATACTATGAATAGGTCACTTTTTAGGTCGACCTAAAAAATGACCTAAAAGAAGGTGGAAAAATGGATGAGAGTTTAAAGTTGAGATTTCAATCTATGAGTGATTTTGAGCTTCATTATTGGTATGGTTGGTTAGAGGGCTATATTCAAGCTTGCGAAGTCATAGGGGAAGTAGACAGGAAAAACGGCGGTATATTAACTGATAAGGATTCAGAGGGAGAAAAACAATAGTCTATGGGGTGTCGTAGTTTATGGTAAGACCGAAGATAGAATTTAGGATCCAAAGGAACGGAAATAGCTTACAGTTTTTTCATAATGGGGATTATTGCGGTAGCTTGCCCCTTCCGCTTCTGTGTGCTTTGGCTCGGCAGGAGAAAGCAAAAGACACAATACTCCAAAACATACAAGATTTTACACAGGAAGAAGAACCCAAAAAGAGGGGTTTCAACACAAATAAAGAGAACGCCCTCAAAAGGTAGGGTTTACCTATGAAATAAGACCGATAATATTTATTATAGGAACTTTAGAAAAAACACTTTTTTGTGTGTAAATAAACAGGTGATACTATGGAAACAAATATTTATGAAAGAATTTTTGATTGTCTTAGAGCAGAAAGGGGAAGTGACAAATTAACAGATTTGAATTTTAATGCTCAGGAGATTTATAAGTTTATATCAAGTAAGCATAATTATTGTAAATATTGCAAGCGTTTAAACGAAAAAGACCAAATAAAAATCGCTAATTTTAGAAAAATATTAAGAGAATTGGCTTTTATAAGATTTGATAAAATAATGCGAATTGTTAATATGGGTAAACAATAGGGCTTTAATCCTCTTCCTCGTATTGTTCGAGGTCGTAGTCTCCGAGGTCGTCGTAAATCTCCATTATGCGCTTTTGCTCCTGTATAAGCTGATTGCGGAAACCGCCCATAGCACCGTGAACCCGATAAGCCAGGCGCTATTAACAAGCTCCAGATACACGTAAATAAGCGTTATGAGCGTCGTAACCGTGCTTGCGGCGGTAAAGCTCTCCGGTACGGGGTTATTACGTAAAAGGCCGAAGAGGAAGATAAGGAAGATGCTTACGAGACTTATCCAAGCAAGGATCCCGCCGCTCGCGTCGTTCACGCCTTGAAAGACGCCGAGGATGCTCGTGGCGCTCGCGACGCCGCTCATGTTGTAGGTCATGTAAACCCCCGGATGTAGGTATAGACGACGACGGCGAAGCTTACGAGGAGCAAGCCGAGGATAAGAGTAATGTATATTGGGTCGATGGGTATTTCTTCGACGACTTCGTTGGCGGTTTTCTCTAGGATGCCCCAACTCTTTCCGAGCTTGAGGAGACTGTTAAAGCCTTTCAGGAGGAACCCTTCTTGGGTTGCTTGGTCGCCCGCTCCTTCTTCGCCAACGATGCTCTCGGCGCTGTCCGTAGTCACGGCGCTAAACCCGTCCTCGTTGCTTATCCGGTTATCGACCGTAGTATAAAAGCTCGTGTTATGTGTCGTGTTCGTTAAGAGGTTAATATCACCCATTGCTGTTCCGATAGTTACGACAACGAGGGCGAAGATAGCGAAGATGACAAGGATGTCGTACGGTTTTTCTAGCATTGTTTCATCTCCTTATAAGGAATAATGTTAATCCGAGGCCGAGCGCGGCGAACCCGCCGACCGCCATAAGGCCGAAGGGGAGTATGAGGACGCCCGCCGCCCATTGTAACCCGCTTATAATGATAAGGATAACGGTGGTGAATATCACGACGGCGGCCGCGCTGAAACTGAACAAGGCAGCGCCGCCGACGATGAGGATGAGAGCGGCGAAGCTCCCGAGCTGTCCGAACGCGAAGGAGTACCCGGGGAGGACGCTCCCGGTAGAGAGGACGGGGCTGCTATAAGTTGTGTTCGTGTTCACGTACGCGCTCCAATAATACGCGGTTTCGTTCGTGTTCGGTAAGCGTAACAGCACCCCCCCGGTCGGGCCGCTCGTGCAGTTCGGGCCGAGAGTGACCCATCGGTTGTTCTCGCTGTAACGTGCTTGGAGGCACCCGCTCGTTACCAAGCTTCCGACGTCGTTATACGTGAGGCTTAACGTGCTTGTGTTCTCGTTGTACGCGGTGGTGTAGTCAATGTTATTCATGTTCGTATAGCTTTCGTAATAGTCGCCGCCGAGGTCGATACGAATTATTTTCTCTATCTGTCCGGTTATGGGATCGGCGATGAGGTTCTCCGGGTTGCTGCTGATAAACTCGGTGCGGCCTTCGTATTCGACAAGCCATTTATAATGTCCTTCTACTTCTTGCGCGACGAGGTATGTTTTCCCATCGTACCCGCTTTTCGCCATTTCAACGACGCGATAACAATTACAGTCGATAAAGTACCGGAGGAGTTGCACCGTCGCTCCTTGGATGCCCGCCCCACTCGTTTCCTCGACGCTAACGATAACGTCGGTGGCGTTCGCGGCGGTGAGGCTATATAAGAAGATGGTGAAGAAGCTTTCCGAGCTGATAGTCTCGTAATAATCCCTCTCCGGCCGCCCGGAGCTGCGATAACGGATAGTATAGTCGCTCGGGGTGAGAAGTTCGAGGGCGAGGTCGCCATCCGTGACGTTGTACTCTCCGGCGGTGAGGTCGCTAATAAGTTCGAGAGTGAAATTGGTACCGTTCAGCTTTAGCCCGGTGATTTCGTCGTAAAGACTGAGGTTAAACGTTCGTTCCCGGTAAAGAGTGAGGTTGAGAGGATACACGTACACCGGGAGGCTCCCGTTTATCCACACTACACCATAATCTTCCGCGTACGTGGCGGGGTCGGCGCTGATGTTAAACGTGAGGTTGCGGAGCAGGGTGAAGTTAAGGCTCCCGTTCGCGTACGCGGCGGAGTAATTGCTTAAAAAGGCGTTGTAGGTGTAGTCTCCGGTAATGTTAATACTCCCGTTCTCTTCGAGAAGGTTCCCGTTAGCGTCCTCAACGCGTACCGTGACGACGAGATCGTACGCGCCGGTAAGGTTAGCCGTGCCGGTGCCGTACGTGACCGTGACGGTATCGGTGAGGTTGTAATACGTGTCGTTAATCGTGTTCTTGCTAAACGTGAGGGTGTTCGTGCCGTTCTTGAGGTACACGTTCTCGCCGTCCGCGTAGGTTTTTCCCGGGCCGGTCGTGATGTTGTAAGGGGTGTTCACCGCCACCCCCGTCAATAGTTTATAAACGCTGATGTTGTAGGCCGCCTCGTACGCGCTCGCGTTCCCGGTGCCGTTCTCGTGAATGGTGTACGTTGATTGGTTAAACGTGTATGAGGTCTTAGCAACCGTCACCGTTGTTAAATCACCGCTTAACGCGCTACAACCCGCCGTTTCGTTCGTCACAACCGCCAGGCCCGACGCGTTCGTCGTGTTTGTACACCCCGCCGCGAACGTAACGGTTGCTCCCGCGATGCCTGAATCGTTATAGAGGTTCGTGACGTCCATCGTGTAAGACCGGACACCGCTCGGCCCCGCCGCTTCGTATTGCGTCGCTCCGGAGTAGAGCGCGCTTACTTCTGCTGTCGTGAGGGCGGTATCATAAAGAGCAACATAGAATATACTGCCGTCGAACCCTTGCGCCCCGTCATCACGCTCGCCAAAACGCATATTTGCCGTGCTAGTAAAGGGATCGTCGGTGGTGTCTTGCCCGTCGCGGCTGCCGTTAATATAGATACTGCTGTTTCCTTCTGTGCCTGTGCTGTCGTGCGTAACGACAATGTGCGCTATCTTGTTTGCGGAGAGCGAGGTTGTACCATCGACATAATCCCCTGAACCGCACCCCATGCTGGTACAGAAACGCACTTCTCCCGTATTGATTATTTGAATGAGGAAATTAACCCCTGTCGTGCCGATTGTGCCCCTGCTTGTTATGGTTTCATAGGTTCCCGAGGTATCGGGGCGAATCCACAATTCTATACTCCAATCATCCCCATTAACAAAATCAAAATCCGTATTATTGCCGACTTGGTGATAATCATTAGAACCGTCATATTCAGCACCCTCATAAAGACCAGCAGGGATGCCGGTACTGTCGAGCGTTGGCGCGCTTACAGGAGTAAGGTAATGGTCGCCGTTATAGCTTGAGACGTCCGGGCTGCCGCCGTTGTTATCGAGGTTCCAACTATCAATAGGAACGGGCGAGCTGTACGCCCCCGCGACGCTCATTAACAAGCAGAACAACACCACATATACGGCTTTCTTCATTAGAACGCCCCCTCCGGGTTTGGTTTCGCGTAGAACACGATAAGCACGAGGAACAACACCGCCACGACAAACACGAGGTAATTACTAATGATAAAGTTAATAACGGGAAAGTTAGCGCTTGCAGAGCTGAACGCGTCCACACCGCTCGTCATGTCAATCCAAGCGTTAGCGAGGTAACCGGTCACGGCGCCGATACCCCCAATAATAATAACCATCGCGAACACGACGATAGGGTTGGTGGGGAGTATCCACGCGAGGCCGAGCAACCCCGCCACTATCGCGAAGAACACGATAAGCGTCGTGTAATCCCACACCGTGTTAAAACTCGTTGTTTGTGATTGCATCGTCTCCTTGCTGATATTCGGCATTTGCGGCGCGTCCTGAACAGCGTTATTAATGCCGCCCATCACGATAGACACCAAGACGAGACTGATACCAACGACGAAGAACATGATCACAAAATAAACGGCGTCGTCAATCATAGGTAACGCCTCCGTTTACGACGAGCGTCTTTCTGTAAGAAATTCCAAAACCCGTCACTTTCCAAGCTCTTACTTAACTCGTCCGTTAGCTTCGTCATCTTGACCGGACGGCCTAAACTATCAGAATACTCCCTTTTTAAGCGTTCTAGTCGTTGCGCGAACAACGGCCCGACACGGATAACTTTCCCGTACGGCTTCATTAAAACAACCTCCGCGTCGCGTTCATTAATTGAATCATCACGCCGAAGAACGTGATAAAAGAGAGTATGAAGAACAACCACGTAAACACGACAACCAACGCGGTGCTACCCTCCGGGGCGGTGACGTCCGCGCACGTGTCCGCGTACGCGTACGTGGTAAGGTTCCCGTCGGTCGTCTCGTTCTGCAATAACCACGTACACGGCGCTTGGTAATTCTCATCTAAGCCCTGGCCGATAGCGATGTAAATGCCGAAATGGCTTAAAACCAAGTAACATAACGCCCCGGCGAACAACAACCACTTAACGTTGATCACGCTGCGAGACGCAGGGGTACGCGCTGAAAGGTAGAACAAGCATGCCGCGATGAGAAAACACCAAAAGCCGAGTATCGCGGCGGTGACGACGAAACTCACAAGACCCCCCTCCGTAATGGGCGGAACTCGAACCCGGTAAAACCCCGGGGTGGTTTCGGCGCGCGGCCGGTGATGCCTAAGTCGATAGCGGGGAGGCTCGGCGCGTAGCCAAACCCGCGAGCGGCGCCCTTCGTCGCGTTCTTACGTTGTTTACCGCTTCGTCCTTTAAGGAACCCGAACGCGCCGCCGAGCGGTATTATCGGTGGTGGGGTGGTGGTGCGCGGGAGTGGAGCAGGAAACGGGGTGGGGAAGGAGAACGGGCGAGTACTCGTTCTCGTCGCTGTTCGTGCTGCTGTCCGGGTGGTTGGTCGTTGGCTCGTGAGGAGGCTTGAGCGTTGGCTGGTGAGTAATGAGGGTCGTTGGCTCGTGACGAGACGAGAACGGCTACTCGTGCGTAAACCGCCTCTTTGGGTGAGGCTTGACGCCGACGCGGTGAGGGGGGCGAACGAGACGCCAAGCACCGGCGCGACGCGAGTAAGCGCTTGTGTTCGTGGTAATGACCGGCGCGACAAGCCACCGCGTAGGGTTCTCGGCGCGGTGATGGGTGCTTTTACTTCTAAAATCTCGGGGCGTCGGCGCGTAATACGCAACGATGACCGGGTTTGGCCGCCACGATTAACCGTAAGAGTTCTTTGCGCGTCGGCAGGAGCTTTTACTTTTAAGACTTCGGGGCGGCTTTTTGACATGCTGAGCGATGGCCGTGCTTGGCCGCCGCGACTACTCGCTAATGAACGCGGCCGTTGCACCCGCGCCAATCCAGAACCGTCCTCGATAGCCATTGAACGCAAATCCATATTTAAACGGGCTCTGCGCGTTCGCGTCACGATGTCCGTAAATAACTCGCCTTCGGGCGAGATACGAACCCCGAGGGATTCGCGCTCACTACGACTAAACACTTTCGGGAACCCTTCGCCCGCGTCCGCCGACCGGATACGCACCGGGGCGAGTGATCGCTCAGAGAACTCCGCGACGAGCGCCTTCTCGCCGGTGCGGACGTTACGCCCAAACACGTTCTCCGCGTACGTCATCCGCGCGGGGGGCGCGTTCACGCGCAACCCGCTAATCGTTAAGGTGTCAAAATCGCCGAGGAGGGGCTTACCCCCCAACCGCCCGCTTAACAAGTACGACGTCTCCAACACGCCTTTATTAACGAGTTGGTTCGGGCGTAACTGCTGATTCGTTAAGGTGTACTTCGCGCCGAGCGCGGTAAAATCAATAAAGTCACCCGCGCCGCCTTTAACTACTCGTTGGCTTACGAGCGCTCCGTTTCTCGTCGCGGTGACGAGGTTACGACCGTTCGCGAGCGCGGTTGTCGTGTATCGGGTGTTCCCGATGAGCTGCGAGGTGGTCGCGCCGCCTTCGCTCCCGAGCCTCGTCGTGGTCTCGACGCGGCGAGGAAACACGCCTTTTGTCGTCGTGCCGTACCGTATCGTCGTGACGCCGCTTATGCGCGCCTCGGGTACGAGGTTCGCGCTTTGTATGCGCGGGCTCGCCCCGGTCGTCGTGACGCGTAGGTTGCCTTGGGGGGCTTTGACGGGTGGGGGGAGGCCTCTCGACGCGGCGATGCCGTACGCGCCGAGCCCGGCCGTGCCGAGCTAGACGAGCGTACTCGCGAGGCCTTCAGGGGTGCGCGGGTCGAATTGGGCGATTGTACGGCGCGGCGCGTCGATGTATAACTCTTTACTCACCGTTGTCGA
>Ga0272441_10011013_pt1 | contig 13536 bp, 4 predicted proteins | sample SSMProp6N_FD_193582 | JGI IMG/M metagenome (GOLD analysis project Ga0272441, IMG submission 193582) | Marine sediment archaeal communities from Little Sippewissett salt marsh, Falmouth, MA, United States - SSM-Prop-6N | ecosystem: Environmental > Aquatic > Marine > Wetlands > Sediment ... | reverse complement strand
GGGCGATCCGCCCCTCGCAGTCCTTCCTCGCGCTGGGCGGGCTTTCTCTGGTCGTGGCGGTGGCGATTCGCCTCGCCCTGCCCCCCGCCGGCCGGGAGGAGGAGACATGATTGACCCGCTCCTGCGCACGTTCGCCCGGTTCGCCCTCTCGCTGCGGTACCGCATCCGTACGGTGGGCCTGGACCGCGTCGCGGCGGCGGGGCGGCGGGGCGTCCTGTTCCTGCCGAACCACCCGGCCCTGATCGACCCGATCATCATGGGGACGATCCTCCACAAGGACTTCCGCGCCCGGTTCCTGGCCGACGAGGACCAGATCGACCGCTTCTTCATCCGCGCCCTGGCCCGGCGCATCGCCGTCGTGCCGATTCCCGATGTCTCCAAGCCCGGCGCGGACACCCGCAGCCGCATCGAGGAGGGCGTGCGGCGGTGCATCGAGGCGCTGGCCGACGGCGACAATCTCGTCCTCTATCCGGCGGGGGAGGTCCTCCGCGGCCGGTGGGAGGACCTCGCTGGCAACAGCGCCGTGGAGGCCGTCCTCCGCAACGTGCCCGACGTCCGCGTGGTGCTCGTCCGCACCCGGGGCCTGTGGGGCAGCCGGTTCGGCTACGCGTGGGGCGGCGTGCCCCGCGTGGCCAGCGTGCTCGCAAGGGCCGTCCGCTCCCTGCTGGCAAGCGGGCTGGTCATGGTGCCCAAGCGCGACGTGACGATCGAGTTCCACGAGCCGGCCGACTTCCCCCGGACCGCGTCGCGCGAGGAGCTCAACGACTACCTCGAGGCCTTCTACAACACCGGCGCCCCGCCCGCCCGGTACGTGCCCTACAGCCTGTGGGAGACCGGCGGCCCTCGCGACCTGCCCGAGCCGGACTTCTCCGCGCGGCGGGGGGACCTGTCGCTCGTGCCCGCGTCCGTCCGCGAGGCGGTCCGAGAATACCTGCGGGAGCGGACGGGCGAGGGGCGGATCGACAACGCCGACCATCTCGCGCGCGACCTGGGCCTCGACAGCCTCGCCCGCGCCGAGGCCCTCGCGTGGGTGGGCGAGGAGTTCGGCCTCCCGGCCGGCGACGTCGAGGCCCTCGAAACCGTCGGCGACGTGATGCTCGCGGCCTGCGGGGAGTCGTTTTCGGCCCGCCTGGCCGAGCTGAAGCCCGTACCGGCCAAGTGGTTCGCCCGCCCGTCCCAAGCCGGTCCCGCGGAACTGCCCGCCGGGCGGACGATCCCGGAGGTCTTCCTCGCCCAGGCCCGCCGGGGCCCCGGGCGGGCGATCACGGCGGACCAGCGCAGCGGCCTGCGGACCTGCCGCGACGTGGTCACCGGCGTCCTCGTCCTCCGGGACGTGATCGCCTCGCTGCCGGGCGAGCGGGTGGGCATCATGCTCCCGGCCGGCGTCGCCGCGGACGTGGTGTACCTGGCCACGCTGTTCGCCGGCAAGACGCCCGTGATGGTCAACTGGACGGTCGGCCCGAGGAACCTCGCCCATTGCCTCGGCCTCGTCGGCGCACGGAAGGTCCTGACGGCCCACGCGCTGATCGACCGCCTGAAGGCGACGGGTACGGACGTCTCCCCGATCACCGACAAGCTCGCCCCCCTGGAGCAGTTGGCGGGCGGCGTGTCGAAGGCGGCGAAACTGGCGGCGGTGGCACGCAGCCGGCTGCGGTGGTCCGCGCTGGATGCCGCGGCCGCGGCGATCAAAGAGACCGACACCGCGGCGATCCTCTTCACCAGCGGATCCGAGGCCCTGCCCAAGGCCGTGCCGCTCACGCACGCGAACATCCTGGCCAACGTGCGGGACATCGCGTCGCTGCGGATCGTGCGCGGCGACGACCGGCTGCTGGGCATCCTCCCGCCGTTTCACTCGTTCGGCCTGACGGTCACCACCGTCCTGCCGCTCTGCCTCGGCGTGCCCGTGGCCCACCACCCGGACCCCACCGAGGCGCCGGTTCTCGCCCGGCTGATCGCGGCTTATCGCACGACGCTGATGGTCGGCACGCCGACATTCCTGGGCGCCATCGCCCGCGCCGCCGCCGCCGGCCAGCTCGCCCCGCTTCGCCTCGCCGTCACCGGCGCGGAGAAGTGCCCGCCGCGCGTTTACGGCCTGCTCGAGCGGATCCACCCGCGGATGGAGGTCCTGGAAGGCTACGGCGTGACCGAGTGCTCGCCGATCGTCTCCGTCAACCGCCCCGGCGAGAGCCGCCGCGAGACGATCGGCCGCCCGCTGCCGTCGGTTCGGCACGCGATCGTCGACGTGGATTCCGGCCAGCGCGTTGCGCCCGGCGAGCAGGGCATGCTGCTGGTCCGCGGGCCGAGCGTCTTCGGAGGATATCTGCACTATGACGGGCCCTCGCCCTTCGTGGACTTCGACGGCCGGGCCTGGTACCGCACGGGAGACCTGGTCCGCGAGGACGACGACGGCGTGCTGGTCTTCCAGGGGCGGCTGAAGCGGTTCATCAAGCTCGGCGGGGAAATGATCTCCCTGCCTGCGATCGAGTCGGTCCTGCTGGCCCACGCGCCCGAGCCCGCCGAGGACGAGGGCCCGGCCCTGGCCGTCGAGGCCACCGCCGGCGAGGAGCATCCCGAGATCGTCCTGTTCACCCGCACGGGAATGACCCGCCAGGCCGCCAACCGCCACCTCCGGGCCGCCGGGCTCTCGCCGCTGCACAACGTCCGCCGTGTCGTTCCCATCGACGAGATCCCCGTCCTGGGAACGGGCAAGACCGACTACCGGGCATTGAAGGCCCGGCTCGCCGAGGATACGTAGAAGACCGACCCATGCCCGGATCGTGGAGCACGCGAAGGAAGGTCCTGGTTGGCGTCGCGATCGCCGCGGCGGTCTTCGCGATTCCGAACGTCCTCTACTTCGGCTTCATGGAGACCATGGACGGCCGCGAGATCGACCTCAACACGCTCCGGTGGCAGCGCGTCCGCGCCTGGGAGCTGTGGGGATACACGCTCTTCCGGACGACAGCGGGTGAGGACCTCACGCCGGCCGGCCGGGCACTGGCCGAGGCGGGGATCACAACCGGGCTTCCTCGGCTTTCTCCGGCGGTGGGCACCTACCGCTGGCGCAGGGGGTTCTTTGTCGGCGAGGACGTGAGTCTGGACACCGGGCTTGCCCGCGCCGTGCGCGTGGCCCATGACCGGCGCGTCGTCGCGCTGATTCGTCGCAAGGGGGTTGGCTCACTGCCCACGCTCCAGACGCTGTTAGGCCCCGCCAGCATCTACTCGATCGCCAGGGACATCTACCCGTCGCCTCCCTCCGGCGACCCGATCCTGGACCTCCTGCGCCGGGACTTCCCCGACGAGGACTGGTCCGACCCGAACGCGGCAGGGCCGAGGCCATAGGGATGTGTGTCACCCGGCTCCCGGCAGCGCGCAAGGCCACGGAAGGGTCCGAGCCATGGGTTTGTGGTAAACAATTATAAATAAATCCCTTGTGTTCTTTTTCTTCGCCCGGTGGCCGTGCCGGATGCGGGCGGCTGGGTGTGGCGGTTTTGTGTCGGTGACGGGGGGGTATTTCCGCGTACGCCCTGCGTGGATACCGACCATAAGATGTTTATAAATAGACCTTTATCTTGCTAGACGCCCTGTGTCATCGCCTCGGAGAGTGACACAACCCCCGATGGACGCTTCCTGCCTCCCTATTATACGGACATCTCAGGCCCCCATCTGGGTAACGAATCCGGCGGCTTTCCGGCTCTTTCTGACCGGCCTCGCCCGCTTGCCGCTCCCGCAACAGGTGTAAATGCTAACCTTATAAGTTCTTACGCTTGGATGGCCCCGGGGGCGCAACGAAACGAGCCAGACTGGGGCGGCCGCTTGCGCGGCCGGCCAAAGCGGTGGCATGGCCACCGCACTGATACGATCCCCGAGTTATCCCCGCTTGGCGGCCAGGCCCGGCGCTGGGGGCCGAGGAGCCAAGGGGGGGTAACTCGGCGGCCTCGATGCTCACCAACGCTTCCTGGCAGTCGCCGGCATCGTGTGAACAATGGCCCGACGCGGGCACGGTCGCGCCGCATTGGCCGCATGACGGCTATGTGGAGATTACCGGCCCGCGTCGGGTGCCTGTTCACGTCTGAGAGAACCATGCCCCATGAGGGCCCGTATCAGTTCGACGCCAACAGGCTGCACACCAATCGCGGAGCAGTATAGCACAAGGAGAGTACCCATGTCATCGCGACCAACGACCTCCGCATGGCAACGTCTCGAAGCCTTCGCCGGCTTCGATTGGGGACACGGCAGCCACCATGTCATCGTGCTCGACCGCGACGGCGATCGCAGGCTGGCGATGAAGTTCGACCACGACGCCGCCGGCTGGGAGCGGCTGGCCACGAAGCTGCGCGAGCTCGTCGGGGAGGACCTCTCCGTCGTCGCCGTGGCCATCGAGACTCGCGTCGGGCCGGCCGTCGAGAAGCTCCTCGAGTTGGGCTGCACCGTCTACCCGATGAACCCCAAGGCCGCGTCGCGCTACCGCGACCGCAAGGCCCCCAGCGGGACCAAGGACGACGAGCTCGACGGCTGGAGCTTCGCCGACGCCGTCCGCATGGACGGCCGCGACTGGCGCGCCATGGCCCCCGAGGACCCGCACACCCAGCAGTTGCGGCTGATGACGCGAGACGAGAGCCGTCTGATCCAGCATCGCACGGCCCTGGTCGCTTCACTGCGCGAGGCCCTGCACGAGTACTACCCCGCGGCGCTGCAGGCCTTCGACGATTGGACCATGCCGGCGACGTGGGCGTTCGTCCGGCGCTTCCCCACGCCGGAGAAGCTCGCGGCGGCCGGCAAGAGGGGCTGGGACCGGTTCCTCCACGCCCACAGACTCTTCCGCCCGGAGACCTACGACCGCCGGATCGCGTGCTTCCGGGGCGCCAGGGCGTTCTGCGGGAAGCACCCCGTCACCGAGGCCAAGTCGCTGCTGGCGTTGAGCCTGATCGCCCAGCTCCAGGCCGTCGAGAAGCAACTGAAGGTCTACCGGGAGCGGATCGACCGGCTGTTCGACCCGCACCCTCGTCGGGCGATCTTCGATTCGCTGCCGGGCCTGGGCGAGAAGCTGGCGCCGCGTCTGCTGGGCGAATGCGCCGAGGCACGCAAACGGTTCGACGACGTCCAGGGACTGGCGTGCCATGCGGGCGTCGCGCCGGTGCGGTTCCAGTCCGGCCAGATGAGCATCACGCGAATGCGCCGCGCGTGCAACAAGCCGCTTCGGCAGACGATGCACCTGTGGGCCAACGCCAGCCGCACCAAGAGCGCATGGGCCGGGGTGTACTACGACCGCAAACGAGCCGAGGGCAAGAGCCACGCCTGTGCCCTGCGATGCCTGGCGAGCCGGTGGATCCGGATCCTCTGGAAGCTCCTGGAGACAGGCATGCCGTACGACGAATCGCGTCATCTGCGCAGCCAGATCAAGCACGGTTCGTGGGTCCTCGAACAGCGACCGTAACTGCCAACAACCCCTGTTGGAAACTCCCCGAAAACATCCACGAGATGCCCTTTACAGCACAGAGAACATCTCCACACCGCGGCCCTCTTTGCCGTTTCTTGCCTTGGCTGTTGTCTGTTCGCTGTTGGCTGTTGCTCTTCTTCCCCCCCCTTTCTTCCTCTTGCCAACTGTGCTCTCGACGGCAAGCGATTCGGGAAGAAGTGGGAACACGCGGTCCAGGCGAAATGCCGTTCGAAGATCCGCCGGGTTGCAGGCAAATGCCCCACGTGGCTGAACCTCGCGCGAGCGGCCGGGACCGGACCCGTCCCCGCGTGCCCCCCCCCCGCCGGACAGACGGCCAGAAAAACTCGGAAAGCGCGCAGTTCCGTTACCCATTTCTGGGGTCCGCATGTCCTTAGTATTAGGGGGGGACAGATGGCAAGACAAGACGAACCGCTGAGCACGCAGAGAGCGCAGAGCAGAGGTGATCTCTTGATCCGGAAACCTCAGCGTCCTCAGCGACCTCCGTGGTTTCTCTGTCTTCTCCGTGGTTTCTCTGTCTTGTCTGTCTTCTCTGAGCGCTCTGAGCCTCTGTGGTGAATCCCCCCCCGGCCTCAGACAGGGCGCTCTTGAGCAAACAAACCCAAACCCGGATTATTCCGAGTATGGAACCGCCTGCCGCCGGCCTCCCGCGCGGGCGGGGCCGCGTGTCACCCCCCGGCGGACCGACACGACCCATATCAACACAAATTCTTGTTTTATAAATGCTTATGGATAAAGTGCGTCTGTGCGATCCGCGTAAGGTGACACGAAAGCGACACATCCGCGGCCCGAACGCCCGGTCTATTGGGCCGTGGCCGCGACGCGGAAGCCGACGTTGAACACGGGCTGGTAGGGCCGGTACGCCAGGCGGAAGGCGCTGCGGCAGCGGTGCGGGCGGTCGTACCACGAGCCGCCCCGGACGACGCGCGGGCCGGCGGCGGCGGGATCGTTCCGACCGTCGTCGGCGCGGTAGGGATACGGGCGGTACAGGCTTCGCGTCCATTCCGCGACGTTGCCGTGGGCGTCGTGCAGGCCCCACGCGTTGGGCCGGTAGCCGCCGACCTCGACGGAGATCAGCGCGCCGTCGTTGAACCGCGCGTCCTTCGGCACCCAGTCGTCGAAGCGGTTGGGGCTCTTCATGGGCACGGCGTCGGTGTAGGGGTCGCCGGCCAGCTCCGTGAGCTTGGCGTCGGCGAGGTTGGCGAAGGCCGAGAAGTCCGCGTCGGCCCCGCCGTAGGAGAACGGCCCGTCCGTCCCGGCCCGGCAGGCGTACTCCCACTGGGCCTCCGTCGGCAGGCAGAAGGTCAGGCCGGTACCGCCCCGCCGCGTCAGCCACCGGCAGAACGCCGTCGCCTCCCGCCACGAGACCCGCACGACGGGCTGACGCGGCTGGTTCGCCGGGTAGCCGTGGATGCCGAACTGGTAGCCGTGCTTGGACTCGACGCGGCTGTCGTGCAGCGGGTCGAAACGGGCGAACTGCTCGTTGGTCACCTCGACGCGGCCGATCCAGAACGGCCGGGCGATCCGCACGCGGCCGGCGGGGCTCGCGGAGGCCCCGCCCGCCGAGCCCAGGACGAACTCGCCCGCGGGGACGTGGACCAGCTCCAGCGCGACGCCCTCACCGAGGTCGATCGAGCGGGCGGTCTGGCCCAGTTTGGCTTGGCGGCGGCGGGCCTCGTCGGCGTCGAAGGGCCAGCCGGGGCACTGCACGGCCGGGGGGCTCGGCGGGGCGGCCACCGGCCCGGGCGCGACGGGCTCAACGGGCCCGAGCGCCGCGGCGGGCACGGCCTCCTCGTGGACGTCGACGCCGGCGTAGCGCTTCAGCAGCTCCTGTCGCCGCGCGGCCTGCGTGCCGACGCGCTTCGCGCCGACCGCCTCGGACCACGTGCCGTGGAACGGGCAGTTCAGGTCGATCCAGGTAATCAGGCGGTCCCAGGCCTCGGCGTCCAGCGTCACGCCGTGGTGGCCGGCGCGGAGCATCTGCACGAGTTCCGTCGTCGACGCGTGGTACTCCATTGGCGTGAGCATGCGGATGTTGCTCTCGATGCCCGGGCGGCGGACGTAGCGGCTGAGCGCATCGTAGCCGACGGAGAAGTTGCCGCTGTCGCGCCCCCCGTTGCCCTTGTGGCGAATCCGCCAGTCGTCGATCGCCACGCCGCGCAGGTCGGGCATGGGTCGGAAAAAGGTGTCAGGAACCTTTTCCGCGCAGTCAGAAAAAGGTGTCAGGAACCTTTTCTGCGCAGCACCCTTCGGGCCGTTTCGGGAAGAGGTTCCTGACACCTTTTTCTGGCCGTCGTGGCAGGCGAGGCAATGGCGGTCGATGACGGGCTGGACCTCGCGGGCGTAGCTGAAGCCGCGGGCCGGGCCGCGCCAGGGCTCGATCTCGGCCGGCTCGCGCCGCAGGGCCCCGCCGAACGCCACGGGCGGCGTCTCGCGGGCCCGCTCGTGACAACCCACGCAGGAGACGACCTCGCCGGGCATGCCGACGAACCAGCTCCGCATGATCTGGAGGGCCTGGCCGTCGGCGTCGAGGGGCTGGATCGCGATCGGCACGTTGGCGGGGATGCGGAACATCGCCGAGCCGTCGGCCTCGACCGGCACCGTGCCGAGGACGCGCTTGACGTCCCACGGCCCGTCGGCGCCGACGACGCCCAGCAGCCCGCCGATCCCGTGATAGCAGAAGCTGTAGGTGAACAGCCGCAGCTTCTGGACTGTCCCGCGCGGGACGCCCTTCAGCCCCTCGCCGCGGTAGACGTCCGTCAGGAAGACGACGGCGTCGGTGCGGCTGGTGTCCACCTTGTCGGCGATGACCGGCGGCGCGGGCGTCGGGCGCAGCGGGATCGGCTCGAACAGGGCGTAGCCGTCCTGCTCGGCCAGCAGGACGCGGTTGTCGAACACGTCCACGAGGTACAGGCCCCACGCGGAGCGCGGGGTGGGCTTGCACGCGGCGAGGTGATAGTTCGCGCCGAGCGGGAACGGGTGGAGGAACTTCGGCCAGGACGCGTCCACGAGGCGGTCGCGGATGATCGGCTCGACCCGCTTGCCGTAGTCGCCGATCCGCTGGACGGCCCCGTCGGCCTCCTGCCGCCCACGGGCCGGGTCGAACAGCACCAGCTCGCCCATCCGCCGCACGCCGTGGTGCCCGGTGACGATGCCCGCGATCATCGAGGGGTGGCCCGGCACGGGGCGGGCGTAGAAGAGGCTGTTGGGCCAGTAGGAGTTGCTGCCGTACAGGGCCATCTGCCCCGTGCCGTCAGGGTTCATGTCGAAGAGGATCCGCGAGTTGGAGTGCGGCAGGTCGCTGTACTCCCACCGCAGGTACATCACCCGGCCGTTCGGCAGGACGGTGGGGCACCAGTCGTGGTCCTGGTCGAACGTCAGCCGGCGGATCGTCCCGTCGGGCCGGCGGAGGTACAGGTTCGTCACGTGGCTGTTGCCGCGGACGCAGGGCACGCCGATGAACGGGGCGGTGGAGGTGAACACGATGCCGTCACCCGCCTGCCCCCCCCGGCCGGACGAGGCGGGGCGGGACGGCAGGTAGCAGGCGTCGTAGTTGTTGACGTCGGGCGCGTCGATGAGCGTCAGCTCCCGCAGCCCCGTGCCGTCCGTCCGGATCTCCCAGACCTGCCAACGGTTGTGCTTGCCGGGCATGGAGAACAGCATTCGGCCGCCGTCGAAGTGAAGGTCCACGTCGCCGACGAACTTCCCGCCGTCGGGTCGGAAGAGCGTTCGGATCTCGCCGAGCCGGTCGGGCCGGCGGAAATCGGTCAGGAGGGCGAGGTCGTTGTCGTATCCAGTCGGCCGCAACGACGAGTTGCTCTGCCAGTTGGCCGGCAGGCCCAGGTTCCGCGCCCCGCGGCGGACGAGCAGCAGCCTGGCGAAGTCCAGCGCCGGGTTCTTCAGTGCCAGCTCGCGCACGGCCCGGCGGGCGCGGAAGTACAGGCCGTAGCTCGTCAACTCCGCCGCGCCGGGCGCGACGGTATCGAGAGCGGCGGCGATCCGGTCGGCCTCGGCGCCGAAGGGCGCGGTATCCACGCCCGCGGCGGCGAGGTCAATGGCGAGCATTCGCCCGGCCCGCAGCACGTCGGCGACGGCGGTGACGTACCCCGCGTGCGGCACGGCCACGCCCGACGGACCGCTCGCCTTGCTGCTTGTCTTCTTGCCGGCCTTCTTGCGGGCGGGTTTGGCCGGGCCCTTGGGCAGGTTGTTCGTCGACCAGTTGCTGGCGCTGGACTGGTTGGCCGGGCGGCGGAGGGCGAGGTTCTTCTCGGGATCGGCCGGGGCGTAGACCTCGATCTCGTCGAGGTGCATCCAGGTCCGCTCCGGTTCCTGGACGCGAACGAAGCGGGCCCGCTCCCCGTTGAGGGGCACGACGAGCGGCTTGCCGTCGGTAACGCCTTTGAAGATGCGCCCGTCGTGCCGGTAAACGGTCCGCCACGCCTTGCCGTCCTCGCTGAGCAGCACGCACAGCCGGGCCGCCCGCTCGCTGATGGTGCAGCGGTTGAAGACCACCACGCGCCCGATCGCCGCCGCCGAGCCGAGGTCCACCTGCCACCACGGCTTGTCGTCCTGGTTCGTGTGGAAGCCGAATCCGCCGTTCTTGACGCCGTCGCACCCCCCGGCCGCGTCGGCCTGCGGGGAGACCTTCGCCCCTCCCCCGCCGCCGGCGCGGCGGGACGGCGAGAGTTGGTCGAGCAGTTGCTCGCGCCACGCCGCCTCGATTCGCGTAGCGCTCGAACCCGCCGGGTCCGCGGGTTTGCCCGCGTCGGCCCGGGCCGCCGGGCAGAGCCCCGCAACCACAACGGCGGCCATCAGCCCAACCCGGAAGAACAGATGCAATGCCATCGCAAGCTCCTATGGAGGCGTCGGCGCCCTCGTCGGGCGAAACGGCTCGCCGGGCCGATTATAGCCTCCCTCCCGCCGATTGGAACTCGCATACGGTAGCCGGCGTACCCGACCCGAAGCCCACAGTTTCCTCGAGCGGGGGCTTGACCGGTGGCGACGGGCGGCCTAGAATCGCGGTAGCTTGGCCACCGCCCGGCGCTTGCGCAGCGGGGGAAAGGTTGGAAGTCGGGGTCAGACATCAGGACCCACACCAGGAGAGGACACCATGGCTGGGAACCGTCACGACACATCGGATGTGCCCGCGGTCCGTCGGCACGGGAGACGAGTGACGAGTCTACCGCGGAGGTCGGAACCCTTGACCGCCCCGCCGGCGGCGTGTCCGCTCGAAACGTTGGAACCGCGGCTCCTGCTGGCGGTTGCCCCGGTCATCGGCTTCAACGAAGGCTGGGAGAACGCGGCCCTGCGGACGTACATTCCCAGCAACGCCGACACGCGTATCCGGGGCGAGGCCGGCGTTTGGCGGCTGAACGACACGGTCACGTCGTTCCCCGAGGAGGGCCCCACGCCGCACCGCGCGCACATCGTGATGCACAACGGCAGCAAGGCCCTTCGGCTGGAGTCGAACGACAGCAACGGCGGCGCGGCGGACAACGTGTGGCTGTACCGGCCGACCATCTCCGTGCCGCTCACGCCGGAGACGATCTTCGCGTTCGAGGAGAGCGGGTTCCTCGACGACCCCCAGAAGGCCGGCTGGGGGTACAACTGCCTCGTCCCGCCGTGCTACGACAACGTCTCGCTGATGCTCGAGGACAACCGCGGCAACATGGTGGCGTACGTCCTCCAGCGCTGGCCCGACGCGGCCTGGACGCCGGAGCAGTGCGCGTACTCCGACTTCTACAACGAGGTGATGCTGGACCCGGACGCCGGCGTCTACGAGCGCGACATCTGGGGGGACTTCGCCGCCATCCCCAACTTCAGCCCGAACAACGCGCGGATCACCTCCATCGAGCTGTCCGTGGACGAGCACGGGTGGGCCGTCCTGGACAACGTCCGCCTCGGCACGCCGGCGCACGTGGACCTCTCCGCCGCGCTCGTAAACCCGAAGCTGCCAGCCGAGACGGTCAGCGGCGACGGCACAAACCTGCGGGTCCCGCTGGAGGTCCGCAACGAGGGCAACGTGCTGCTGGGCGCGGGCCAGCGGATTGACATCGAGGTCTACGCCCGCCCGGCCGACGCGCAGGACGACTCGCAGGACCTTCTCCTTCTCGAGGCCCCGGGGCAGTCCGTTTCGAGGCTGGGCGCGGGGAAGGCCAAGCGGTTCAACCTGACCGTGCAGATCCCGGCCGGCGTGGCGACCGACACGTACGTCCTCGTCACGAAGATCGACACGAGCGACGCCGTCGCCGAGACCGACGAGGGCAACAACGCGGCCGTCTCGTCCCCGATCGCGGTCGCGCTGGGGCAGATCGACCTGACCGGCGAATTCGGCGCGGGCACGCTGCCGCCGGCGGTGGTCCTCGGCAGCGGCGCGCGGGGCAGCGTGCAGGTGATCGTGGGCAATGCGGGCAACGTGGCGGTGGCGCGGGGGCAGCGGATCGATATCCGCCTCGTGCTGCGCCCGGACGGCGGCGGGCCGGAAACGGAGCTGGCGACGCTGGCGGGAATGTCGGTCTCCAACCTGAAGCCCGGCAAGCTCAAGGCCTTCCGCACGACGGTGACGCTGTCCGACGACGTGGGCGAGGGCCACTACGACATCCTGGCCTACGTGGACGCCGGCGACGACGTGCCGGCCGAGGCGGACGAGCCGGGGAATCTCGTCGCCCACCCGCACGGCGTGACGGTCGCCCCGCCGTTCGTGGACCTGCTGGCGGGCATCGCGGCCGCACGCCTGCCCGAGGCCACCGTCAGCGGGGACGGCACGGCGATGACCCTGCCGGTGACGGTGACGAACCTGGGCAACGTGCCGCTGCAACGGGGCCAGCGAGTCGATCTGCAAGTCTACGCCCGGCCCGTCGGCGCGGCCGACGACTCCCAGGACGAATGGCTGGCCACGAAGGAGCGGCAGTTGCTCGGGTCGCTGGGGAGCGGGAAGTTCAAGCGGTTCAACGTGCCCGTCCGCCTGCCGGCGGGCCTGGAGACGGACGAGTATATCCTGGTGGGCAAGGTCGACACCGCCGGGCAGGTGGACGAGTCCGACGAGGGCAACAACGAGGCGGCCTCCGGCTCGATCGCGGTGACCTGCGGGCAGATCGACCTGACCTGCCGCATCGATCAGCCCCGGCTGCCGCTGTCCGCGGTGGCCGGCGCGGGCGCGAAGGGCGCCGTGCCCCTCGTGATCCGCAACGAGGGGGACGTTCGCGTCGCCCCGGGCCAGAAGATCGACATCCAGGTGCTGGCCCGCTCGGCGACCAACGGCTCGGAGTACGAATTGGCGATGCTGGAAGGCCAGTCGATCGCCGGGCTGCGGCCGGGGGCGAGCAAGACCGTCCGGCCCGTGATCGCCCTCCCGGAGGGCCTGCCGGAGGACTACTACGAGCTGGTGGCCTTCGTGGATTGTCACGACGACGTGCCCCGGGAGACGCACGAGGACAACAACACCGGCGTCTGGGAGGGCCAGGTGGGCGTGCAGGCCCCGTTCGACGACCTCGCCGCGGAGCTGGGGAAGATCACGCTCCCGTCGGCGATCGTCGCGGGGATCGGGGCAAAGGGCCGCGTCCCGATCCGCGTGGTCAGTGCCGGCAACGTGCCGGTCGCGGCGGGCCAGAAGATCGCCGTCGACGTCCACCTCGAGCCCGTCGGCGGCGGAACGGACGTCCCGTTGGCTGTCCGAGAGGGATTCTCCGTCAGCCGGCTGGGGACCGGCCGGACCAAGCAGTTGACCCTCTCGGTGGCGGTCGCCCCCGAGACGGCGGTGGGCACGTACCGCCTGGTCGCGGTGGTCGACGCGCTGAACGCGATGCCCGACGAGCGGAACGAGGACAACAACACGGTCGTCGCCGAGCAGCTCGTCACGATCGCGCCGCCGTTCGTGGACCTCGCGGCGGGGCTGGGGAAGCTGCGCCTGCCCGACGCAGTGGTCAGCGGGGACGGCACGGCCGTCACGATGCCGGTGACGGTGACGAACCTCGGCAACGTGCCGGTGGCGCGGGGTCAGCGGATCGACGTCGACGTGTTCGCCCGCCCCGTCGCGGCTGCGGACGGCTCGCAGGACGTCCTGGTGCTGACGGGCCCGTCCC
>Ga0272441_10011011_pt1 | contig 13537 bp, 6 predicted proteins | sample SSMProp6N_FD_193582 | JGI IMG/M metagenome (GOLD analysis project Ga0272441, IMG submission 193582) | Marine sediment archaeal communities from Little Sippewissett salt marsh, Falmouth, MA, United States - SSM-Prop-6N | ecosystem: Environmental > Aquatic > Marine > Wetlands > Sediment ... | reverse complement strand
ACCTTCAATACTTAAAATTGCCTGAAAACGACAAAAATATAATTTTGAGTTTCCACACATATACTCCCCTGGCTTTTACACACCATACAGCAAACTGGACGCCGGTGGGTAACTATAAGGGGCCGGTTCATTATCCAGGTCAGATTATTACCGATGATGATTACGAGAAATATGTGGATGTCACAGATACAGCAATGGTGGATCTGCTATCTGATGCAAGAGAAAATTTTAATAAAGAGAGATTGATAGACGTATTTCGATCAGGTGTCGAATTTGCCAAAGTTAAAAACCTGCAATTATATTGTGGAGAATTTGGCTGTTTACCTACGGTTGATAGAAAAGACAGAATGCAATATTATTCGGATTTAATTTCAGGGCTTGAAGAAAATAACATTGCATGGTGCAATTGGGAGTACAAAGGTGATTTCGGCATTTACCATTTTGATTCTGAACAGTTGAAATCGCTTGAACCGGATTATAAGTTTATAAAAATACTGCTAAAGTATACTTATTCAAAATAAAAAAAGTGTCTTATTGGAGGTTCCGGACAATCGAATATTTTCGAATTCCAATAAGACAGTATTATAGGAGATCATCTTAAAAAAAACTGATTTATATGAAGATGAAATTAATGCTTGTTCCAATTTTCATTTTGTTTTTTTTCTGTTCTATGATTCACGCCCAAGGGTTATATGTCGGAGCAAACTATCATCCCCACGATGATAAAAATATCGAGAAAATAAAAACCGATATCCAGCTTATGAAAGATGCCGGATTCAATGTCGTCCGTATGGGCCATTTAGCTTGGGACAGTTATGAACCATCTGAAGGTGTGTTCCGTCTGACCATTCCTATATGGCTGAAGTTGAGTTGTTTATTGAAGGCGATGCAACAGGCGGCCTGATGCTTTTTTATAACAACAGTTATTATTCGGGTATTCTGGCTGATCATGAAAATGTTTTGGCCAATCTCAGAGGCTGGCAATTTATTACGGAAAAAGATGTCATTGACAGCCATGTCTTTCTGCGACTGAAGAACAGGAACAGTACGGTTGATATGTTTTACAGTATGGACGGTGAGAACTGGAATAAAATTGAGAACTCGCTGGATGTTTCAGGCATGCATCATAATGTGCTAAGTGGTTTCCTGAGCCTGCGGATCGGGCTTTGCTCCATAGGAGAAGGGCGAGTTACATTTAAGAATTTTATTTATCAACCGATTAAATAGGCAAATGCTCAGACAACGTCTTCTCCAGGTTCATTAATTTTCAGGTTGTTGTTCAGGTTGAAATCAATAATCAGACAAAAAAGAATCTGATATGAACTTATGCGTTCACACAAAACAGGCAGGTCGAACCATGAATACCAAACACTCTTTTCTTTCGATTTTCATCTTGTTTTTAACAGGCACTTTGTTATTTGCACAACAGAACGACTGGGAAAATGAACAGGTGATCGGTATCAACAAGGAAGCCGCCCACAGCGATTACATTCCTTATGCCACCATTGAGAAAGCCCTGGCCGATGACCCCAGCGAATCGCCTTTTTACCAGTGTTTAAACGGAACCTGGAAATTCAACTGGGTCAAATCACCTGATTTACGGCCCGTTGATTTTTACAGGACCGATTTTGATGCCGGTTGCTGGGATGATATCGAAGTCCCGTCAAACTGGCAGCTGAAAGGGTACGGAAAACCCATTTATACGAACGTGACTTATCCTTTTGTCAAAAATCCGCCCTATGTGATGAGTCCGGCTTATGATGGCTGGACCAACAAAGAATTCCCGAATCCGGTCGGCTCTTATCGGTGCAGTTTTGTTCTCCCTGAAAAATGGGATGGACATGAAATCATCCTGCATTTTGCCGGGGTGCAATCCGCCATGTATGTTTGGATCAATGGTAAAAAAGTCGGTTACAGCCAGGGCAGCATGACCCCTGCGGAGTTCAACATTACCTCATATATTCAAAAGGATGAAAACACACTGGCTGTCGAGGTCTATCAATGGAGCGATGGCAGTTATCTCGAAGACCAGGACTTTTGGCGTTTGAGCGGCATTTATCGGGATGTATTCTTGGTTGCGATACCGAAGTTCCACATCCAGGACTTTTTTGTCCGGTCCGATTTAAATGATGATTTTTCCTCTGCAAAACTGAAAACAGACTTGTCTTTTGAAAATAAGGGATATCAAGGGGCTGTTTCTGTTGAAGGGTATTTGTTAAAAGACGGCCGGTCCTGCAAAGGTGAAAAACCTGTTTTTATCGAACAGCTTGCAGAATCGGTTGTGGGTAAAAAAGGGTCGGACCTGTCAATCGAGACCACAGTCGACTATCCGGAGTTGTGGTCCGCCGAAATCCCCAATTTATATCAAATGATATTTGTCTTGAAAAACGCTTCAGGGAAAATCCTCGAAGTGGTTGCAACACCTTTCGGGTTCCGTAAAATTGAAATCAAAGATTCTCAGCTTTGGGTGAACGGGAAAAGTGTCTTGCTCAAAGGGGCCAACCGGCATGAACTCGATCCGGTGAACGGACGCTATATCACCTATGAAAGCATGTTGCAGGATGTCAAACTGTTCAAGCAACTCAATATGAATACGGTCCGCACCTGTCACTATCCCGATCATCCTGATTTTTATAAATTATGCAACCGTTACGGAATTTACATGGTGAGCGAGGCCAACGTGGAATCGCACGGGATGGGGTATGGAAAAGAATCGCTGGCAAAAGATGTCCGCTGGCAGAAAGCGCATGTTGACCGGGTGATGTCCATGGTCCATTGCTTCAAGAATCAGCCTGCCGTGATTATCTGGTCCATGGGCAATGAAGCGGGTCCGGGTGTGAACTTTGAGGTCTGCCGTGAAGAAATACTGAAAGTGGATACAAGCCGGCCCATCCATTACCAGGGATACAATAAAGTTGCAGATATTGAATCAACCATGTACCCGAGTGTGGAATCCCTGGATGAAACCGGGGCCAAAGAGGATCCCAGACCCTTTTTTATGTGTGAATATGCGCATGCCATGGGGAATGCTGTGGGCAACCTTCAGGAATACTGGGATGTGATTGAAAAACACAAGCGGCTGATTGGTGGCTGCATCTGGGACTGGGTGGACCAGGGTCTGCAAAAAGAAGTGGACGGAAAACCCGGAGAATTCTTTTTTGCCTATGGCGGGGACTTCGGAGACCGTCCGACCGACTGGAACTTCTGTGTCAATGGGTTGACAACGCCCGACCGCAGCATCACACCCAAAATGGAAGAAGTAAAAAAAGTATATCAGTACATAGATATAAGCGCAAGGAATATTTTAAACGGCCTGGTACGTATTGAAAACAAATACCAGTTTATCAATCTTGATGAATTTGATCCGAGCTGGGAATTGATTTGTGATGGGCGCGTGATCGAAGCCGGAACCCTGCCGCCGCTTGGTCTTGAACCCGGGGAATCAATCGAGGTCAATATCATGTTTACCAAACCACAGTTAAAAGCTGGCGGTGAATATTTTATGAAAGTGATTTTTAAATTGCGTACCGATGCGCCCTGGGCTTCGAGGGGACATGTGGTTGCATGGGAACAATTGGCAGTACCCTTTGCCGTTCCTTCTTTAAAACCGGTTCATCCGCAAACCCTGTCCTCACTGTCTTATTCTGAAGATAGAGATTGGATACTGGTTTCAGGAAAAGCATTTCATTTGAAGTTCAATAAACAGGTGGGGACCATTACCGATCTTGATTATTTCGGTACAACCGTGCTGGAAACCAATCCTGATGCTATTTACGGCGTTCATCCCGAGACAAACATGATTTACTGGGAAAGGCTGACCGATGCCCGTGTTGCCGGTCCGATGCTCAATATTTTTCGTGCTCCGGTTGATAACGATTACATGTTCGGGGGTGGCTATGGTCCCAAGTGGCGCAACGCGGCTTTGTATGATATGAGACCGGAAGTGAAAAATATCTACGTCCGTAAACAGGGTGATGCCGTAGCGATTGAAATAAATATTGTTTCCAAATCGCCCAAGGGATACACCGTTCGCCAGCACATGCTATGGAAAATCTATGGAAACGGATTTATTGATGTGACCACGGATTTTGATCCGGACAAATTGAACTACCCGCTGGCCAAGTTGGGATTTCTGTTACAGATGCCTGAAAACTTTGAAACTGTGACTTTTTATGGGGCAGGGCCTCATGAGAATTATCGCGATCGTCTCCGTTCGACGGCAATTGGTCGTTATCAAATAACCGTCGATGAGATGTTCGTGCCATACTTAAGAACGCAGGACTGCGGTAACCGATCGAATGTACGCTGGTTTACGGTAAGCAATCATAATGGAGTTGGTATGATGGTCGTTGCCGACAGTTTGATGGGTTTCAGCGCGTTGCATTATACACCGCTTGATCTGGAGAAAGCAAATCATCCTTATGAATTAACACCTCGGAAGGAAACAATCCTCACTGTCGATATGCAACATTGCGGGTTGGGTGGCGGAAGCTGTGGCCCCGGCCCCATGAAAAAATACCTGTTGAAAACAGAAAAAGCAGCTTTTGGTTTTTCAATTCGCCCTTATATCGGCAATATGGGAGACATGGGAGATGTTGCCAAAATGAGACTGGACAATTGATTTGTAAGCGCGGTGGTGCCGCGGCCGGTTCGACAAAGAAACAGACAATCAGGATTCTGTGAGGTACTATCATGAAGAAAATTCGTTTTGCCATCTGTGCTTTGAGCCTTTTTCTATTGGCAAACAGCCATTTATTTACCCAAAGCAAACTCTACCCCAACACCTTCCCTATGGGGGATGTTGCATTGCTGGAGGGACCTTTCAAGCATGCCCGCGATCTGAATATCGAGGTTCTCCTGAAATATAATGTCGATCGTCTGCTGGCTCCTTACCGCAAAGAAGCCGGATTGCCCAAAAAGGCTGAATGCTATCCCAATTGGTCAGGGCTTGACGGCCATGTGGGAGGACATTACCTGTCGGCCATGGCCATGAACCATGCAGCAACCGGTAATCCGGAATGTAAAAAACGCATGGAATATATGCTTAAAGAGCTCAAGGAATGCCAGGAAGCAAACGGTGTGAACAATCGGGAGTGGGGGATTGGTTATGTCGGGGGTTTCCCAAGCAGTAATAAACTCTGGTCCGCATTTAAAAAGGGTGACTTTGGCATTTATTTTTCCTCCTGGGCTCCATTTTACAACCTGCATAAAATGTTTGCCGGATTGCGTGACGCCTGGCTGTATGGTGACAGTGAAGCAGCTAAAGCCATGTTCCTGAAATTCTGTGACTGGGGGATCAGCCTGACTTCCGGCCTGTCCGGAGAACAGATGCAATCCATGCTCAACGTGGAGCATGGCGGGATGAACGAAATGTTTGCCGATGCCTATCAAATGACCGGTGATGAAAAATACCTGACAGCTGCAAAACGGTTCTCACACAGGGCGCTTCTGGATCCGCTGTCTGCGGGAATCGATAATCTTGACAATTTACACGCCAATACCCAGATACCCAAATTTGTTGGTTTCGTTAGAATCGCAGAGCTCAGTCAGGACGATAAATACGATAAAGCGGGCCGTTTTTTCTGGGAAACGGTTACGGCCAACCGATCACTGGCTTTTGGGGGAAACAGCAGAAGGGAGCATTTCCCCAGTGTGTCCTCGTGTATTGATTTTATTCATGTCAATGACGGCCCTGAATCATGCAATTCATACAATATGCTCAAGCTGACCGAAGATTTGTTCAGAGTACACCCTTCGGCCGGGTATGTCGATTATTATGAACGGACCCTGTTTAATCACATTCTTTCGGCCCAGCATCCCGAACATGGCGGATATGTCTATTTCACCCCGGCACGTCCCCGACATTACAGGGTTTATTCTGCTCCTAACGAGGCCATGTGGTGCTGTGTTGGTACCGGTATGGAAAATCACGGAAAATACAATCAGTTTATCTACACGCATTCGAACGATACCCTGTACCTGAACCTTTTTGTTGCTTCTGAACTTAACTGGAAGGACAAAGGTGTAAAAATCAGGCAGGAAACAAAATTTCCTTATGAGGAAAAAACAAAACTGACTGTTACTGACGGCTCCGCCGATTTTATTTTGAAGGTACGGTATCCAGGCTGGGTGAGCAAGGATGCTTTAAAAATTGTGATTAACGGAAAAGAAACCGTTTTTTCCGGTCTTCCTTCATCTTATGTCCGGATTGACAGAAAATGGAAACAAGGCGATGTGGTTGAAATCAGTCTGCCCATGCACAATACCATTGAACCTGTACCCAATGTTCCTGAATATATTGCTTTCCTGCATGGTCCCATTCTGCTTGGCGCAAAGACCGGAACAGAAGATTTAAAAGGTCTTATTGCCGATGACGGCCGCTGGTCACAGTATTCAAGCGGGGAATATCTGCCGGTTGATAAAGCGCCTATTCTGATAGAGGATGATATTCAAAATATTAGCAGGAAACTGAAGTCCGTAAAAGGTAAACCATTCAATTTCAAACTCGATGTAAAAATGATTAATCCAATGGACCTTACACTGGAGCCTTTCAGTCATATCCACGATGCAAGGTATATGATATACTGGCTGACTTTGACGAATGACGGCTATCAAACATACGTTGATTCACTGGCAAAAATCGAAAAGGAGAAACTTGCCCTGGAAAAACGTACTATCGACCATGTCAACACCGGCGAGCAGCAACCGGAAACCGACCATGCCATGCAAATGCAGAAATCCGGTAAAGGCAGCAGTTATAATGAATTTTGGCGCGATGCCCGTGACGGGGGATACTTCAGTTATGATCTGACAACAAATTACGAAACCGGTCTCAGTCTGTTCGTACGCTATTGGGGAGCCGAATGGGGAGGGCGAAAATTCGACATTTTTATTAACGATAAAAAGCTGCTCACTGAGGACAATACAGGCGTATGGAATTTATCGAAGTTTAAGGATGTTGTTTATTCCATACCTGATACCATGGTCAAAGGAAAAAGTCATATTCGAGTCAAGTTTCAGCCACTCCGCGGGAATACTGCAGGGCCTGTATATATGATCAGGTTATTAAGAGATGAGGTTGAAAAGCAATAATCAATCATAAGAAGTGAACCAATAAAGAGGTGATACGACCATGAACCATCGAATTTCCATTTTACTGTTCATTCTTGCCGGTTTAATAAATCAGTGCTTTGCACAAATACACCGAAACGAAATACTATTTGACGAGGGCTGGAAATTTCATCCGGGAGATATCCAGGGAGCAGAAAAGCCGGATTTTATTGATACATCGTGGCAGGACATCGATCTGCCTCACGATTGGAGCATCGAGGATCTGCCACTGCAGGAAGAACCATTCCCTCCGGAGTTGCCGGCCGTAACCGGTGAATGGCGTTTCCGGAAGGGTGATGACACAGCGTGGAAAGCACCCGATCTCGACGACAGCCGGTGGCAGAGCGTAACGCTGCCGGGTACCTGGGAGCGGCATTCGAATTATACCGAGAACGATGTGTACGGCTGGTATCGCCGTCATATCGATATTCCGGCCGAGTGTCGGGGCCGGGATTTCGACTTGCTGCTCGGCTGCATTGACGATGTGGATGAGACTTTTCTCAACGGTCAACGCATCGGCGGTACGGGATCGTTTCCGCCTGATTACCGCACAGCCTATAATGCTCAGCGTCGCTATCGCATTCCCGCATCGCTGGTACGCGGTGACGGTTCTGATATGCTGGCCGTACGCGTTTTTGACAGGGCCGGTGAAGGAGGTCTTTACGCAGCCGGGACAAAATCCATGCGCATCGGTCCATTCGACTCCGCCCTCAGCGAAGGCGGTGCCAGTACCGGCTACTTTGTAGGCGGTACCGGCTGGTATCGCAAGCATTTTACCCTGGTGCCTGCCGATGCGGACAAAAACGTCACGATCTGTTTCGACGGCGTCTACATGAACGCGGACATCTGGTTGAACGATCGTCACCTGGGCAATCATCCATATGGGTATACATCGTTCGTCTATAACCTGACACCTTATCTCAAACCCGCCGGGCAGGAAAATGTGCTTGTCGTTCAGGTTAAAAACACCGGCAGAAACAGCCGGTGGTACAGCGGCTCCGGCATCTACCGCCATGTTTGGCTTGCGGTGGCTGATCCCGTGAATATCCCGTTTTGGGGCGTGCATGTCACCACGTCAAATGTATCCAAAACAAGCGCCACGGTCAATGTCGCCACCACCATCGAGAACAACTGTGACGCGGACGTTGCTATCCGGTTGCGCACCCGTCTGGTGGATCCCGACGGCAAGGACCTCGAAATCAAAGACTCGGATGTTCAACTCTCGGCAGGGGACAAACAGGAATTCACCCAGGTATTTTCCGTAAACAATCCCGTGCTTTGGTCCCCGGACAATCCAGCGCTCTATTCCGCGCGGATCGAACTGGTTGGAGACCAGGGCATCCTGGATCGTTCCGAAACGACCCTGGGTATCCGCACCCTTCGGTTTACGGTTGAGAAAGGCTTTGAACTCAACGGCGAGGTCGTGAAACTCAAGGGCGGCTGCATGCATCATGACAACGGTCTGCTCGGCGCGGCTGCGATTGACCGTGCGGAAGAACGCCGCGTTCAATTGATGAAGGAATATGGCTTCAACGCCATCCGTACCAGCCACAATCCGCCGTCGCCCGCATTTCTCGACGCGTGCGACCGTTTTGGCATTCTCGTAATGGACGAGGCCTTTGACTGCTGGGAAGAGGGCAAGAATCAGGACGATTACGGCAGGTACTTCAATAAGTGGTGGCAGCGGGATCTGGAATCCATGATTCTGCGTGACCGTAATCACCCGTGCATCATCATGTGGAGCATCGGTAACGAAGTCCCCCAGCGCGGCGAGGAACGCGGTTTTGTCATTGCTGAACAGTTGAGGAACGAGGTTCATCGCCTGGATCCCACACGTCCGGTCACTGAAGCGATTTGTGAGCTCTGGGACGGCCGCCCCTGGTCGGCGGTCCAGAAGATGTTCACGTTCCTCGATGTCGGCGGCTACAACTACCAGTGGCGGCAATACGGTCCCGATCACGATAAATTTCCCGAGCGTATCATGGTCGGCACCGAATCCTTTCCCGGGGAGGCGTTCGAAAACTGGCAGGCCGTGATCGACAACCCGTATGTCATCGGCGACTTTGTGTGGACTTCCTGGGACTACCTGGGCGAAACCGGCATCGGCAACGCTGTTCTGGATAATGAGCCGAGCGCCAACAGCCTGCCGTGGTTCAACGCATGGTGCGGTGACGTCGACATCTGTGGCTTCAAAAAGCCGCAAATGCTTTACAAGGATGTACTGTGGAACAACAGCAAGCTGGAAATGGCTGTTCATACCCCGATTCCTGAAGGTAAAAGAGAAATCGTCAGCTACTGGGGATGGCCGGACGAATTACAGAGCTGGAACTGGAATGGTCATGAAGGCCACATCATGGATGTCAGGGTTTTTTCGTATTATCCGGTTGTCCGGCTTGAACTGAACGGGAAAGTCATAGCAGAACAAACCATTCATGAGGATTCCAAATTAACAGCACACTTCAAGGTGCCCTATGAGCCTGGTATTTTAAGAGCCATTGCACTGGATAATGGAACTGAGGCGGCTGTAAAAGAACTGAAAACAACCGGTATGCCGGCAAAAATAAAACTTGCGGCAGACAGAACCGGGATAAAAGCCGACCGGAATGATCTGTCCTATGTGAAAATAGAAATTACCGACGATCAGGGTAATTTAATTCCTGACGCCGCTGTTCCGGTTACATTGACAGTATCGGGTGCCGGTGAAATTGCAGGTTCGGGAAACGCCTGCCCGTATGATGTGGAGAGTTTTAATGCATCCGTGTGTAAAACTTTTCACGGACAGGCGCTTGTCATCCTCAGACCGTTGCGTAACAGAGAGGCCGGAACAATGACTCTTCGTGCGGAAGCAAGGGGCCTGCCTTCGGATGAAATCGATATTACCGTACAATGAAGCATTGTTCATATAATTATGCATGCATAAAAATTGTATTCGACCAATTTCTGAACTTGGCCTGAATCATGGCAATAAAAAATAAATCGGCATTAAATTTTAAAGGAAAGGTTAAACCCATGATGCAAAAATATTTAAAAACCGCCAGGATCGTATTGTTTTTCATTCTTGTCAGTCTGATTTTATTCAGTGTGCCTGCGCAATCAACCTTGTCTGACCGGATCATCAGTCTTGATCTCAATCAGGTCAAAGGTCCTTTGAACACCCTGTTTAAGGAATGTGTCGGGGCGGGGCGGGCCAATGAGGGCCTGCGGGCCGACTGGCAGCAGCAACTGGCCTATGTCCATCAGGAATGTGGTTTTAAATATATTCGCATGCACGGTCTGCTCACCGATGATATGGGCGTTTACCGTGAAGACAGAGACGGTAATCCGCAATATAATTTTCAGTATATTGATGTGCTATACGATTATATTCTCAGCATCGGTATGAAACCTTTTGTTGAACTGGGATTTATGCCGGAAGCTCTGGCAAGCGGCAGAGAAACCATTTTCTGGTGGAAAGGCAATGTCACACCGCCGAAAGATTATCAAAAATGGGAAGCGCTGATCCGCAACCTGACGCTTCATTTTACAGAGCGCTATGGTGCTGATGAAGTGAAAACCTGGTATTTTGAGGTCTGGAACGAACCCAACCTTTCGCCGGGTTTCTGGACCGGAACGCAGGAAGAGTATTTTAAACTGTATCAATATGCGGCCAACGGTATTAAAAGTGTCAACAAAGCATACCGGGTCGGCGGACCGGCCACCGCGGGTGCCGCATGGGAAGTTGATCTGATTGACTTCTGTAAAATAAATAATGTTCCATTGGATTATATCAGTACACATGCGTACGGAGTCGATCAGGGATTTCTTGATGAATATGGACGTACCGGGACCGTTCTTGCCAGGAATCCAATGGCCCTGAGTATTGATGTTTTAAATTCCAGAAAAGAAATTGAAGGTTCTTCCATGCCGGGATTGGAACTTCATTACACTGAATGGAGCTCATCATACACACCGGCCGATCCGCTGCACGACAGTTATCATGAAGCGGCTTACGTGCTGGATAAAATAAAAAAGGTTGGCGACGCGGCAACTTCAATGTCCTACTGGGTGTTTACCGATATTTTTGAAGAACCGGGCCCCCGCTTTACCCCGTTTCATGGCGGTTTCGGCATGCTCAATTACCAGGCTATCAACAAATCGGTTTTCTATGCCTACAGATTTCTCAACCGGCTTGGAAATATAGAGCTGCAGAATGATGATTTGACTTCCTGGGCATGTAAAGATGAAGAGGGAAATGTACAAATTTTACTCTGGGATTTCACTTACACACTTCCCGATTCTATCAACAATCAGGATTATTACATACAGGATTTACCTGCAAACCCAAAAGGTAAAATAAAAATAAATATTTCCAATATTCCCAAGGGTAAGTATCTCGTAGACACGTATCAGGTGGGCTATCGTGTGAACGATGCTTACACGACATACTATGATATGGGCAGACCCAATCAATTAACCAAAGATCAGGTTGAAAAGATCAAAGAGCTCAACGATGGTTCTCCAATTTCCAGTGAAACAATGCAGATAAAAAAGGGGGACCCATTTGAAAAAGAACTTGAAATCCGCGAGAATGATGTGTTCCTGATAACAATGACAAAAAAATAGAAGCTGATCACCTGGTTTATGAGTTTGACAGTGATAAAACCTCCAATAGAAGGAATATTTTATGAATAGATTATGTTGTATTATTTTGATGGCTGCACCATGGCTCATGCACCCTAACCTTTATGGACAGAATGATGAGAATTGTTTCCTTTATGATTTTGAATTGAAGACAGCAGAGATACCTCCGGCAGTCAATGCAGTAAAACCTGATGAATCCGGATCGGTATCTGTGACCATACAGGGAGACACGTTGGGAAAGATTTCCAAATATGTTTTTGGTAATGCCATTGCAGCCTGGGCCGGAGCCCATGATGATCCCCTATTCGTGGAAGGAGTTAAAACCCTTGCGCCGACTCTCATTCGTTTTCCCGGTGGAAGCTGGTCGGACGGTTATTTTTGGAACGGATTGCCATCCGATCTTCCGGACTCAGTGTATGACGGCACAACATACAACATAACAACCCAAACTGCAAATAAGGCCAAATTTTGGGGCCAAACCGGACAAGGCGGCTGGCAGACTACGCCCGACCAATATTATGCTCTTCGATCCAATAGCAGGATTGATCAAGGACTCATAACCATTAATTACGGATATGCACGTTATGGATTGAGTGATGATCCGGTGACACAGGCCGCACATCTTGCTGCCGGCTGGGTTCGTTATGACAATGGACGAACCAAGTTCTGGGAAATCGGCAATGAAAATGCAGGACCCTGGGAATATGGATGGATGATTGATACAACCACGAACAGAGATGGACAACCATCAATTATCACCGGGGAATTGTATGGAAAACATTTTATGGTTTTTGTGGATTCAATGAAAGCCGCTGCAGCGGAAATTGGCGCTGAAATTTTTATCGGCGGACAGGTTCTTCATTATGAGGGCACAACCAGCTGGAATATCGCCGACAGAAAGTGGAATGAGGATTTCCTTAGAGAGGTCGGTGACGCAGCAGACTTTTATGTGATGCATAATTATTTCAGTACGTCAACCAATGTAAAAACGCTTCTGAATCTGGCCTCTACAGAACCCAAAAAAAATATTGACTTTATCCGACAGGATATTCTTGATAAAAATGCCTATTCAAAACCTGTGGCTCTTACAGAATACAATATCGGGGACGGCAGTATAGAAAGAGCTACATCGTATGTAAACGGCATGCAGGCTGTTATTCTGATTGGTGAAATGATTAAAAATAATTTTGGATTAGGTGCAAGGTGGCTGCTGCTCTCTGGTGAAGCAACCATTTTTTATGGGGGTTCGAATTCCAACTATTTATATCATCCACACGCGGAATTTTATTATCTTCATTATTTGCCCAAATTTTATGGTGATCATGCCATTTCTGCTGTTTCCTCCCATGAAGATATTCTTTGCTATGCCTCAAAATTTTCATCCGGTGAAACCGGAGTGGTTATTGTGAACAAAGGGAATATAGAACATCTCGTTGGTATTGATACAACAGCACTCTCGGTTGGTCAAAAATATTATATTTATTCATTCAGAGGCGGGACAGATAATGGAGATTTCTCACAAAACGTTTATGTTAATGGACATGGCCCAAGTCCTTACCACTGGGGGCCCTATGATAAATTGTCCGATCTTCCGGCCAGATCATATCCGGTTGAAGATGAAATCAGATTTCTTTCACCCGCGAGATCAGTACAAATGATTATGATTGAAGGCGAAGCCGGTTCTCGGACGGCTCATTCGTTCAATTTATTTCAGAATTATCCAAATCCTTTTAACCTCTCCACATGCATTACATATGAATTACGAACAAGGGTTTTTGTCCGTTTAAAGGTGTATGATGTTCTTGGG
>Ga0272441_10011010_pt1 | contig 13538 bp, 13 predicted proteins | sample SSMProp6N_FD_193582 | JGI IMG/M metagenome (GOLD analysis project Ga0272441, IMG submission 193582) | Marine sediment archaeal communities from Little Sippewissett salt marsh, Falmouth, MA, United States - SSM-Prop-6N | ecosystem: Environmental > Aquatic > Marine > Wetlands > Sediment ... | reverse complement strand
GCCATCGCCGAGACGCCGCACGGCCGGTCGCCCGCGAACCCTCGGCTGACCGCGATCAAGCTGCTGGAAGCGGATCCCTTCTTCCTCACCCGCACCGAAGCGGATGCCCCCGATCTCCTCGATGTGGCCTCTTCGCTGCGGGACGAGATCACCGATCGGCGAGGTCGAAGCGGCGAAGGCGTGCTATCGGCCGAGCGGCACAACGCGGGAATGGAGTTGTTCGAGCAAGTTGCAACGGTCGGCTCGCCGATCACGACCTTCCGCGATCGAATCGACGGCATCCTGATGCACCCCGTTCTCGGAGTGATCACCCTCGGCGCAGTCCTGTACGGGCTGTTCTACCTCGTCTTCACCGTCGGATCGCTGGTCGAAAGCCCGCTCGTCGGCTGGTTTGACCGATCGATCGAGCTGCTCGCCGGGGTGGTCCCGCCTGATCACATCGCGTTCTTCGCAATCCAGGGGCTAATCCAGGGAATCGGCGGCGCCGTCGGAATCGTCCTGCCGTACCTCGTCCCGTTCTTGATCGGTCTCGCCCTGTTGGAGGACATCGGCTACCTCCCGCGTGCCGGGTATCTCGCCGATGGGCTGATGCACCGGATCGGTCTTCACGGCAAGTCGGTGATCCCGTTCATCCTCGGGTACGGCTGCTCGGTTCCCGCGGTGATGGCGACCCGGATTCTCGACTCGCGCCGGGATCGATTCGCGACCGCGTTGCTTGCCGTGATGATCCCGTGCGTCGCGAGGACGACGATCATCTTCGGGCTGATTGGCTACTTCCTCGGTCCGCACCTCGCCTTCCTGCTCTACGTCGTGAACCTCATCGTCATTGCGGCCGCCGGGAAGCTCCTCACCGTCCTCTTCCCTCGCATCACACCCGGGCTGATCCTGGAAATCCCGTCGTACAAGCTGCCCTCGGCCCGTGTCATCGTCGCAAAGGTCTGGCTGAACATCCGCGGTTTCCTCCGCTACGCCGTCCCGCTCCTCGTCCTCGGGACCATCGTCATGAACCTGCTCGAGTACGCCGACGTGAGCCGATACCTCAACTATGCGGCGCTCCCGTTCACCTGGGCCCTCGGCCTCCCGATCGTCCTCGGCGTCCCGCTGATCTTCGGCATCTTCCGCAAGGAGTTGTCCCTCGTCATGCTGTTCCAGGCCCTCGGGACCGCGCAGGTTGCATCGGTTCTCACGTCCGGGCAGATGATGACGTACACACTGTTCGTGTTGTTTTACGTCCCGTGCATCGCGACGATTGCCGTCCTTCGTCGCGAACTCGGGAACGCGCAGACCGGCCTTGTCCTCGCTACAACCACCGCGATCGCCCTCGTCGTCGCACTGCTCGGCCGCGGAGCCTTTGCGGTCTTCGGATGAGTACCCGACCGAGAGGGGCGAGGCCCTGGGGACCGCGGTCGACACCGTCTGGAAGGAGAGCCGCTGCAGGGACGCGCGCGTCCGACATCAGGGCTCGGACTCGGACAGAATCCCGCAACATGCGGCCTCACAAGACCGGACCGATTCAGGTGAATACAGCAACTTGTCCTATTGTCAGAACAATGCTATCGTTGGGGCCTCCGGCGAAAGGGGAATCGTATGGCGAAGCGAACCGCCGACTATGAGCAGTTCCTCGAGACGCTCTGCACCTACGGGTGCGGCGTGACCTCTACGTCCTCGATCCCCCTGTACTATCAGCTGTACATGATTCTGGAGCGGGGGATCCGCGATCGCGCACTCCAGTCGGGGGACCGGTTTCCGCCCGAGGAAGCGGTCGCCGAGCACTTCTCCGTCAGCCGGCCGACCGCCAATCGGGCGATCCAGGAGCTCATCAAGAGGGGCTGGCTCACTCGAAAGCGCGGGCGGGGCACGTTCGTGCAACGGGCGGCGCCGACTCAGCTGTCGCTTCTCAGCAACAGCCTCAGCTTCTCTGACGAGATCGGCAAGCGAGAGGATCATCGAACCCGTTTCGTTCGACGAGCCGCGATCGCAGCGACCGAGGAGGACGCTGCCGCACTGGACACCGAGCCCGGGGCTCCGCTCCACTACATCCGCCGTCTCCACCATGTCGGTCAGCCGATCGTGATGGTCTGCGACTCCAAGCTCCCCGCGACGCGCTTCCCGGATCTTCTCGACGGCGAATTCGTCGAGGACAGCCTGTTTCGGACCCTCCATGAGCGCTACGGCTGTCGCGTCTCCCGCGCCGAACGATGTGTCGAGGCGGCCGAGGTTCTCGACGCGGAGGTCGCCGACCTTCTCCAGATTCCCCTGTTTGCCCCGATCCTGCTGATGACGGGGCTCGCATTCGATGATCACGACTCGCCTGTCGAGGCGATGACCGCCTACGTTCGCGAAGGGGTGATGTTCAAGAGCCTGATCACCGCGGATCCGGCCTCCGAACCGCCGATGCCTGAGAGGTCCGCCACCCCCATTCACCACGCCACGAACCCTCCTGGGGTGCGTCCCCAGGATCTGTGATCCGACGGCGAACGGACTCGCCTCGAGGAGCCCTCCGGCCGATATCGCGTTCGTGGATCCGCCCTTGCCGAAGCGGGTTCGCCGGCCCGCCCCTACCACGCGGTTCAGCGACCCGTCATCCCGAGGACCCGGTCCGCTCTTCCGTGTGCTCGAGAATGACCTTCGCGGCAAGCCGAGCCGCCTGGGCGGAAACGCCTGCGCACGCCGTTGGCCCTCCTGCAGACGTCCACTCTTCCAGTTTCCCGGGGTCATCACAGCACCATCCCATGATCGCCCTCTGGATGTCATGGCAGTCCGTGCTGCCATAGAGGTCACGCATGTAGTCGGCGAACCTGGCGGCGGCAGCGTTCGCGGCCCCGTACCGCACAAGGTCCCCGAAGTCCGCGGACCCCAGAGCCTCGCCAATGGCGATCATCCCTCCGAGGACGGTTCCGCACGTCTTGCCGCTTCCACAAACACCTCCGGCAAGAACGCTGCTGGCCCGAAGGGTTGAGGCGTCTTCTCGCCGCAAGTGGATCTGGACGGCCCATAGGACCGAGCGACAGCAATTGCCGTACACAGCGAGGCTGGTGAACGCAGTTTGTGCGATCGCATCCAGGACCTTCTCCCGAGTCGCAGCGGCAAACGGGAGTTCGCCATACGTTGCCTCACGCTTCGGCCTCCACTGCTGTTCAAGACTGCGCAGCTTCTCCATTCCACCTCTCCTTCGGAACCGGCGCCGTGCGTTTGAGATCTCGGGCGGCGATGGAGGGCGCCCCGTCGCGCGTGCTTTGCCAAGCCGCCGCACCCTGACGTCCACGCGTCATCAACGCACGACCCTCCGCCTACGTCTCGATGGCTCGGACAGTGGGTTCTCCTCCCGGCCCGGTAACTACGCGCCGCGGGAAGCCTTCCGTTTCGATGTCTCCGTAGTTGTGGCCGGCGTGAGCCGGATACACACAGAATGAGATCAAAGGCTCGTCCCCCGTGTTGATGGAGCGGTGCGCCCAATGCGGAGGCACATAGACGAGCCGCCCTGCCTCCATCGGCTGCATGTCCCAGCGGCCGTCGGCGGTCTTCGTCAGCATGGAGCCGCGACCTCTCAGGCAGAGGTAGGTCTCCGCAGTGGCGGAGACGGTATGGTAGTGCCCCTTCGTCATGAAGAATTCGTCCCCGACCGTACCGGGCTCGAGAATACTCATGCAGAAGAGGAGGTGTCCCTCCACCTCAGGGACCGCCATCTCGAAGACGCGGTAGTGAACCGGATCCCCCGACGCAATCAGCGTCTCGAGCGCTTCGGCGTCCGCGTAGTATCCCCGCAGATCCGATGCTCGGCGGATGATCACCCGGTCCGCTTCTTCCATGGCCCCAGTGCCGAAGTCGATCGACACGCTGAACGGTGCCTCGTACGTTGTCATTTGCTATCCTCCTGTCATCGGGGCGGATCGCGCACGCGATGCGACCTCGGACAGCTTGTCGAACTCCGGACCGGACGTCGGGATTTCTATCCCGAAGACCTCACTGATCACGCGAGTCCACCCGTGGATGAAGTAGGTCCAGCCGTCTTCGATCGTCAGGTCGGCCTCGTCCTTCTGGCGTCTTGCTTGCTCGAGGAAGTGCAGATCCCCACGGTAGTTGAAATCCCACACCCGTCCGCCCTGCGGGAACAGAGCCGCATCGGTCAACGGCGAGCCGGGGCGATCCTTTCCCAGGCCGGTGGCGTTGGCTACGAGCGAGCCGGGGGCCATGTCCAGGCAGACCCGGTCGTTCTCCTCCGGTACCGGCGCGTGGACGTACTCCACGTTCACGGCCACATCGAGGCCCCGATGAGCCTGACGCATCTCCTCGAGTCGCCCCGGGCTCCGGTTCGTCACCACGATTCGGGGCGGATGCGGTCTCCCGGCCTGCGCTCGCTCCAACAGGTTGACCGACAGTGCCAGCGACGATCCACCCGCCCCGAGGATGAGTGCCTCCGCCCCGGAGGCCCAGTGCGCCTCGGGGACGAAGGTGTCCAGTGCCAGGCCGCTAGAGATCGGGTCCATCGCGCTGCCGATCAGGTGCTCTTCCTGCTTCGAGATGCAGCTGACCTCGCCGAGTCGGGCCGCATAGGGACCGAGAGCGTCGAACAGGTCGCGCGCGGCTTCGAGCAGATCGAGCTTGTGCGTCGTGACCAGCGCGCCCATCGACAGCGGATCGGCCTTGATGTGCTCGACTATCCGGCGGTAGCGCTCCGGGCGATCGTGCAGCGCGAAGTCGACCCCGACGATCTCCGCCTCGAGTCCGAGCACCTCCGCCCACCGGGGGAAGACCCGCATGATCGACGACTGGGCCGTCGTCACACCGATGAAGTACAGCGTCGGCACCGAACGCGGGTCGGGTATGGATCTCATCCCGCTCGCTCCATCCGATCTACCGGTCCCACTCGGGACCGAACTCCGGGTCGATCATGCGCTCCCCCCGGGCGAGCCCGTTGATCGTGGCCATGTCGTCCGCCGACAGCTCGAAGTCGAAGATCTGGAAGTTCTCTTCGGCGTGCGCATATCCCGACGCCTTCGGGATGGCCCCGACCAGCGGCTGCTGCATGAACCACCGCAGCGTGACCTGTGCGGCGGTCTTCCCGTACTTCGCGCCGATCGCCGCCAGGGACTCGTCTGCGTGGCACTTCCCGATTCCGAGCGGCGCGTACGCCGTGACCATCGCGTCGTGACTCCGGGCGGCATCGATGACCTTGGTCTGGGCGAGGTAGGGGTGGTACTCGACCTGATTGCAGACGATCGGTGCCACCTTCGTCGCCCGCTCGAACAGCGCAGCCGGGAAGTTGCTGACACCCAAGTGTCGAACCCGCCCCGCCTCGACCTCTGCCATCATCACCGCGAGCGTCTCCTCCACGTCGTACTTCGGGTTCGGCCAATGAATCAGCCAGAGATCGACCACGTCGATCCCGAGATCGCGCAGGCTTTGGTCGAGGCTTTTGCGGAGCCCGTCAGGAGACATGTCGTCCATCCACGCCTTTGTCGTGATGAACAGCTCCTCTCGGGAGATGCCCGACGCCGCGATCCCCTCTCCGACCGCCTTCTCGTTCTCGTAGATCTCGGCCGTGTCGAGATGCCGGTATCCGATCTTGATTGCGTTCTCCACGGCCTGCTTGCACTCGTCGCCCTTCATCCGGAAGGTGCCGAAGCCGAGCGCCGGGATCCTTGCACCATGAACCTGTTCGTACTTCATCTTGCCCGTCCTTTCCTCACGTAGTCTCCTCGGTTCCGAACGCCTGCACGTAGTCGCTGTGGAACTTCGCCGTTGCCGCCTCAACCGCAGGGTTCGAGCAGATCTTCGAGATCACGTTCGACTGGATCGCCGCGTATCGAGCGCCCGCCTTCCATGCGAGCATCATCTCCTCCGGAGTCCTGACACTCGCTGCGATCACGTCGGCTTGGAGGTCATACTGCTCGACCAGAGCCGCGATGTCGGCCACGACCTGGCAGCCGTCGCCCCCAACATCGTAGATCCGGGCCATGTACGGTGCGAGGTACTGCGCCCCGGCCCGCGCGGCCAACAGCGCCTCATTGGCGGAGCAGATTGCCGTCGCGGTGACGGCAATGCCCTCCGACGAAAGCATGTGGATCGCCTCGATCCCGGCCGCCGTCACCGGGATCTTCACGACGACCCGATCCGGCTCGATCGACGACAGCTCCCGCCCCTCACGGATCATCCCGTCGGGCGTCAGTTCGGTCACCTGGATGAACACCGGATCCGGCACGATGTCCAGGACCGCCCGGACGAGATCCGCCGACGGCTTGCCCGCTTGCGCGACGAGGCTCGGATTGCTCGCGACGCCAACGAAGACGCCGAGGCGGTAGAGGCGGCGAACCTCGTCCGGATCGGCGGAGATCAGGATCAGCTTCATGCCGTCTCCTCTCGATGCGCAGCGATCGCCGCGCGAAGGATACCCATATGCGCCAGAGCGGGACCTCCGTCCATGATGACGGCGACGAAGGCCGCTTCCAGGATCTCGTCTTCCACGGCCCCCGCCGCGATCGCGGAGCGTACGTGGTACGAAATGCATCGTTCGCACCCCTTGACAAGGGAGATTGCGATCGCGATGAGTTCCTTGTGCTTCCTGGAAACGGTTCCGTCGGCGTGGGCGGCCGCGGTGAACCGCCGCCAAGCGGAGACCGTCTTCCCGTGGGTGGATGCGGAGATCTCACTCATCGTCTCGGCGAGCTCCTCGGTCATCCGGCGCATGGTCGCTGGGTCGCTCATGATCCACCCCCTCGTCCGTTGGGAGTCCACCCCATCGATCGCGGCAATCCGGCGCTTACCGGAACAGCGACACGCTCGGCGCCCGCCGCAAGAAGCTCGTTCACCGCCCGGGCCGTAGTCACGCCGCCCGCCGCCTTCAGCCTCAGCCGGTCGCCGCCAAGCTTCCGCAGCAGCTCAAGGGTGTCGACGCTCGCTGCTCCTTCGGCATCTGGATCGGTAGACACGATTCGAAAGCCGACCGTGTTGACCACGTACTCGAACCCCTGCTGCGCCGCGATGGCACATGCCTCGCGGATCTGGGGCGAACTCAGCCGCCCGACCTCGAGCACCAGTTTCAGTGTCGCACTCTCGGCAGCAGCGCGAATCTCCTGCAGCTCCGCCTCTACATCCCCCCAACGCTCCGCGAGGATCGCACCGAAGTGAGGTACGACGTCCAAGTCGTGCGCCCCATCCTCCACCGCGATGGCAGCCTCCCGCGCCTTGACGCGCGCCGACTGTGTTCCGAACGGGTAGCTGATGACGGTTCCGATCGCTGGACCGTCACCCTCGACGCAGGCCGCGGCGCGCCGGATCAATGCCGTTGGGACCACCACCGTTCCAAGACCGTACGCGATCGCATCGCAGCACATCGTCTCCACGTCTCGGAAGCTGACGACCTTCCGGAGATCGGTGTACTCGATCGCTCGCCCATTCCTCGGGTCCCCCACGTCTCCGATCATTCGAATCGCTCCTTCGCCTCGTCGAGAATCCGGAAGATGGGGCTTGCGTGGATGTTGTCCGTGCCGGCCGCGAAGTAGTCGAGCGCGTGGTCGATCGCCCTCACGCCGCCCGAGACGTCGATCTGGAACGTGTCACCGAACAACCGTCGGATGAACGCGACGTCCTCGATGCACGTGTTCCAGCCGTAGCCCGAGGAGGTCTTGATCCCTCCCACTCCGCCCTCGGCGTACGCCTCCAGCGTTCGAGCCAGCGCGTCGCGTGTGAGCACCGCGGTCTCGGGGATCACCATCACCCAAATCTCGCCCGCCGCTGCGTCGATCATCGCTTTCGCGTCGTCGCGCACGGCGTCGTAGTCTCCGGACAGGATCGCCGCGAAGTGCCCGCCGATGTCGATCTCCTCCGCGCCGAGGCGGACGGCTTCCCGGATCGCCGCGACCTTGGCCTCGCTCGACCAGTTGCCGACCGGGTACGCTGCCTCGACGCCAACTCGTATCCCGAGCGGTTTCAGGATCTCCTTTGCCAGGCCGACCCACGGTTGGTCGACGAAGATCGCGTCGATCGGCGGGTACTCCGCGAACCGCCGGAGAAACGAACGGGCGTCTTCCTCGGTCGCTGCCGGCGAGAACGTCGCCGTCATCATTCGCGCTGCGAACGACTCCACCGACTCCGGTGCACCGAAGGGCTTGCGGTTGCCTTTCATGCTCTTCCTTCCTGAGTGGCTACTCGCCGGCCATCTCGCGCTGCATTGCCACGAGATCGCCGAATAGCGGGCCCAGCGCGTCATAGGAACGCTGAAACAGGTCGTAGGCCTGGTCGTAGGTCGGCTTGCGCTCGGCGGACGGCCGATCCGTACCGGCGACCGGCGACAGCTCCGCCGCAATACCGTAGTCATCGAAAACGCCGACTCCGACACCCGCGCAGACCGCGGCACCCAAGGACGTCGCGAACTCCCCGCTCTCGAGCCGTTCAATCGGGATTCCGAGCATGTCCGCCAGCGCCTGGCAAAGAACCGGATTCCGGACGCCTCCGCCGATCATCCGCAGCGACCCGAGCCGAGCCCCCTGCTCCGTCAGTGCATCGAAGATGATCCGCAGGTTGTAGGCAACCCCTTCGAGAACCGCTCGCACCAAATCCCCCGAGCTATGGCTACGGGCGAGCCCAACGAACGCTCCCCGCGCGTTCTCGTTCCAGTGCGGACTCCGTTCCCCGATGAGGTACGGAAGGAAGAGCACCCCACGGGCGCCGGCGGGCGACGCCGCGGCCCATCGATTCAGGTACTCGTACGCCTCGTCGGACGTCTTCCCAAGTTCTTCGGGGAACAGGACCTCTCGCATCCAGTCGTACGAGCCGCCCGCGCTCTGCATCGTGCCAACCGGCATGTAGAGCGTCGGTTCGAGGTGACACAGGTTGAACGTGCGCATTCCGGGATCGAGGACCGGCTGGTCCGTCGCGATGGCGATCCATGACGACGACCCGAAGTAGTTGTACCCCTCGTTGGCACGGATGACCCCGGCGCCGACGGTAGCGCAGGCCCCATCCCCTCCGCCAAGCACAACCGGCACGCCCTCCAGGTCGACGCCGTCGGCAGACACAACCGGCCCGACGACGGTCGCGGACGGCATCGCTTCCGGGAACAGCGACTTCGGAATCCCGGCGGCCTCGAGCAGATCGTCACTCCACGCCTTCTTCGAAAGATCGAATGCGTTCGTCGCCGACGCGTCGGAGTAGTCGGTCGCGAAGATACCCGTCAGACGCGAGACGATGTAGTCCTTCGATTGAAGGACGTACCGCGTCTTGCTGTAGACGTCCGACTCGTGGTCGCGAATCCACATGATCTTCTCGAGGGTGTAGTTCGGATTGGGACGCGTACCTGTGATTCGGTAGATCTCCTCCGGCGTCATCGACCGCAGCAACGCAGCGACCTGATCACTCGCCCGCGTGTCCGCCCAGATGATTGCGCGACGCAGCGCCGCTCCCGACGCATCGACGGGGACGCAGCCCATCATGTGTCCGCTGAAGCTCATGGCCGCCACGGACGACTTGGTGATACCAGCCTGCTCCATCACCGCAGCCGACGCTCTGCAAACGGATTCCCACCACGCATTCGGATCCTGCTCGACCCATCCCGGCCGATCGTAGTGCGTCGGATACGTCTCCAACGCGCTGGCGACGAGTGCGCCGTTCTCGTCGAATAGTGTCGCCTTGTTCCCAGTGGTCCCGAGATCGTGTGCAAGCAGGTACGACGTCCCCATGTGCCCCTCCCAGAGCTCAGCCCTTGATGTCGATCGTAACCTTGACCCCGGTCTGCGACGAGACGGTGTCGAAACCATCCTGGAATGCGTTGAGCCCCGAGATGACGTGGGTGACGAAGTCGCCCAAGTCGATCTTCCCCGACTCAACCAGACCGAGGACCTCGTCATGTACCGCCGCCTCATCCTCAAACGTCGGCCACTGCACGAAGTGGATCGCCCAGTTGTACGGCGCCGCCTCCCAATCGATCTGTGCACTCGTCTTGGCGGCAATCCCGTACACGCCGACCTTCCCGTTGAACTTCACGATCTTGAGGCTGTCCGTCATCAGCCGGTTGATCCCAACGGCATCGATGACGAAGTCAAACCCGTCCGCTTCGATCTCCTTCGCCCGCCCGACGAGATCCTCGCTCGTCGGATCGACGACAATGTCGGCGCCCAGTTTCGTCGCCCGCTCGCGGCGGCCGGCGTTCGGTTCACTGACAACGATCGGACCGGCTCCCTTCAGCTTCGCGAAGCGGACCATCGACAGTCCGACCGGACCCGCGCCGTGGATCAGCACGGAGTGGCCTGCCCCGACGCCGAATCGTTGAAGGCCGGAAAGCACTTCCTTCAGCGTGATCAGCATGACCGCCTGATGCGGATCGATGTGCGCCGGAACGATCTGCTGTGCGAGGTAGATGTCGTAGTAGTCGTCCCGACCGTCCGCCTTCATCGCTGCGATATCACCGATGACACCGTATTCCGCGAAGCTTCCCCACCCGGAGGCGTACGAGTCGTCCTCAACCTTCTCCAGGATCGACCGTAGCACCAGATCCCCCGGCTTGAACGACGTGACCTTGCTGCCGACTTCGATGACGCGACCGACGCTCTCATGGCCGAGAACCGCCGGGTAGGTGTCGAATCCTTTGAAGGTGGCATGAATCAGCTTGAAGTCGGTTCCGTTGCAGATGCCGCAGCTGAGGTTCTCGACGAGTGCACCGTAGTCGCCGATCACCGGTTTGGGAAGCTCTTCGACCTTCAGCGTTCCGTCCCTGTAGACCACAAGACCCTTCATCCCGTGTCCTCCTTTTCGCTTCGCGTCCCGTCGGCCGAGGGCCGTCCGGATCGATCTACCACGCCCGACGCTGGAGGTAGTTCCGGTACGGGACACGCTCCAGCGGTTCGATGTCCATCCACGCCGCGAATTCGAGCACAGCGTCGCTCAGGTTCCCCATCGCGAGGGGGAAGTGGTGCTCGAATCCGCTTACGATAACCGTATTCACGAGTTCGAGAGCCGATACCGGCTCTTCGCCGTGCATCTTGAATCCACTCGCCCAGCCACGCGTGCCTCGGGGGCTTGCCTTGCGGTCGCCGAGCGTCTCGCCGGTCGCGAGCAGCAACCGGTTCCCGCCGTCCGTCAATCTCATCATCGTGAACGGCGTCTGCTTCAGCACCATGTCGAACGCCGCCGGTGCCGGCCCACTCCCACCGTCGTCGCGCGGCGCGTCGATGATCGAGTGGCGGCACTGGACACAGTTCTCCGTCCAGCACGGGTGACCGACCCCGCAGTGCCAGAGCAGGATCGAGTCGTCGTCAGGATCAAGCGCCGACAGGTCCATCAGGACCGGTCGGTCACCGCCCATTGCCTTCAGAATCGCCATCGAGATCGCACTCGGAATGTCCCCCTCGCACGCTGCGACGTATCCCTTCTCGTTGAGCCGTCCGAGCGTCGTGCACGCCGTCAATCCGTAGAGCGCTTGGAAGTGCGGCCAGCAAGCGATGCCGACGCCCATGTAGCCGTTCTCCTCGAACAGCCGCTCGAGGACCATGTACACCCGCGCGAGCTTCATGAACTCGGCCGCTGTCACACCCTCGGCGGGCGTCTCGGCTTCGATCTCAGCGGCGACTTTCGCCACGTCCGTCTCGGGCAATGCATCGGCCTGATGGAGGAGTTCGGTCAATTCGTGACGATAGACGGTGATGTCGTACTTCGATCGCAGACGCCCGTCGTTCCAGTACACGTCGTAGTACCCCTCCGGTGTGCCGCCGATGTTGGCGAACTTCGCGCCGTCGAGCATCTTGATCGCCTTCAGGGCTCGAACCGTCGGATCGAAGCGATCGAGGAACACCGCGCTGTCCGGCAACCCGAAGTACCACTTGTACTTGATGTCCCTCTCGGCGAGGTAGGTTCCCAGAATGCCGGCGTACAGGTTGACGCCGCAGAGCGAATTGAGGCGCAACGGGCCGCCCGTCGGCTCCGGCTCCGGCATCGCCCACAGCCCGATCGGAACATCGAGATCCGCGAACGCAGCGATGATCTCTCCCGCCGCAAATGAGCAAGACTGGAGCAGCATCATGTCGATCTGCTCCGTCCGAAGACTGTCCCGAAACGCGACACACGTGTCCACGTCGTTGGTCACGTCCGACGCAGCAACGAGTTCGAATCCCCACTCCCTGCCGAGCGCCGTCAGGGCTCGCACGGACTCCTGATACAGCTTCCTCGACAGGTCCTCATCGAAGCAATCGTACCATACACCGGAAAAGCCAATTCTGAGATCGTCCACGGTGCCTCCTTCGGCAATCCTGGGGATCGCGCGTCCCCTTCCCTAGTCGTTCTTCCTCTGCCTCAGGCGGTCAATAACAACGGCCGTCACAACCAACGTCCCGATAAGAATCTGCTGGTAGAAGGGGGATACCCCAATCAGGTTCGCGCCGTTGCGCAACACTCCGAGGAAGAGCGCACCGATCAGCGTCCCCACCATACCGCCACGCCCGCCGAAGAAGCTCGTCCCGCCGATGACGACCGCGGAGATCACGTCGAGTTCCCATCCGGTCGCCGCTGCGGGCCACGCGGAACGGGTTCTGGACGCGAGGATGACGCCTGCGAAGCCTGCAAGCGTACTGCAGAGGATGAAGTTTGCGATGCGATAGCGGTCGACTTTGATTCCCGACAGACGAGCCGCTTCTCGGTTGCCGCCGATTGCGTACACGGCCCTTCCATAGGGAGTCCTGGAGAGCACGAGGTATCCAATAACCATGAACGCGAGGAAGATGATCACGGGGACAGGGATCGGACCGACCATCCCGCCGCCGAGAGAGCCGAAGGACCTCGGGAGATTCCCGATGGAGAGGCCGTTCGTATAGACGAGAGCCATGCCTCGAGCAATCGACATGAGCCCCAGAGAGACAACGAAGGAGTGGACTCTGCTCTTGGTGATCACGATGCCCATGACCCACCCCATCAACGCCGCGACGGGGAGCGGAGCCACGAACGCCACAATGGGCGCGAAGCCCTGTCGTGCAACGAGGCCGGCCGCGAGCGCTCCGCTGAAGCCCGCGACTGAACCCACCGACAGGTCGATCTCCGCCGAGAGAATGACGAACGTCATTCCTACGGACATGATCCCGATCATCGACACCTGCCGGATGACATTGAAGATGTTGTTGATGCTCAGGAAGACGGGTCGAATGCTCGCGATGATCACGCACACCAGGAAGAAGACGAAGAAGATGCTGTACTCCCTGAAGAGGCGTTCGGCGTACTGCTTCGCGTGCTGCCCTACTCGCTGAGCCAATGTGCGACTCGCCTGTTCCATCCTTCTATTCCCTTCTTCGGCGGTGAGCAACTCCCGAGCTCCGGACGAGAAGATGCGGGGGAGCACTCCGACTCCCCCGCTTGTCGTCTCCCTACTACTGGAGCTCGTAGTTCATCTCGGCCTTTTCCTCGTAGTTCGAGAGGACCAGCATCCAAGGAAGGATGTCGTAGTCCGTGTTCTCCGGCAGGGTGCCGTCGATCACGTAGTTCGCCAACTGCTCCATGGCAAGGCGCGCCATCTCCACCGGGTACTGAATGGTGGCATCCAGGCTCCCGTTGATGAGGTT
>Ga0272441_10011009_pt1 | contig 13538 bp, 9 predicted proteins | sample SSMProp6N_FD_193582 | JGI IMG/M metagenome (GOLD analysis project Ga0272441, IMG submission 193582) | Marine sediment archaeal communities from Little Sippewissett salt marsh, Falmouth, MA, United States - SSM-Prop-6N | ecosystem: Environmental > Aquatic > Marine > Wetlands > Sediment ... | reverse complement strand
GTCGTGTCCAGATTACCGCCCAACGCCGCTCGAAGCTGCGCCACCAGGCTGGGCGGGAGCGACATGGGGCCGCCGGCCATCGTGACCCCGGCCTCCCGGCGCTCCAGGGCCAGCACAATGTGCCGCGACGACACCAGCCGGCCGAAGAGATCCACCTCGTTGGCGAACGAGGCGGGCTTTGCCGGCCGCATATTGAGATCGTAGACCGTCCACGAGGAACCGTCCGCAACGATCAGATCGAGCCGCCCTTCCGCCATCGTGTCCGGTATTTCGATCTCCAATGTTCTGGTGAATTCGCCGCCGCGGTGGGACCGTAGCCGCAGATTCACCGGCAGCGTCTCGCCGGGGGCCACGACCCATCGCTCTGGTGTGGCCGATACGATCTCGGTGGCCTCAAGACCTTCGGTGGCGGAAATGTCGATCTGGATCCGGTCAATGTCGGGCACAGTAAAGAACGAATTCTCGAGATAGCCGACGGCGGCCGCCACCATTCCCGCCGCCTGCAGCCCCGCGTCACCGCCCACGAAGACCTCGTCGAGCCGCGCGGTGTTTCCGTCTGCGTATTTGATGTCCAGGTTCATGGCCACCGTTTGGTTGCCGAAGGTTCGACCGCGGGCCTCCAGACTCGAGTTCGCGAGGTACCCCACCAAAGACGGCAGCAGGGTTTCGTGCCGGATCGAACGGAATGCATAGCTCCGTCCGTCAACGGTCACGCTCACCGGAACCATGGGGACCTCCACGCCGAGCCGACCCCACACTCCAAAACGACGATCGGCCTCCAATGCGCCGAGGCTGCCACCAACGGTGAAGAACTTGAAGGAACTCAATTGACTCGGCAGGATCGTGACCACACCGGCCCTGGCCAACGGAATCTGCACGTCCCCGCCGCCCAGAAACGGATGACCGAAGGCCCAGACCTGATCACCGCGCACCTCGGTTACTGTGCCGCCGGCCCCGAGGGTCACGTCTCCATCCACCAGCACGCCGGCCACCATGGCGCCCGGACGCAGATCCCCGGCGTCGGACCCCGGCTCGGAGGCGGCCGGCGGTCCACTGACCCAGCCCCTACGGTCCCAGATCTCGCCGATCCAACCGGCAGCGTGGCCCACGCCCGGTCCGGCCATGGAAATCGCCAGCGGCAGGCTCTTGTACGATCCCGCGGGTTCGGGCGCAAGCCATTCCACCAGCACGTCATCCAGCCTCCCGGTGCGCCAGGAATTCACCAGCTCAACCAGCTCGGGGCGCTTGACCGTGGCACCGGAGGCCGCACCGCCTGGGCTCTGTCCGAGCTCCACCATTCTGTTGAAAGGCGTCACTCCGCCGATGGGTTCGAGGGAAAACCCCCAGCCGTAGGCGAGGGCACCAAGCAACCGACCGTCGACATAGACCGGCGAGCCGCTCATGCCGGCGATGATGCCGGTGTCGGCGAATCGCGGATCCTCGAGACGGATCAACACCAGTTCCTGGTCCGGGGCGTATGGACCCACCGTGCCGAGAACGGTGACTGGAATCTCCACCATCTCGCCACCGTCCATTTCGGTGAGGCACACGCCGCGAGTGCCCGGCGCAACCTCCGAAGGTTCGATAATCTCGGCGGCCGGGGCGAACCCGGCAACGGCCAGCACCATCATCCCGAGAATGAAACCTGTCAGCGCTCTCATAATCCCCACATTCTAGCCCGCCATCGTGCCGCGCCACGCAGCGCCGCACAAGACATGCACGAGGCCTCTCGTCGCGGCGGCCGCGAGAACGGAGACCACGCCGCAACGGTCGTTGCCCGAATGGCGGGCCGTACTCCGGGTTGCGCGGTGCATTGCACTCGGCGATCAGGGTTCGCCATTGATCACGCAGGATGCAGCACAACCCCACACAAGCTGAACAAACAAAACCACGGATCCATTCGAGCCCCGGTCGTGCAACCGACGTGACACGGTACGGCTTCGGCCGCCTCGAGTTGCATGAAATCACCCCCGAAGCCACTCCGAGACGGCGTTTCTCCCGCGCTCAACCGCAACAACCGATACATATCGACGCTCCCGGACTCGCCGATCCGCGTCGCACCCGTCACGAAACCTGACGATAAAACCGGGCTAGAATGTGACGTCGGTAGAAATTCATGAAGGAGTCCATCCTCGCCCATCCCTCACTCATCGAACGGCTGGTCGCAGTCGCCAGAAAACTGCGTTCCATCCAGCGTCCGAACGAGGCGGCTCAACTCTTGGAGATCGCCGCCGCCCTGTCTCCCCGCGGCGCCAGTCTTCGGGAGGAGGCCCATCGCCTGCGGGGCGAAGAAGGCATCGAGGACTTCGACCGGGAGCTCAAACGGCGAAACCTCGAAGCCTCGCACGCCCTCGGAATGGCGCACATCTTCCAGAGCCGCGGCGAGTTCGACCGCGCGGTCGAGATGATCGACCTGGCCAAGATCAGAACGCCGTTCAACTACCTCGCCTTCACGGCCGCCGGCTACCTCTATCTCCGCAACGGTGACCCCGACGCGGCTTTGGACGAGTTCACCCAGGCACGACGCCTCAATCCGCTGGACTTCAAGCTCGCCGTGGAAACGTCGCGGGCAGCTCTCGAGAAGGAGGATTTCGAAAACGCCCTCGAGAACGCGGTGGACGCCATGTTGCTCGCGACCTGGCGCTCCGATCGGCTGCTCGAACAGGAGCGTCGGCGGGTCGAGACCCTGGCCCGGCTCTGCCACCGCGATCCTCATGAAATGGACGCCCTGATCAATGCGCGAACCGCAGTCCTGCAGAAAGCAGCGGACCACCTGGCGCTCAGTCACGCCCGTCTATTTACCGAACAGCGCACACCCAAGGCGACACCGATCACTCTTCCCGGTGACGAGTCACGGACCAACCTTCTGCAGCGGGCGAACGAGCTTCGGACCATGGGACTGTTCCGCCACTTCTCCGACGACCAGCTCATCTCGCTGGCCAAATTGCTCGAGGCGCAGCCCTTCTCCGCCAACGAGGTGATCTTCCGCGAGGGCCAGGAAGGTAGAGACCTGTTCATCGTGCGCGAGGGAACGGTTCACGTCACTCGCCAGACCTCCATCGGAACCCAGGTGCTGACCACCTTCGGCTTTGGTTCGCTCTTTGGCGAGGTCTCCTACCTGGATCGCCTCGATCGGTCGGCCACCGCCTTGGGGGTCGGAAGCGGGATCGTCTACCGCCTTCCGGTGGTGGCGTTGGAGGAGGCGATCCGAAACAACAGGCAGCTCGCCGTGAGCCTGCTCTGGGGATTCTGGCAAACACTGGCCGAAAAGGTCCGCTCGGCAAACGCACAGATGAGCGAGTTTTTCAGTTTGCCGTCCGCACCCTTCGGTGTCGAGCGCAGAGCCGGTGAGGGACACCAGATCCACCTGCCCGCGGAAGAGAAGTTGGACATCCTGCGCGAGCAGGGGCTATCGGCACAGGAACTGACTCTGTTGGCAACTTACTCCCGCGAGGAACACTTCCCGCCCAACGCCGTGATTTTCACCGAGGGCGAGTCGGGCGACAACCTCTATATTGTCGTCGACGGCTCGGTGCGGATATCCCGTATGGTTCCGGGCATGGGTGAGGAATGCCTCTCGATTCTCGGCCGGGGCGAGGTCTTTGGCGAGATGGCCCTGATCGACGAGCAGCCCCGTTCGGCCGACGCCCGAGCACACCGCCTGGGGTGCACGGTGTTCTCGGTGAGCCGCTCCCTACTTGAAGAGGTCCTGTCAATGGATCCCGATGCCGCCGTGCAGTTTCTCAACCTGCTCTGCCGATTGCTGTGCCGCCGGATCCGGGCCATGAACGAGCGGCTCGTGGCCTGGCGGGTGATGGCCTCTCACGAATAGCCCCCGGCCACCCTCGCAGTTACACGTTGAAAGTTTGACGTTGAACGTTAGGTTCTTCCGGGAAAACGTGATGGGGGTTGTCTGGGCGCCCGTCTCCGTTTCCGTGCCCGTGGCAGAGATGCAGCGACAGCGTTCAGCGCGCCCATCTCCCCGTGGCACTCCCCGCGGTTGCCCCCTTTGACATTGTCGGGCCCCCGTGAGCCAGGGATTTCGACACTTTGAAACCCGACAATGTCAAAGACGGCACGCCCGCCAGGCGCGCACTATCGTTTTTTGGGGGCGGGAGGGACTTTCAACTTTCGACTTTGAACTTTCAACCCCTTTGACGGCACGCCCGCCAATCGCGCCCGCGTCGCTCCGGGTGGGCGGGGTTTTCGAATTCCGAATTTCGAATTTCGAATTCAAACACTGTCCATCTCACGAAGCCCCGGATGGATCCAACGTTTAACGTGTGACGGCTGTGCGGAGGACCCTCTCACGGGACGGTGACGACCATCCGCTCGTAACTGGCCTGGCGCGTGACCTGATCCAGCAGTCCCACGCCGACACGATGCTGTCCCTCACGAAGCAACAGCTGGACCTGGATGGTGAACTGCTCGTTCCTGGCCGACTCGATGCGGTCCGCCGGGATGCGCACCAGATGGTCCTGACTCTGCATCTCGGAGGTCCGACCGGCCACGTCCCGAGCCCCGATATACAGCTGGACCCGGCCCACGAAATCGTCGCCTTCGGGCAGCAGGGCGATCGCCGCCAGGGGGAAGACCATTTTCACGGGCACGGTCCAGCGGTCGCCGGTTGCGGGCACGGGACGGCCCCGCTGCAGCTCGACCGCCATCGGGTTATCATCGATATCAACCATCAGCGAGCTGTAGACGCGGTCCTGCACCTGGGTCTCGCGGGACCTCTCCACGAACCGACGCCGATAGCGGAGATCGTAACCCGACCTCCCCGGAAGCTCGACGTCGATCTTGTGGACACGGTCCTGGCCGCTGTTGGAAATGGTGTAGCCCATCGAGTAATAGCTGAACAGGTCGTCCCGGATGAGTTCCAAGCCACCGGCGACATCGTTGGTGTTCACAACGGCGAGTCCGCCCGTGTACTCCGCCATGTAACGGAGGGAGTCCTGGTAGGTCTTCATACCGAGTGACGACGCGGTCGGGTCGGAGGCCCCGAATCGACTCTCCACGCCATAGCCCTCCAGTGGATTGAGGCCGCTGGCGTCGATGGTGTAGAAACTCACCTCCTGGGCGTTGGCCGCCGATGTCAGCGACTGAAATGCACGGGCCCTGTCGGTGTTGAAGCGGCGGCCCATGAACCCGGTGTCGCGAAATGCGGTGGCGTACTCGTGCATCAGGCCGATTCCCGGCGACATCGGAAGACCGCTCGAGACGTAGACTATGGACTTCCGGCCGTCCAGACCAGAGAGTATGGACATGGCCTCCTTGAGGGCCTCCAAGGCGAAGGTCACGTTCATGGCCTCTTCCTCGGCAAAGGCGGTGATCTGCTGCCGAAAACGCATCTGGACCGCACGAATGTCATCAGTGGACTGTGACCTCTCCAGATTGGTCATCGCCTCCTGAATCTGCTCCTGGATCTGCCGCCGATCGTTGTCCCTCGTGGCTCGACCGCCACTCACCTTCGAGAGACTTCTGAGGGCCGTATTGATCGCGAGGGGATCGTCCGTGAACGGCTCGAGGACTTTCACCGACCGCTCATAGCTCACCACCATCATCGCCACGGGGCCGACCAGGTTTTCGGTCACGAACTCGCGGACCCGCCGAAGAACGCGGTTACGCTGCATCGGATCGAGATTCTCGTTGTCGACGTAAATCATGACGTAGACCGGCCGAACGTCGATGGTATCGGGCGCCTTATCGTCCTCGGGTTTGGGCGGCGGCGGCAGGACCTTGTCCGCGGCGGAGGTGACGTGCCGGTGCTCGATGATCTCGCGGTCGAGCTCGACAAAGTTGGAGATCGGCATCTCGATGCCGTCCTGAAACACCCGGAAATCGTCGGCGGTGAGGCCAGAAATCGGTCGCCCCTTGCTGTCGCGAACATAGACGTCCACGTTGACGACGGTGACATCCACCTCGTCGATGAACTCCAGGCCCCCCACCCGCTCGGCGCCGGCGTCAGATTCGGCTTGGCCCGCAACCTCCACCGCGAACCCGAGCACCACCAGCAGCATGACCACCCAAAGTCGCCTCACGCGCACCTCCACGAAGATTGTACGGCACCACGCGCCAGTCGATCGTTACAGGTCGAACGTTTCGGAAAAAGCGAGGGCACCGACGCACTCCTCCCGGGCACATCACATGTGTCGTGCAGCGTGAAAGGGAACCCGTCGAATTTGTGTTACTCATACCGTGTAAGGGAGGAGAAATGGAACACCCGTTCAACACCGACGGCTTCAGCGACTCCGCACCCGGAACGATCATGGTTCCGAACGTGCTCCCGATTTTCCCGCTGCAGGGGGTTGTCCTCCTGCCCGGTGAGGTCCTGCCGCTCCATATTTTCGAACAGCGCTACCGCGATATGGTTCGTGACGCCATTGCCGGGCACCGAGTGATCGGCATGGTGGAATCGCTCCCTGCCGAAGGCGACCACGATATCGGACTGGCAAAAACCCGGCAAACCGGCTGTGTTGGTTTCATCGCCCAGCACCAGGAACTGGACGACGGACGTTTCCTGCTGTGGTTGCTCGGCCTCGAACGCTTTCGGATAGAGCGGGAGCTGGAGTCCGGGTCGTCGTACCGCAACGTCAAGGTCAACTACGATCCCGCCGAACATTCCGCGCAACGACTGGCCGGAATCCAGCCGGTTCGGCGTGAACTCCGTTCGCTTTTGCCCACCCTGCTCGACGCCGACACCTCCATTAGAGAGTCGCTGGCTTCTCAGCTCGACGAAGTCAGTGACACCCAGTTGATCGCTCTGGCGTGTCAGATCCTCGAGCTGCCGGCTGAGCGTAAGCAGCGGATCCTCGAGGCGGAGAGCCAGACCAACCGGTTCATGATGGTCTACGAAGATGTCTACCGACACCTGGATCTCAACCCAGCGGACGACGCCTTCGAGGGTGCCACGCTAAACTGACACCATAACCAAAATTCGAAATTCGAAATTCGAAATTCGAAATTCGAAATTCGGATCTCGGGACTCGGATCTCGGGACTCGGGGCTTGGGGCTCAGGACTCGGATCTCGGGACTCGGATCTCGGGGCTTGGGGCTCAGGACTCGGGACTTGCCGGGGCGTACAATGGTGCTCGGAGGTCCCGATGGCACACTCCGAACCTGCAATGGATGCTCGCTCCGACCTCGATCTCTGGCGGGACGGCGCCACCACCAACGCCTTCGACAGCGATCCCTTCTTCCGACAGCTCGTGGAACGCCACCTCGGACCGCGCTTCTCCCCGATGGAGACGCGGCTGCGACAGGTGGCCGAGGCCGCGGGTCCGGAACTCGACGCACTCGTGGCCGAATCCAACAGGGACGAAAACCTCCCGACCCTGCGCCGCCTCGACGCCTTCGGGCGCGCGGTCGAGGACGTTGTCTTCCATCCTTCCTACCATGTGGTCGGACAGGTCTTCTGGTCGAGCGGCGTGCTGTCGATGCTGGCGGAACCGGGCAACGAGGTGGCCACCGGAGCATTGGCATACCTGCTGGATCAGAACGGCGAGGCGGGACATGCGTGCCCGGTTGCGTGCACAGCAGGAGCCATCAAGCTCCTCCAACGCGTCGGTAGCGACGACCAGCGCCGCAGATACCTGCCCTCGCTCCTCGAGTCGGACTACCGGCGTCGGCTGCACGCCGCCCAATTCGTCACCGAGATTCAAGGGGGGTCCGATGTTGGCCTCAACTCGTGCGTCGCAATCCCCGATTCCGGGCACGCGGGCCGCTACCGCATTTCCGGGGAAAAGTGGTTCTGCTCGGTTGCGGATGCGGGTCTGTTCGTGGTCAGCGCCCGTCTCCAGGATGCGCCCGAAGGCACCAAGGGTCTCGGTCTCTTCCTGGTTCCCAGGCTGATCGACGGACAGCCCAACGGCTTCGTCCTGCGACGCCTCAAGACCAAACTCGGGACCCGATCTATGGCCACCGGGGAGGTCACATTCGACGGTGCCTTGGGCGAGGCCATCGGCCCCCTGGATGAGGGCTTCAAGAACCTCGTGGGCATCGTTCTGGACACCTCCAGGGTTCACAACGGCGTGGCGGCATGCGGCATCATGCGGCGCGCCTTTGTCGAGGCCCAGACCTTCGCCGTCCGCAGGCGGGCCTTCAAGAACCCGATCCTCGAGTACCCGGCGGTCCAGGAGATCCTCGCCCGGATGAAGCTCCGCACAACGGCCGGGCTCGCCACGACTTTTCGTATCCTCGCGATGAGCGATCACGTCCAAGCCGCGCCTGATGACGAGGATCTGGACGCCGCTCGCCGCATCGCCGTGATGATCAACAAGTACTGGACTGCCGTGTCGAGCAGCGCCAATGCGAGGGACGGCATCGAGGTCCTGGGCGGCAACGGCACCATCGAAGAATTTTCGCCTTTGCCGCGACTCTACCGCGACGCCATGGTGGTCGAGAGCTGGGAGGGCACCCACAACACCCTCTGCGCTCAGGTCGTCCGGGATTTCCTGGCTCGTTCCCTCCACCGTCCATGGCTGGAACAGATTTCGACCGAGATCGAGGCCATACGTCAGCCGCAATTGACCGGGGCAGCCGCCATCGCCGCAGAACTCCACAGCGACACAGGACGGAAGATCTCCAGGCTCGTGGAGCAGCCCGACACGGCGCCGGCAGTCATGCGATCTGTGGTGGATCAGATGTGCCGGCTGTCCGACTGGATCTCCATGGCGGCCCAGGCCCAGTGGGTTCTCGAAGAGCAGGGATCGGGCGACATTCTTGACGCACTCGAACTGTATCGGCTGACGGTGTTGGAACGAGCCGATGCCTTCAACCACCCCGAGATCATTGAACTCAGACGCAGGTTAGCCACCGCGTTGTAGCCGAGCTCGGGAATCGGGGATCGGGTGAACTCATCGCCCGGCTGGGCGGTGCGACCCGATCGGGCGTGCCAACCTGGCGCGCACTGCGAACGCGCGGGCCGGTGCCAGGCACCGACGAAAACGAATCGCAACACCACGTCGACACATCCGCGGCGGGGCCTGGCAGCGACATGGAATCGGCGCGTCCGTCGAGTCAGCGTGCCACATCACGCGAGGCGGCCGGGCGGTGGGACGGGGGTTCCCCCGCCTTTTCCTGAGAGGTCACGCCCACGAGCACGAGCCCAAGGGCAACCACCAGCGCCGCGGCCAGCAATGGGACCAGGACCCTTGACCATACGTCGGCCCCGGCCTCCGCACTCCCGAGAACGCTCGCGGTTTCGAACTCATACGACGTCATGGTGATTGCCTCATTCAGTTTCTTGGATGCCGTGCGGGACAGAAGAGTTGCACGCGGGCCGGTTGGCCGGCCCGCGTGCGAACGTTGGACTACTTCGACGCCATTTTCGTTGTGGTGTGATACGTGACCATGTGTTGGCCGACCCACTCTGCGACGACAGCGTCCGGCACCGTGCCGAGATGAGCGGCGAGCTTCACCTTGCCGCCCTGACGTTTCACGACGTAATTCACGTCCGATCCCGGACCCATGGCATGTTTGATCTTGGACAGGGCCTCTTTGTTATCCGTCGTCATCTCCACACCGTTGACGGAAACGAAGACATCGCCCGGTTTGAATCCGGCCTGCTGGGCGGGACTGTCGGAATAGACCTTGGTGATTTCCCAGCGACCGTTATCCAGTTTTTCGGTCTCCACACCGAGCCAGCCCTTTTGTTGGTACTTGGCCACCATTTTGTCGAGGCATTCCTGGGTGGTTCCCTTACAGTGTTTGTCACCGGCCACCGCCACCGCGGTCACTCCGATCAACATGGCCAATCCGACGATCACGACAGCTCTCCTCATGCTTGACCTCCCTGCGGCGTCCAGGACCGTTTGCGGTCCTCAGATGGGTAAGAACGAGACACCAGCGGAATCCGAAACGCCGCAGATTCTTCATCGCCCGTCCGGTGCCTCGTCGTGTCGAACATGGGCCCAAGGTAGGACCGGCAGATGTCAATGTCCTGTCGGGGGTGTCAAAGTCTGTGGCAGATGTGAACAAGATGCAAAAACGATGGGCGTCCCCCTTGAAAGGCGATATATTCCAGGTGAAGGGATCTCACGACGAGGGAGGCTGAAACCGTTGCGCGGACATGACAACACCGCGAGCTACTCGGCCGGGGAACTCAAGGCGATCGAGCATAGCGTGCTCGGCAAACGCCGCACGCTGTGGATCGGGGTGGCTGCCGTGCTGATCCCGCTCGCGGTCCTGCTCGCCCTGCAGTACTGGTGGCTCGGCGATCTCGAGCACAACTCAGCCATCGCCCGCGAGGCCACCTTGGAGAACTACGTGGAGGCGGTGGCCAAGGAGGTGGACTACTTCTACTGGAAGATGTCGGAACGGGCGCTCAATATGCCCGCCTACGCCTTCGAAGAGAGCACCATTCCCAAGGCCGGCCACCACTTCAAGAAGAAGGAGATCTGGGGGGCGAAGCGCCTGTTCATCGTCAGCTTCAAAGCCAAAGACGCGGTCTGGTTCTTCGATCCCGAAACACAACAGATGGTCGTTCCGGAGTTTTCCGCCGAGACTCTGGCGGTGTGGGCGGCCATGTCGCCCTGGAAGATGTACTACAAGAAGGGAGCGAAATTCGAAAAGGCGAGTCCGAGCGTAGACCAACACGATCCCAAGAACCGGATCATCATCAACCCCATCACCGATGAGGGTTCCAGACTGGTTGGTCTCGCCGGCCTCATCGTCGACAACGACTTCTTCATCAACGAACTTCTGCCCAAGGCCATCAAGATGTCGCTGCCCGAGCTCGATGAGACGGACGGGCTGGTGGTCTGCGTGCGCGACGGCCATAAACGCCAGGTCCTACCAGCGTCCCCGATTACCGATCCCAAGGAGGACAGGGTCAAGGGAGCGCCCACCTTCGTCTTTACCGACTGGAGAATCAGTCTCCAGGGCGACTTCGCCTCGCCCGAGAAATGGGCCCGAACCAACTTCGCGCTGAATATCACACTTTCGGCTCTGCTGGCCGCGGTCCTGGTCGCCGGCATCGCCCTCACCCTCAGGACCGCCCTGCGCGAAATGAAGTTGTCGGCCATGAAAAACGAGTTCGTGTCCAATGTGTCACACGAGCTCCGCACGCCGTTGTCATCCATCAGGGTCTTCGGCGAGTTCATGCGGCGCGGGCGGGTGACCGATCAGGACAAGGTGCGCGAGTACGGCACCTACATCGAGACCGAGAGCCGCCGGCTCACCCAACTGATCAACAACATCCTCGATTTCTCCCGTATCGAGTCCGGCCGCAAGGTCTACGAGTTTGAGCCGGCAGACATCGAGGAGATCATCGGCGGCACGTTGAACACATTCGGTATTCGGCTGCGCAACAGCGGCATCGAGCTCGACTACCACGGCCCGGACGAGCCGCTGCCCGAGATCCCGGTGGACGCCAACGCAATCGACCGGGCATTGGCCAATCTGCTCGACAACGCGGTCAAGTACTCAAACGGTGGGGATCACATCTCCATCCGACTCGATCGAGACAACGATCACATCAACATCTCGGTGACCGACCGCGGCATCGGCATTCCCAAGGAAGAGCAGCAACGGATCTTCGAGCGATTTCACCGGGTCAGCACCGGTCTGGTCCACGACGTCAAGGGCTCGGGCCTCGGTCTGTCGCTCGTGCAACACATTGTTCAAGCCCACGGCGGCTCGGTGACGGTGGACAGCAGGGTTGGTGAGGGCAGCACCTTCACCATCCACCTACCAATATCGAGTGCCGAATCGAGAGGTGCGTGAGATGAGCGCCAAGGTTCTGGTGGTGGAAGACGATGAGGCGATGGCGGTTGCGTTGCGCGACGGTTTCGCCTACGAGGGCTACGAGGTACAGCTGGCCCGCGATGGCGAAGCCGGGTTGGCCATGGCGCGGGAGGGTTCTTCAGACCTCATGATCCTCGACGTCATGCTGCCCAAGATGACCGGTCTGGAGGTCTGCAAGACTCTGCGTGGCGAGGGTTCGGAGCTGCCCATCATCATGCTCACCGCCCGCGGCCAGGAGATCGACAAGGTGCTCGGTCTCAAGCTCGGCGCCGACGATTACGTCACCAAACCTTTCAGTTTCATGGAACTCATGGCCCGGGTGGAGGCCATCCTGAGGCGTTGCGGGCACGGCACGGAGGAGAGCCGCTGCAGCTCTATCAGCTTTGCCGATGTCGAGGTGGACTTCGACCACCACGAAACAACGAAGCGCGGCGAACCCGTCGACCTGTCACCGCGCGAGTACCGGCTGCTGCACTTCTTCGCCGAGCACCCTGGCGAGGTCATCACCCGCGAGCAGCTGCTTGATGCCGTCTGGGGTTACGACACCATCCCCTTTACCCGCACCGTGGACACCCACATCGCCAAACTGCGCAAGAAGATCGAGGACGATCCCTCGGATCCCAAGCACCTCATCACCGTCCATCGCGTCGGCTACAAGTTTGTCGGGTGACCCGGTGCGGATCTCGGATCTCGGATCTCGGATCTCGGATCTCGGATCTCGGCGAAATTGTAGCGCAGCCGTCTCGGCCGCAACTCGCTCGACGCTTGAAAAGCGAGTTCCGGCCAGAGGCCTGCGCTCCAATCTAATCGGCTGGCTTTTCGTTTTTCGACCGGCCCGGCGCCGGGGCATTTTTTTGGCCTGCGCCGGCCGGCGCAGGCCAAAAAAATGGTGACCCCAACGGGATTTGAACCCGTGTCGCCAGCGTGAAAGGCTGGTGTCCTAGACCTGGCTAGACGATGGGGTCACTGCGTATTTTTCGACCCTGGACGTCTCACGACCTCTCAGGAACGCACATCGTACAACAAGATTGCGCGACGCGGAAGTCCCGTCGGCGTCCGAGTATCATGGAACGCGTACGACCACAGGAGAACGACATGACCATCGAACAACTCGATCACGCGAGGGCCTGCGCAGTCTGCTCCTATTGGCTCCCCATGGAGGACAACGGATTTCAGGGGCAGTGCCGGCGGCACGCGCCGCGTCCCGAGGTCACCGACAGCGTGCACATGCTCGCGGCCTGGCCGGTGACCAACGCTCGCGATTGGTGCGGCGATTTCACGCCCGACAACTGATCACTCGAAGAACGCCCGCTCGATTCGGGTGATGTACTCCAACTCGCAGAGCCGGGTGAGGATCTCTTTGAAGTTGGCTTGGTGGGTGGAGCCGATGCAGAGCACCTGGGTGGGGCCACAGCCGACGCGGCCCGGTGAGCCCGCCTGGATGGCCACCGACGGATCGATGGTGCGAACCTCGTCCACCCGACGCTCATCCTTCGGCACGCAAAACTCATAACTCACGGCGACCTTCCCATCCGGCGGACCGATCAAGCCGTGTTCGTCCAGTTCGGAAAGATCAAATCCGAGTTTGTGGCAATCGGATCGGTTGCCGGGATCCGGGTTCATCTTCGCCTCCGTGATGAGTGCCTCGGGGATCGGGCGGTCGGGCCGCTCGTGCTCGGTGGCGATTGCCGTGATCCACCAACGGCCACCGGTCTTGACCATCTGGACCGCATCCAGTCCCCGACCCAACGGTTCGGGACTGTTTGGGTCGGTGCGCATCTCGAACACGACA
>Ga0272441_10011008_pt1 | contig 13538 bp, 6 predicted proteins | sample SSMProp6N_FD_193582 | JGI IMG/M metagenome (GOLD analysis project Ga0272441, IMG submission 193582) | Marine sediment archaeal communities from Little Sippewissett salt marsh, Falmouth, MA, United States - SSM-Prop-6N | ecosystem: Environmental > Aquatic > Marine > Wetlands > Sediment ... | reverse complement strand
GTTCGCCGCCACGTCACCCCGTCCGGAAGTTCATCGCCGGACGTGAAAAGATACTCGTTCGATCTGTGCGCGAATCCCCAGTAACCACCCGGCCAGAGATGAAATCCGGCTCCCTGGTAGCGGTCACCCGGACCCAGCCCGAAAAGCCGTTCCTCGGGAACCGTGTCCATGTTCCTCGTGCGGTAGTCGTATCCAAGCTCGCCCTGAAGAATCCAGCCGTTTCCCGCCGATCCGATTGGATACCCGAACAGCCCGCCACTGAGCGGAATGATGAAACACGTCGGGTCGGCGTCGAGAAGATCGAGATTCTCAGTCTCTCCGGGGAAGTGATATCGCGAATGCGAGTGCGAGATATTGAGCGAGTTCACACGCCCGAGTCCCGCCGGATTGTGGAATATCGCGGTCCCGTCATCGATAAACGCGACACTCGCGCCCCCCATCCCGAGCGTCCTGGCCGTCAGGTCGGGATACTCGTAATGATCGGCCTTATACCCGCCTTTAACTAAACGCGGATTGAGAATCGCGATCGCGATGACTGCGATAACAAGTATTATTTTCTTCTTAAGACTCATCAGTCGGATGACTGCGCCGCACTCGCGGACGGTCCGTACGGAACGACAAGCGATGCGATGATGTAAAAAATAAGAAGCGCAAGCCCGCTCTGGAGCGTGAAGAACCCGAGTACGAAACCAAGCCGTATGATCAGCGGATCGATACGGAAATAATCGCCCAGCCCGGAGCACAGCCCTAGCCAGACCCTGCCCTCGCGTTTTCGTGTGAATCTGCGGATTTGAGACATCTTAACCTCCCGCATGTTTTCAGATACCGGGGATTATACCGGAAATGTCATGTGATCGCTTCATTCGCGAAGCGGCACCCGGTCAATTACAAACCATAATTTGAAAAGGGCTTTACTCCCCAAACACTATCCAGTTCAGCCACTGCGTAAATCTCTCGGCGACCGCAACATTCGCGTCGTGGTTCGGATGCGAGTCACTCGCGTTTCTCTGGTACTCGCTTTTAAGGCAGTTGAAATCATCGCTGTTCGAATCGTCTCCCGCGAGAATTTCGAACAAATTGAAAACCGCCATGTTTCCCTCATCGACAGGATATACATTGACAAGCCAGTTCGCGAACTGTCGCGCTCGTTCCGCGCAGTGTCGCTCGGTCGCACCCGGTACGAGTGGCGGTGTGCTCATCGGCACAAACAGAATCTCCGGATGCTCCCGTGTGACGTCTCTCACCGTCTCGTAATATCCCTTATACTGTTCCAGCTTTTCATCCGAGCAGATGTTACTCGCCGGGTAGCAGCTCTTGAACGCGACGATATCGTAGTACTCGCCCTCGTCGAGGTCCCACGTTATTAAATCCTCGAAATGCTCCGTGAAGGTCACCGGGAAGTGATCGGGATTCGTGTTGTCCCCGACCCATCCGTCGCCGTACGTCCGCGAATGTACCTCGAACCCGGCCTCCTCGAGCATATCCGCCATACCGCCATCGAACATGAAGCCGGACCCGGTCGAGTGATGTACGAACACGAACCTCGGAGCCCTCCCCTCCGGGGCCTGCCAGCCGGTTGTATCTTCCAAAACCGGCTCGATTTCGGTATCTTCATCCGGATTTTGATCCATACCGGGAGTATTAGTGTCATAATCCTGTCCGGATGTGCCGTCCTCTGCTGACGTTGTCGACGTGCAGGCTGTCATCAGTAACAGGGAAATTACAATTACTGCAAAACTCAATGTCAGTCGATGCATTTCCGTCTCCTTAATCTAACAGGCTTAAATTCCAGATTCGAACTACGGCAATTATAGATAGATAACAGGTTTTTACAATCCGCAGTACGCAGGGGTTACAAAATGAAATATTTCCTGACTGCGATCTTCTTAGCCGCATCCTTAATTCTGACAGGTTGCCCGGGTTCGGGTAATGCGGACATTCGTACCGTACAGCCCGATCCTCCGTCCCAGGACGACACCGGACCTGTCAACCTTGGTTCTGTATCGATCTCCGAAATCGAGGGGCCGGATGTTATCAGCGAATATGAAATCGCAACCTATTCAGTGGATGTATCCGATGATTCCGGCCTTGAATACAAATGGTCGTGCGATCCACCCGAAGCTGGCGTGTTCGGCAGTATCATAAGGTCGACCACCGGATTCCGCGCGCTCGATGTTCCCGATGATCTGTCCGATGGCATCACGCTGAATGTCGAAATCACCGCATCCGACGGGGCAGGCGTCGTAAGATCGCGAAGGGTCGCGATCGGCAGCGCACCTGTCGCGAGCTCGTGGATGATTAAATGGCACGCCACGGGATTCGAGGGTGAAGGTGCCTGCGCGATCGACCGTGACGGCAATATTTTCGTCGGTGGTAAATTCATGGGCACCCAGGATTTCGATCCGGGCCCCGGCGTCCATGAAATGACCGCGCTCGGTCCGGATGATGACTATGCATACGGTGTCGAAGACGCGTATATCTCGATGTTCGCGCCTGACTCAACCTTCCTGTGGGCGGTTCGCTTCGGATCGGCGGAGGCGGGAATCCATCCCGACATCGTCCTAAACCTCGACACAGACTCACGTGGAAACGTTTACGCAATAGGCAGTTTTTCAGGTGAGTGCGATTTCGATCCCGGTCCGGGCGAACAGATACATACATCGCAAAACGACAGTCGCGGTGAATTCGCCTACACGCATTTCCTGATTTCCTTCAATCCCGATGGTGAATTCCGCTGGGTGAGAACCCTCGGTGGATCAGGCTACGAGAGGGACGTCTTCCTCGCGGTCGACACTGGCGACAATGTCCTGATATCGGGCGAATTCACACGCTCGAAAATCGTGGAGTACATGCCCGACGCGCGGGGTGTCGCGGAGGACGGCGACGATGTCTTCCTCGCGAAATTCAACTCGTCCGGCGACGCACTCTGGTACAAGGTTCCCGATCCGGATTCGGCAGGTAACGGCAGGTACGGCATCGTGACCTGCGTCGATACCGACAGCGATGGAAATTCCTACATCACCGGATGGATGGGCGGAGCGGCGATCGACCTCGATCCCGGTCCCGGCCAGTCCCTGATAAACATAAGGGATGAAAACACATATTCATTCTTCCTCAGTAAATTCGGTCCCGGTGGTGACTTCGTCTGGGGTAAATTCTGGGGTGAGTTTGAAGCGGAAAATCCGACCGCGAGAGGACATGCGGTCTGTGTCGACAGCAACGACAATCCATATGTCACCGGCTACTACTCGGGCGACATGGATTTCAATCCCAACAGCGGAAGCGACGTCCAGAACTCGAACGGCGCACTCGACTGCTACATAGTGACACTCGATCCCGATGGGAACTACCGCTGGGCAACCCACTTCGGCGGCCCCGATCACGACGTTTCACGTGACATTGCAGTAGGCCCCGATGGCTACGTCTACGTAACCGGCTACTTCCGCGACTCGACACCATACTCCGGTATTGACGATGTCGATCAGGACGCCGAATGCTCGACCGGATACCTTGCCAGAATCGCGCAGACCTCCGAGGTCGAGTGGCAGGGTTCATGGGATTACTTCACCCGCGGACTCGACGGCGCGAAGGTCAGGGTCGGAAGTGACGGTGTGGTCTATGTATTCGGCGACACAAGATCATGGTGGTACCTCAACAGGTTCGATCCCGCGGAGTACTGGCAGTAATTGTTTCGATCGGAATTTGCATTCTTCTGACATTAAAAAAGCCCGGAAATTCACCGGGCGTTTTTTCATCATTTACAAATATCAGCCTAAGTAGGTGGATCGAACGCGAGACGGAATCCAGTGATCGCCCATCGATAATTCCGCGGCCATGTGTCACGGTAGGAAAGCCTTATCGCGTAATCCTGATCGCAGTCACCAACTATAAGATACCTGTAACCCCTCTGAAGCTTGTAGCTCGTATTTCCAGGGGCTTCGAAACTGCCGGTGCTGTATCGCGCGTATGATCCCCACTCCCAGTTCGTAAGAGTCCACTCGAAAATATTCCCGCACATGTCAGTTGCCCCGTAAAGGCTGTCCGACAGCGGGTACGATCCTACCGGTTCCGGGTAGAATCCGAGTGCGCACATCGATGGATCATAAGTGCTTCCCCACGTATACACGCGGCCATCTGTTCCGCGTCCGGCTTTCTCCCATTCCATCTCGGTCGGAATGCGACCGCCCATGTAGTTCGCGAACGCCATGCATTCGAACCAGCTTAATCCGCCAACCGGGTGATCGGGATACGCGTCGCCGATCATGTAGTCCTGATCGTTCCAGTAACCCGGCGCGGTTATATTGTTGTTGTTCTTCCACGACCATCCACCGGCCGCCCAGTATGCACTCGTATCGTAACCGCCATCGGCCATGAACTGCGCGTACTGACCGTTCGTTATTTCATAACGCCCGATGTAGAAATCACCTGTGCGATTCATGTGCGCCGGGGTCTCCTCGTTATAATCGCACGCAGGAGTGTAGTAAGGATCGATCGAAGGATCGGAACCCATCCAGAAATCACCCGCCGCGACATACGAAAGCGGTACCGGGGCAGAAACTGCATTGACAACACCCGATGCCGCCGGGAAGTTGTCGTAGACCACAAAGCCGTTGGAGAAAATCATGTCCTTGTAGCTCTGGATCGAAACACCGACCTGTCCACCACCGCCGCTGTCACCAAGGTCGGTTACAACCCACAACACCGTGTAACCGGCAATCGGAAGGTCAAGTCCTTCAAGCGAAACCTGGTTCGTTGCGCTCGATCCGACCGTCAGCTCCGCAATATGAGTGTCGAGTCCGGGTCCGAAAACCTCGTCCCCGTTGTCGAGCCATAGATGTATCTTGTCAATAAACGAAGGGTACGTAGCCTGCGTATAGAAATTGATCGCGTTCAGTGCGGTACTTCCCGCGTTGTTGTAAACGTCAACACGGATCGCGGGCATACTCATCGTGTTGTCGTATATCGTGTCGTCGTACTGTGGAAATCCTTCTATTGCTATCTCGCCGGGCTCGGGATAATCAACCCAGTCTACACTGAGATCGTAGTATGCTGCTCCGCGCTCGGCCCTTACTTCAATAAAGTGGTTGCCGGGCACATGCACATACGCCCGGAGATGCTCATCGGCCCATGTCGTGTCCGCGACCTCTACAGGTCCGCCCCCGCCAAGCGACCAGAGGTATAGACTCAGGTTTACACCGTCATTGTGACTGTTAAGCGTGACATCTATTACCGATGGCTTCGATACGGTCACACGCCAGTAATCCGACGGATCCATGTAGTAATCCACTTTTCCATCGGGAATACTATTCGGTTCGGGTATCGGAATAACTCCCGAATCGTTCCAGACATCATTCGGCTCGATTTCATCGACTTCCAGATCGCCCGGAATTCCCACGATCAAGTCGGCCGTGATCGTTCCCGCACTGACAGCCGATACATTAAGCACCTGGACTGCTGTCTGTCCGGAACTGTAATAATCAGAGTTGGGATATGTCGAGCTGTTGAACGTGTCCTGGTTACCAAGCCAGTACAGATCGGTTACATCACCGTTATTAGCCTTGGTATCCAGATCATCGTTACCGTCAGCTTCCTCTACGTCAAGTAATTTATGCTGCCAGTCGTTGTTGTTACTTCTTGTCTCATCAACGTGCCAGACCATCAGCCCCTCGCCCGGCATCTTGTAGTCATAACCTTCGGAGTCGATCATCTCCAGGAAAAATCCCTCGGCACCCATCTGCCCCATATGCTGAAGAACATAAACATCGCCATTCTGTGACCTCGGAGTAAACTCCACGCCGTAAGTGTCCATGGAAATGTATATTGGATCGACCCATCCGAGCACGTATCTCGACCTCGCGTCATGATAGGCCTCCCCCTTGCCCATAATTCCCCACACACCGATGCCATTTGACGCGAACGTATAGTCATAGTAGTCGGGAAGTCCCATCATGTGACCGAACTCATGCGCCGCGACACGGTAGGTCATAAGGTGCTCGCCCACGAACATGAGCGGTCCTACCCTTACACCATCGATGATCCAGTCGCCGTATGTGGCCCATCCCCAGTAGAAATCCCCCCATCCGTCAGTGTCACCTGCATAGATAAAATAAACCCCGTCCGCCTCGCTGTTGCCGTCGGCGTCGTACTGAGAGAAATCGTAAATTGCATCGGCCTTGTCGAGGATCTCGCCAAGAAGATCCACATCCCAGTCATACGTGGTCTTCGGGTAATCGGCCATCCAGTATCCGTCGACTTCATCCGGATTGGTGAGCACGTCTCCACCGAGATCGAGTGCCCCGTCCGATACCTGCTCGTAATACGAGTGAGTCGTATAGGTTCCATCACCGAAAAACATGTTCTGCCAGTAGTCGGAATGATGGCTTTCGCTTGGCGCAACATCCGGGAACTTGATCGGCAGAACGATGCATCTCGCTTCACCATGAGTCGGCGACTTGCATGCCTGCCTCATTACTGCAGGCTGCTCGAACGCAAGCTCCACAAAGTCGCGCTCATCCACTATGTTGTCGTTGTTCAGATCGTATCGGGGGTAATAATCGCCATCTCCCGATACTGCTCCAAAATGCTCTGTCAGATCTTCGGAAAATGTATTGCCCACATCAACCGGCCTGATCGAGCCGGGATTTAACAGGGGATACAGGAGGCTGTTTGCACGGTCGATCCGCTCCTGAAGATCGGGAGCGTTTCTCAGCTCTGCTGCCTGCTCATCGGTCGGTGGTACGATCGCGAATGCAGGTCCGGACGCGATTACCGCAAAAAGGAGTATCCCCCAGATTATCAGTCCGTATCTTCGAGTCATCGCGCACCACCCCTTACGCGAAGTCGCATATGGCGTCCGAGACTGTCACGAGCCACAAGGAACTCCTCGTCTCCGATTACCCAGGGATTTCGCGACTCACCCCCGAGCATCCTGAACCTGAGCCTGCAGAGCTCCCCGTTTCCGGTAAGCCCGCCGGATGGCGCATAGCGTGCAAATGCGAGTGGGATATACCCGTCGCGATCCAGCATGTGGAACGTCGAGTCCTCGTTTATTAATTCCGAACTCCACTCGACCGCTACCGGCTCCAGGAAATCGCTGTCATATCCGACACGGAAGCTCATCGCGTAGATATCACTCGCATCGGAATACTCAACCGGGAAGATAATCTCATCTCCGGATATCTCGAACTCTCCGAATCCGACCGAGCCAGCGTCGGCCATTCTGCCGGAATCTTCATTATCAGGTACAACGGGTGAATCGGACCCACCGGAGCAGTTGATTGCAAAAATAAGTACAAGCGCTCCAATGGCGATGTAACGCACGACCGAAAGCCTCTTCATTTCTTTTGATCCTCCGAGAGGTAACCATTCAGTGCCGTAAAGGCGACCTTAAACGAAAAATGGATGTTACCGATCCTGGTAACGTTCACACGATCTATAATTTAAGGCATAAGAACCGAATGGTCAAATGAACATTTAATGAATTGCAAATAGATTTAATCCGGCAATCCGTGATATCCCGGCCATTAATTTATCGCGAACTGCAACATGCGCCTGATCTCACTGGTGTAACATGCAACAGTCGCGATTTTGGATAAATCCGGAAAATCAGGAATTACTTACCCGATCTACTTATTTGATGCGTGTTACAGGCCGTTTTATGGAGGCTGGCTGAAAATTTACACGAAAATTACCGTCCGTGGCACGTCATTTGCATTACACTGGACAACCGACTTCAAGAGGACAGTGGAGATGACCAAGTTAAATATTCTGATTGTGACGGCCTACGCGATGTCAATCGCAGCTCTTTTTATTGGCCTCTCATAAACCCTGATCTGATTACTGTCGCCTGGCAAAGGAGATATTATCGGACGTTATCTGGCCGGGCGACTCCCCCGAAATCGAATTGCCGGTATCGATGAATGACATGACAGCGTTAACTTATGTCATACGGTCTGCGGCAATACCTATAAAAAATTGAAAAATAATCAACCGGGCTGACTCAATTCTTATCTCGCTTTATATCAAAGAGTCTGGCGAACTCATCAAAATAATTGTAGAATAAATATGTGACTCCTTATTCTATAAATGTTTATGGAGTCACATGCTGCAGAGGCTTGATGGACTTGCTTTATACCCGGAAGAATTCACGCGGAGGTTTACAATGTTTTCCCGCCTGCATATTTTAGCCGGCGTTATCGCCATACTAATGATCATGATGCTCGGGTGTTCATCCGAACATTCACAGTCTTCTGATCCGGTGACGCCTCAACTCTCATCCCAGACAGAAATCCAGGAAGCAGGACACTATCTCTGGGCTTATTACCAGGGTTATGTCAATCCTGAAGAAGATATCTTCGAACTGACGCCTGTACGTCAGGCCGCCGATCACTGGAACGTCCTCAAGTTCCTTGAAAGCGGACCATGCACGAACTGCGTCAAGATCACAGACATCGACCCGGGACCGGACGACACCACGAATGTAGAGGTCACAATCACCCACCCGTTCCCCACGGCCAACCTTACGGGATTCGACGTCCGGGGCGTTGTTATCTTCTCCGGAAGCCATACGTTCGCTTCCTCGGGTCTGACCACATCAAACCGGGACCTCGGTGACGGGGAGCTCATGAATCCCGACGGATTCACGACGCTTTACAATCCGACAACCTTCGGGAGCGGACCCGGAGGATTCCAGGGCTACTTCAAGGGCAAATTCTCATCCGCCATAACCCCCAACGCCCTTCTTAACGGATACAGACAGCACGTGTCACCCGGACCATCCAATACCAGGAACGCCTTCTTCGCGAGCGGCGCGGTACCGGTTACATACCAGCTTGCCTTCCCCGACGGCTCGTTCGTTTTTGGTTATGCCGTTGATGCAAGCTGGACTAATCCGAGCGTTAATCCCGTAAACGACCCAATCACGGATTTCCCGCCGGATGCCAACTGCCAGGAACCATGGAAAATCGACTACATCGTTGAAGGAGTCGGCCAGGGTCTTAACGACCAGGGCGGCGAGGCGAAGATTACTCTTGACGTCTACGACTACCAGGGAAAGAACAGTACATTCCCGCCGGTTGTCGAATGCCAGGACCTTTTCGCAGGTACCGCGAACGCGGTCTTCGTGGAGGACTTCACCGATTACACGCGTTATGAAGTTACGATTGAAAACGAAGCAATTGCGGAAACAGGAACATACAAGTGCCTTGTAAAGGTCGAGGACACCGCGAACATCACAGCCCCCGATTACCTCGACCTTACTGCATACCAGGTGATCCCGCTCGTTGTCTCAGACTGGATCCAGCCTGAAAACCAGCCCCCGACCGCCGCGGCTATGGCAGACAACTACAATCCGGCAATCAACGAGACAGTCAACTTCACCGACCAGTCGACCGATCCGGACGGGGCCGCTGACATTATCAAGTGGGAATGGGATCTATCCTACAACGGTTCAAGTTTCGTTGTAGACAGCGAGTTGCAGAACCCGTCCGACCAGTACACAATTCCCGGAACGTACCACGTTCAGCTCAGGGTGACCGACTCCATGTCCCACTCCGACATGCTGGACACACCGCTTGAGATAATAGTCACGGACTCCGGAAACTCACCCCCCATCGCATGCGGCGACGCCGACAACACCCACCCGAACGTGAACACCCTCATTCATTTCTACGACTGCTCGATCGACGAGGACGGACTCTCGGACATCGTTTTCTTCGAATGGGACCTCAACGCAGACGGTTTCTACGAAAAATCCATCAAGGACGTTACCAAGATCTACACCGAGGGTGAAGGCGGCGACTACGAGGTCCAGCATCGTGTTACCGACACCGCCGATAACCAGGATATCCTCGATGAACCTCTCCTTATCGAGGTAAACGACTTTCCCGAGGCAATCGTTGATGTCGACGCGACAGACGTTCAGATGGGCGAACTTGTCACCCTTACAAACGCATCAACCGACTATGACGGTAACGGTGATATAGAGCACATATACTGGGATATCGATGGCGACGACGAATGGGACGATGATTACGACGACGAGGAAGTCGTACAGCTCATATTCTACGAGGGCGGCGTACATGAAATTAACATGATGGTCGTCGACGAGTGGGGCCTTGAAGACGAAATCGACGACCCGATAATTATCACCGTACAGGGTTTCGATCCGTTCTGCGTTGATCTCATCGACCAGTACAACTCGGCCGATTCACTCTACGGAACCCGCGTTTTCAATTACTACCAGGGTTACATCGGGGACATACCCAACCTGGATTACGACGATTCCAACGGCCCGTGGAACTTCCTTTATGTTCCCGCATCGCAGCCCGCAATCTGCGAATGGTTCACATCCTCAAACATCGATGAATCAGCCGTGGTATCAGCTTTCCCCGGTGCCGACTTCTACTTCAAGGAAGCTGCACCGGTGGCCGGCGGATCGATTTACGCCCCTCACACGTTCGAGTTCACCGACCCCCCGGACAACGGCTACCTCCAGCTTGACGGCCAGTGGCAGGCCGGGTCGGTCTTCACCTACGGTGACGCGTTCCAGATCGATCATCCGATCTGCCATCCGTGGTCCGATGCCGGCAGCGGAAGTGGTGTGGTTGTCGGGGTCAACTTCGACATTTCATGGTCAATGACATCTCTTGGTACCGGCGCCGCATGGTTCAACATTGACGGCACCGACACACCTGTAAACTGCATGCTCATACGTCACAACATCTCGTTCGTCGATACCGACTTCGGCTACATGTCCTTCTCGCTTCTGAATTACCAGTGGATCGATGAGGACGGTAACGAGGTCGCGTTCATGCAGGCCACGAACGGTCTGGATGGTACCAATTTCTCCGGCAACACTTACACGGGAGATGTGATCTGCAGATCCCAGAAATCCATCCAGTAAGTTACTTATTCAATACTGCATTTAATTATGAATACAGGAGCCCGGTAACCTAACCGGGCTTTTTTCTATACACAGGCGAGCTTATTAAATTGAACATATAAAATAAAAAAGCCGCCATTATGACGGCATCGTTCCAGATTTATATTGTATAAATTGAATGCCAATTCAATAATACAATTTGAATTAAATTCACAAATTACTATTTCTTGAGAACATATGTTCCGCGCGCAAGTTTTTTAATTTCCGGTGTTGTCCTCAGTGTCGCCAGGATCGTACCGGACGCGAACTTGCCGCCGAACTTCGGGTGCTTCTCGTGGATCTTCGATTTAAGCTCGGCAAGAGAAAATTTACCCTTGAGCTTCGATGCCGCTGCGAGAATGATATCCCGGTTCTTCGACTTACGTCGCCCCGTTTGCCCGCCGGTTGCACGCTTTACCATACCTGCCGCCTTTTTCGGACGACCGGGTCCTCTTTTTCCTGCACGCCTTCGAGGTGCTTTTCCGCTAATATCACTCAGCTTTGCATGAAGAGCTTTCTTCTCCGCAAGTTCGCTTTCAAGCGTGGCGATATCGCGTTCCAGCTCCTTTGCAAGATCCGATACTTTCTTGTGCAGCTTGCTTGACATTTAACCAGCTCCAGTATTGTATTTTTCCCCGCACTTTTTATTCAACTATCACGGCAGTTATTTTAATTTGTATTAACTAATATTGCAACTTTAAGAATTGAAAACTTAATTATTCGATTACACAGCCACAAAATAATTATATTTAAAACCGGATGTTGCATCCTTAATTCAATATTAATTATATCAAATTCCCCACTTAACTTATGTATATTATATTTTTCAGACCCATTACACTGACCGGTGTTTTCACACGGGTTCGCATCCTTAACCCTCCCCCTGTGGCCAAAACCGTTTTATTGAGTTAAAATCTCAGTAGATAAACTTGAAATCTCTATCACTTCAATACCGACAGGATCGGTCCGTTTTCATCCTGCGGAATTGAAGGAGGCATATAATGAGCACAAGGTTTTACCAGGCGCTTCTGACAGTGCTTGTTGTTTCATTTCTTTCGATAGCCTGTTCCGGCAGCGTATCTCCCCCCACTTTTCCATCCGATGATTCCTCCCAGGAAATTACCGTGCATTCGGGCGGAATTTCGCCCCAGACACATCTATGGGGATTCTACGACGTTACTGTCGATACCCAGAGCGGTACCGTCGAGTACTCACAGAACAGGAATGCGGCATTTACCGCCAACATCACGAACTTCCTCAACTCAAATCCACTGTCTCTTAATTTCGACATCATCGAGATAGTACCCGGACCCGATTTCATCGATATCGACATCGATGTCGAGATCAGACACCCCTTCCCGGGATTCCCCCAGTATCACGGCTACGACGTCCGCGGCGTGTTCATGGGTGACGGCTCGCGCGTCCTTCAGACCGGGGCAGTTTTTGTTCCCGATCCCGAACTCGACCAGTTCATGCTTCCCGACCCGGATGACGGATACGGTTGCCCGGACGGTTACACGCGCTGGTACAACATCACCGAGTTCAGCGAGGGTGGAATGCCGCTCTTCAATTACACACCCGGCTTGTTCGCCTCGCAGGGATTCCAGGGTTCCGCAACCGTCTGCCCATACAAGTACTACGCAGACAGCCTCGATTCCACTTCGAGTGTCTTCTCTTTCCTTGATGAAAACAGCAACCTCGACGGTGTGTTCTCATCGGGTGCTTCAAACGCAAGAAATTACTACCTGCGATTTCCCGATCCCGATCCGGGCGTCACCTATGGTTACGCCGTGATCGCAAACTGGAACGGCCCGGAGGACGATGACCATCCGGCCAACGCCCCTGAAGCTGTCGCATGCGATATTGTTGACACTTCGGACGTTTACTTCGTGGACGACACGACCAGTGGCGGCAGTCTGAAACTCGACATCAGCATCTTCGACTGGGATGCGACTGTCACAAGCGGCGTAATGGAGGACTACAACGTCATCATTGAATCAACCGTTCTGACAACTCCCTATACGCTCGATGCAGCCGAAATGGCTCCCGTGGACGGTAACGGCAATTATTCAACCTACCATGTTGAAATTCCCGCGGATAACGTCACGGGTATCGACAACCAGGATTATTTCGTAATCGTCGAATATCCGGAAATGACCTACGAAAACCCATATGGCGTGGGCAACCTTGGGGAGTCGCCGCTGATGGCCTTCTTCCGCTTCGACCTTGAAGTCACCGACACTGTCGAATCACAGGATCCCATCTGCGACCTCGTGATTGATCCGGCATCCCCGACCATGCCCTTCGAGGGCTGGGGAGCTTTCATTTTCGACGCGTCGGGATCGTATGACCCGGACGGCACAAACCTTACGTTCGAGTGGGATTTCGATAACGATGGTGTATTCGGTGATTACTACAATTACGGAACTCAGGACATGCCTGTCAAGGTGTTTGAATTCACCAACCAGGACCAGGTCTGTGTCCGGATAACCGACGAGAACGGCGGCTCTGCCGAGTGCTGTGTCGCGGTCGATATCATCGGCTATCCATCAAAGAATATCCCCCTGAGACCCGGCGTGATCCCGTACGACATCGCCTACGATCATGGCGACGGCGA
>Ga0272441_10011007_pt1 | contig 13538 bp, 12 predicted proteins | sample SSMProp6N_FD_193582 | JGI IMG/M metagenome (GOLD analysis project Ga0272441, IMG submission 193582) | Marine sediment archaeal communities from Little Sippewissett salt marsh, Falmouth, MA, United States - SSM-Prop-6N | ecosystem: Environmental > Aquatic > Marine > Wetlands > Sediment ... | reverse complement strand
TCGAGGAGCGTGGGGGGGATGGCGGCGCAGTGCATGGCGAGGAGTCGGCGGTGGCTGCGTCGGCTGCGTGCGTGGAGGGCGCGGGCGACGCGTTCCTTGCCGGTGCCGGTTTCTCCGGTGATGAGGACGGCGCAGTCGGATCGCGAGACGGCTTCGACGAGTGCCGCCAGCTTGCGCATTGCGGGGCTGTGTGCGACCAGTGACCAGCCGTTTGCGCTGTTCTGCTCGGGTGCCAGTCCGCTCGAGGTGTCGGTCCCGTCGAAGGCTCCGTGCATGCATTGTCTCCTGGCTGCGCGCGGCGGGGTGGGGACGCGCGGGCGCCCTGTTGTGGTCCGCATTGCGAGGGCAGTGAGTTGGGCGTGTGTGGGTCGCCTGCGACTGTGGTCGTGCGACCAAGAGGAGTATCGGAAGGAATGGTTCGAGGTTTAGGGTGAGAAGTCCGGTGGGGGCGGCGCCGGGCGCGTGTGGTCCGAAACGCCTTGAGGTTCTGGACATAGGTGTGTCTCGCGCTGGTCGTCGGGGTCGTGCGCACCCTTTGCGCGGGGGGATGGGTAGGGTCGATTGGTGCGAACCTGCCAGATTTGTCGCGACTCCAGGTTAGAACCTCGTGGTGCAGGCAGGGGGAGGCGGCCCGCGCCGCGGCTCGTCGCCCACCGCTGTGTAAGTATCGTGTTAGCAAGGGGTTGCTGCCGCTGCCGCTGGTGCTGGTGGGGGCATGTCGCGCTCGGCACACCAGTTGCGTAGCGATAGTCACTGGCTGAATGATGCCCCCGATGGTTTGAGGGTTCCGCAATGGAATGTGACACGCGAGTTCGTGCGGTTCTCATCGATTCAGGCTCGGCCACGTATGAGCAGCTGGCTCCTGCGATGGCGCGTTCTGGCATTGCTCTGCGCCACGCGACGAGCCCTGCCGGTGCGCTCCACATGGCTCAGGTGGATCGCCCCGATGTGGCTCTGATCAATCTGACGATGGCGGGGCGGCTTGGCGATTTTTCGTTTTCGCTCTTGCGCCTCGATGGGTCGACGGCCTCGATCCCTGTCGTCTTCCTGATCGACCCACTGCGGTGGGGGCGTCGGGCGAACGATGCGTCGGCAGATGCCCTGGTGCCGGCGCCCTGGCGCGAGGAACGTGTGTTTGCTGCGGTGCATCGCGTGGTGCGCCGCAACTTGGCAGGCAGTCGCAGCATGCAGCGTAGCGGAGAGGTCTATGCAGAGGTCTGAGGACATCGAGAAACAGGCTTTGGAACTGCTGCCGCTCGGGGTGGTGATGGCCGACGCGCAGGGCCGCGTGGCGCTGGCCAATGCGTCCGCGCGGGTGCTTCTGGGCCTCGACAGCCACTCGGCGGACGAGGTGCTCCTCCGTTGCGAAGGCCGGCGCGTGAGCCTCGGGGAGTTGCTGCGGGACCATGCGCGGGGGACGGTGGCCCGCCAGCGTCTGGCGCTCGAGCACGGCGGGCATGGGCTTCTGTCGGCCGCGCTCACTCGCGTGGGGGACGGTCCGGCGGTTGGGGTGCACCTGACGGTGCGTCGGAGCCCGCAGCGGGACTGGCGTTGGGCGGGTCGCTCGGATCCCCTGGCCGCCTTCGCCCACGAGTTCCGCAACGCCCTCACTTCCCTGCGCGAGGGCACGGCGCTCCTGTGCGAAGGCGCCGCAGGCGAGCTGACCGCCGCCCAGGAGCGGCTCTTTACCGGCATCTGCCACGATGCCGACCGCATGGCCCGGCTGACGGGGGACATGCTGGCGGCGAGCCAGGTGCGGGCGGGGCGGATCCGCGTGGCGGCCGCCCGCGTGGCGGTCTCCGAGCTGCTTGCGGACGTGGCCCGCTCGTTCGAGGCGGCCGCCACGCGCGCCGGCGTGCACCTCGAGCTCGGCCCGCTCGACGAGGGCGCCGCATGCCACGCCGACCGCGACCTGCTGGCCCAGGCGCTCAGCAACCTGTTGGGCAACGCCCTGAAGTTCACCCCCCGCGGCGGCCGCGTGTGTCTCGAGGCACGCCGTGGCCAGGCGGCTGGCGAGGAGATCGTCGAGATCGCGGTCCGCGACACCGGCCCTGGGCTCGATACGGCCGCGATGGCCCATGCCCTCGGGCGCGGCGAGCCCCCGAAGGCTTCGCTGGCGCCGAGCGGGTCGGGGCTGGGCATCGGGCTGGCGATCGCGCGAGAGATCATCGAGCACCACGGCGGGCGTCTGGCGGTCGAGAGCGAGCCGGGTGAGGGGAGCTGCTTCCGTGCGCTCCTGCCCACCGACCTTCGCCGCGGCGAGCACTGGCGCGTGGCGCAGATCGCGGACGGGCTCAAGCTCGCGCGCGCCGTGGGCGCGGGCCTCTCCGTCGTCGAGGTGGGCGTGGCCACGTGCGACAGCGAGGGGACGCACGACGCCGTGGAACTCCCCTTCGTGGCGGCCTGCCTCGAGGAGTGTCTGCGGCCCAGCGATGTGGTGGTAATGGGGGAGGGTGCCGCCACGCTTGTGCTCTACGATGTGGACCGGTCGGGCGCCGTGGTGGTGGCCGAGCGCGCGGTGAGCGCGATGGCGCGCCTCTTCGAGAGCCTCCAGTGCCAGGGCTGCTCGATCCGTGTCGGCATCGCGAGCTATCCGGCCGACGGTGCGACGGCGCCCGAGCTGGCGAGTGCGGCGCGCCGGGCCATGTGCGACACCCCCGTGCAGGCGGCCGTGGCCCCGCAACGGGCACGATGTGACCTGTGCGATGTGGGAGAGCCGGTCGAGACCCCTTGCCGGGAGGGTATACAAGGAGGGACTCCCCGATGAGACCCCGAAAGATCCTGGTCGTGGACGATGAGGAACGTGTGCGCGAGATGCTCGACTTCCGCCTCCGCCTCTTCGGCTACGACGTGGTCCAGGCCCCCAACGGGCGCGAAGCGCTCGAGGTGGCCCGCCGCGAGCAGCCGGACCTGGTGCTCCTGGACGTGATGATGCCCGAGCTCGACGGTTTCCAGGTGTGCAGCCGCCTCAAGCAGGACGATGCCACGGAGAGCATCCCCGTGGTGTTTCTGACGGCCAAGGCGGACGCCAAGGACGTCACCCGCGCGGTCAACAGCGGCGCGGTGGACTACGTGGTGAAGCCCTACGATCCCGTAGTGCTCCAGGAGAAGGTGGCGCGCAACCTGGGCGACGCGCCGCGGAAGGGCTCGTGACGCGGATGGAGATGCGATGAAACAGCGACTCGGTGAACTGCTCATCGCGAGCGGCGCCCTGACGAGCGAGCAGCTCGACCAGGCGCTCCAGCTTCAGCTCGAGGAGAAGGCCCTTCTGGGCGAGGTGCTCCTGCGTCTGGGCTTCGTGCACCAGGGCGACCTGGGCGACGCGCTGGCGCGGCAGCACGGCGTGCCCTACGTGGCCCTCGAACAGGAGGAGGGGGACACGCAGGTCGCCCTCCTGCTGCCCGAGGCCTTCTGCCGTCAGCACTTCCTGGTGCCGTTCCGCATCGAGGGCGGCGCGCTGAGCATGGCCATGGTCGCGCCCGACAACCTGTGGGCGATCACCGAGGCCGAGCAGCTCACGGGCTACCGGGTGGAGCCCTTCGTGTCGTCGCCCTCGGGCATTCTGCGCGCGCTGGACCGCTGCTTCGACCGCAAGCTTCTCACCCGCCAGCAGATCATCGACATGCGGTTCGAGGAGCTCCAGCGCGGCGGCGCCCTGGGGCGCACCGAGCTGCTCCCCGCCGAAGCCATCGACTCGACCGATGCCCCGGTCATCCGGCTGGTCAACTCGATCATCACCGGCGGCATCAAGGCCGGGGCGAGCGACATCCATTTCGAGCCGCAGGACCCCGAGATGCGGATCCGCTACCGGGTCGACGGGGTGCTCTACGACAACATGACCATCCCGAGCCACATCGAGGCCGCGCTCGTCTCGCGGCTCAAGGTGATGGCGGACCTGGACATCACGGAGCGGCGCCACGGCCAGGACGGCCACATCTCCTACAACCCCGGCGCGAAGGCCTACGACCTGCGCGTATCCACCATGCCCACGGTGATGGGCGAGAAGGTGGTCCTGCGCATCCTGGAGAAGGACCCGAGCATCTTCCGGCTGGACCGGGTGGGGCTCACCCCGGACCAGCGCGCCATCGTCGAGCGCTTCCTTTCGCACCCCTACGGCATGATCCTCGTCACCGGCCCCACGGGGAGCGGCAAGAGCACCAGCCTCTACACGATGCTCAACCACCTGAACCGGCCCGAGACGAACATCATCACGCTCGAGGACCCCGTGGAGAACCAGATCCACGGGATGAACCAGATTTCGGTGGACCCCCACTACGGCATGGGGTTTGCCCAGGGGCTCAAGTACATCCTGCGCCAGGACCCGAACATCGTGATGGTGGGCGAGGTCCGCGACGGCGAGACGGCGGAGATCGCGGTGCAGGCCGCCCTGACGGGCCACCTTCTCCTGAGCACGCTCCACACGAACAACGCGGCCTCGGCCCCCACGCGCCTGGGCGATCTGGGGGTGCAGCCGTTCCTGGTCTCTTCGTCGCTCATCGGCGTGGTGGCGCAGCGGCTGCTGCGGCGCATCTGCCCCGCGTGCCGCACCGTGTGCTCGCCCGAGCCGGAGCTCGTGGCCGAGTTCGGCCCCGCGGCCGAGCCGCTCGTGGGCGCGCAGCTCTACCGCGGCGTGGGCTGCGACCAGTGCTTCGGCACCGGCTATCGCGGACGCTGCGGGGTGTTCGAGCTCATGGCCGTCTCGCCCCAGGTGGCGGAAGCCATCGAGCGGCGGGCCAGCAGCGCGGAGATCCAGGAGCGGGCGGCCCGCGAGGGCATGGCCACCCTGCTCGAGGCGGGCATTGCCAAGGTGCTCGCCGGCGAGACGACCCTCGACGAAGTGCGCGAGCACGTGCTCGTGTGGGAGCACAGCGAGGAAACGGCCCCCGTGGCCTCGTGAGCGGAGAAGAGCTGATGCAACCCGGCACCAGCACATCCTGGGACCCGTCCTCGCCCGCGGCGGCCCCCGACTACTGGTCCGGGGCCGATGCCGGCGCGGCGGCTCCCGCGCCGCCCAGCCGCCTGGCCGAGTGGCTGCGCGCCCTGACGGCCCCGCGCAAGCGCCGCATCAAGGGCGCGGACGTTGTCCTGTTCGTCCGCCACCTGTCCACGGTGCTCAACGCCGGCCTCCCGCTCGCCAAGGGCCTGCGGACCGTGGCCCGCCAGCTCGAGAACCCCGCCCTCGCACAGGTGGTCGACACGCTCAGCGACTCGGTGCACTCCGGCGAGATGCTCTCGTCGGCCATGGCCCTCATGCCCGGCGTGTTCGACCCGCTCACGGTCAACGTGGTGCGAGCGGGCGAGGTGGGCGGCACCCTGCCGCGCACGCTCGGGCAACTGGCCGAGGACCTCGAGAAGAAGCTGGCCCTGCGGCGCGCGGTGCTCGGGGCGCTCGTGTACCCTGCCGTCGTGGTCGGCATCGCGTCCGTCGTCGTCGGCTTCCTCCTGGCCTACGTGGTGCCCACGTTCAGCGGGGTGTACGAGAAGATGCACCTCGAGCTGCCGTTCATCACGCGCATGATGCTCCTGCTCAGCGACGTGCTGGTGCGCTACTGGTGGGTGCTGGTGCTGGTGCTCGCCACTGCCGCCGCCGTGTTCCGGCGCGTGCGCCACGTCGAGAGCGTGCGCCGCGGCTGGGAGCTCCTGCTCCTCCGCCTGCCCGTGCTCGGCAAGGTGCGCAGGGGCGCTCTGGCCGTGCGCTTCCTGGGCACCTTCTCCACCCTGATCGGGAGCGGGGTGAGCGTGGTGGCCACCCTGCGCCTGATGGCCGAGCTCTCCGAAAGCCTGCTCCTGCGCGAGGCGACCGAGGAGATCCGCCGCCACGTGAGCCGCGGCGGCACCCTGTGCGAACCGATGGAGCGCTACGCATTCCTCTTCACACCCATGGCCGTGCAGATGGTGAGCGTGGGCGAGCAGACCGGCTCCCTCGCCGAATCGACCATCCGCACCGCCAACTTCCTGGCCGCCGACGTCGACGGCCGCGTCAAGACCATGACCACCTTGATCGAGCCCCTGATGACCGTCGGCCTCGGCCTGGTCGTCGGGACCATCGTCCTGGCGATCTACCTGCCGATGTTCGACCTGATGAAGCACATCTCGCACTGAGGGCACATGCGGCCGACACGCCGCGGGAGGCGAGGCCCCGCGCGAACGGAAGGAGGTGATACTCGGAACCACGGTGCTGTCGACCTTCCCGTGACGGGAGCCCGTTCAAGCCGCTGTGGACGGCTCCCTACACCTGCAACGCCAGCGGCTCCGACAAGGAGAGTACACAGTGTTTGCGAAAGCACGGATGCGGAGGAGAGGCTTCACGCTGCTTGAGCTCCTCATCGTTGTCGTGATCCTTGGCGTGCTCGCCGCCGTGGTCATCCCCCGGTTCACGGTGAGCGCTGCCGAGGCCAAGAAGAACGCCTGCGCACAAAACGTGGCCAACATCAACACTCAGGTCGAGCGCTGGTACTTCGAGAAGGGCTCGTGGCCTGCCGCCGACCTGAGCGACATCGCGGCCGACGCGAACTACTTCCCCGACGGGGTGGCCACGTGTCCCGTGGATGGCACCTCCTACGCGCTCTCCACGACCACGCACCGCGTGACGGGGCACAGTCACTAGCGCGGTGCGCGGCAGGTGTTTCCTTCGGCCGACGCCGCGTCTGGTCTGTCCGGCCAGTGGTTCGGGCTCGCCAGGCGCGGCGGGTCGGCTGACGCGCTCCCCGCACGCGGGGCCGGCGCATTCCGCCGAGCATCTCTGAGCGAGGAGGCACGAACGTGTCGTCTGGGTTCCGGCGCCCCGGCTTGCCTCCGCGCGGCTTCACGCTGCTCGAGATGCTGGTCGTGGTCCTGATCATCGGGGCCCTCGTGGCCATCGTGGCCCCCCGGTTCATGCTGGGGGCAGGGAGAGCCAAGGAGAAGGCGTGCGCTCAGAACGTGGCCATCATCAACAAGGAGGTCGAGCGCTGGCGCTTCGAGAAGGGCACCTGGCCCGCCAGCGACCTGTCCGACCTCGCGACCGACGCTGCTCGATTCCCCGACGGGCTCCCGACGTGCCCCGTCGACGGGTCGGCCTACACGCTCGACCCGGCCACGCACCGGGTTTCAGGACACGCCCACACGACGCTGAGTGCACAGACGGAGGGAGCATCCGAGGCGCCTGCGCCCTGACCGTCTGGGCGCCTTTGCGAAGCACCGCGTCCCGAGCCAGCTCCGCCCAGGGCGGTTCGCAATAGAGGATCCATCGTGGGGACAGCCATACGCAGCGACTTCGCAGGCCTGGAGATCAGCGATGGCGGGATCCGCCTCGCCGTCGACCGGGCCGCCGACCACGGCCACGTCGTCCACAGCCACCGCTGCGCCCTTCCCGAGGGTGCCGTGGTCTCGGACGAGATCCAGGACATCGATGCCGTGGCCGAGGCGCTTCGGGGCCTGCTGGGCACGCTCGATGCCACCGTGCGTCGCGTGAATCTGGTGCTCGGCGGCCGCCGGACGGTGTGCCGGGTCGAGCCGCTCACTGGCGACGACCCGCAGCGTGCCTGGGCGGCGTGCCAGGAGCGCGTGCGTCGCTACGTGGTCCTCGGGGGAGAGACGCCGGCCATGGGGCGAGCCATCCTTCCCGCCGCGCCGGGCCACGACCACCCCGGGCACCTCATCAGCGCCGCCGCGCCCCGCAGCCTCGTGGCCCGCCATATCGACGTGGCTCGCCGATGCGGGCTCGCCGTCGGCCGGGCCGAGCCCACCGTGGTCGCCCTGGCTCGCCTGCTCCTCGCCGCGGATGGGCCCCAGCCGCCGCGCTTCCTGCTGTTCGCCGAGCGCACCGGCTGCGAGGTCGCCATCCTGCGCGGCGAGGGACTCGTCTTCTGCTACCGCGTGCCCGTGCCCCAGGGCCCCGACGCGGCGGAGGGCGGCTGGCTGCTCGCGGCCCTCGACCGCCTCCAGGACTACAACCTGCGCCACGACAACGCGCAGGAGCCCATCCATGAGCTCGTGTGCTGCGGGGCCGCCGATGGGCTCAGCCAAGCCCTCGACCCGCTCCCCGGCCTGGGCATCCGCGTCGCCTGGCTCGACCCCGCCACCTTCCCCTCCGTCGTCCGGCTCGAAGGCGGCGGCCTCGACGAGCCGCTCGAGCGATCGGCCATGGCCCCCGCCGTGGCCAGCGCACTTGTCGACGTCGTGGGGCCGGGCGTGCTCTCAGGCCTCAACCTGCTGCCCCCGCCCGCCCGCAAGCGCCGCAGCGGGCTCCTCTCGTCCTGTATCGTCGTCCCCGCACTCATCACCCTGCTGGCCACCGCCGGACTGATGGTCTGGGACTCGTTCGTCCGCCGCGAGGCGAACACCCTGACCTACCTGGTCAACCACCCGACGCCGGAGATGATCGAGACCTCGCGCCTCCAGCGCCGCGAGGGCCTGCTCCGCCAGCGGGTGGCCGAGAGCACCCTGCTCCTCGAGAGCGTGCGCCATCGCCCGGTACCCCAGATCCTCACGGGGCTGCCCCGGGCCATGCCCTCCGAGGCATGGCTCACGCGGCTCGACATCACCGGCGAGGGCGAGTGCATCATCCAGGGCAAAGCCCATGCGGACGACGCGGTGTTCGCGTTCGCCGCCGCGCTCCGCCGGGATCCCCACGTGCAGGAGGTCTCGATCGGGCGCACCGGCAGCGAACGCGAGGGCGGCCTCATCTGCACGCGCTTCCGCCTCGACGCCGCGCTCGCGCCCCCCGCCGCCCCTGTTGCCGAGGAGCCCACCGATGAGTGAACGCTTCGCCTGGCTGGCCAGCTCCACGCGCGGCCGCAAGTGGGCCCTTGCGGGCGCGGTCGGCACGGTCGGGCTCCTCCTCGCCGTCCTGCCCGCCGCCCTCCAGCTCCAGAGCTCGGTGCGCAGCCTCGAACTCACCCGAAGCACGTATCGGTCCAAGCTCGCCTGGGTCGGGCAGCGCGACGTCATCGAGCGCCGCCTCCAGGAGACCGAGGCCACCGCGGCCGCGCTCGACGCCAAGCTCCTCACCGCTTCGCAACTCGCCGGCTTCACACAGGATATCGCCACCGCGGCACGGGAGGCCGGCTGCGCCGTCCGGTCCATCCGGCCCCTTGCGCCGCGACCCGTCCCCAGGGCCGGCCCCGGCAACGGGGCCGCCCCCGACGAGGCCAAGGATGCTTTCCTGGAGTACCCCGTGCGCCTCGACATCGATTCGGACTACCACCAGCTCACGCAGTTGATCGACCGGCTCTGGAGCCGGGCTCGCCACCTGCGCCTGACCCGGCTCGTCGTCCAGCCGCATCTGGACGACTGCGAGCAGCTCCGCTGCGAGATCGAGATCAGCAGCTACGGCCTCAAACCCGCTCCCGAGGAGGGCTCCTGACATGGCCTTCCGAGCCATCCGCTGGATTCTCATGCTCCTTGCAGGCGTCGCCTGCATCGTCGTGCCCGCGTGCTCCGACGGCGACGCCGCGGCCCGGCCGCCACTCGCCGTCGCGCCAGCCGCCGCGGCCCCCGGTGCCGATGCCGCCGTCGTCACGCCCGACCCGAAGCCCGCGGGCGTCGTCGCCGACCCCGCCGCGCCGGCCCGCCGTCACCCCTTCGCCCCTGTCGTGGACACTTCTGCACGCAAGGCGCGCATCGCCACGAGCACGGGGCACCTCCAGCTCAAGGGGGTTCTTGGCGGCGCGGACGGCACCGCCGTTGTCCAGGAAGGCACACGCTTTCACTACGTCCGAAAGGGCGAGCAGATCGGCCATCTTGTCGTTCTGGAGATCAGGGAGGACGAAGTCGTGCTGGGCGCCGGGCAGCGCAAGCGAGTGCTCTCGCTCTACCAGCCCTGAGGCCGGGCACGTGGCCATCATGGATGCCGCACATGAAGACGAGACGTACAACACTGCTGCTCCGAGTGGGACTGGTCGGGCTGCTCATCGCTGCCGCCGTGGTCTCAGGAGTGAACTTCGTGCTACTCTCCAAAGTCGTGCGCGACGCCGCTGAGATCCAGCGATGCCAGCGCGCCCTTACGGACAGCTACCGCGCCCTGGGCGCGGTAGCCACGGGCGAAGCGCCCAACGACGCCGCGTACCTCGCCGCGCGCCAGGCGGACATCGCGGCGCGCTCGCACCGGCTCGCCACCAGTGTGGGTGCCCTCTCAGACACGTCGGTCTACGCCCTCCGGTCCGCCGCTCTGGTTTCGTTCGGCGCTCTGTTCCTTGCCATCCTCTTCGCGGGGCTTTTCTTCCGCCGCATCGGGCGGCCCGTCGAGATCCTCCTCGAAGCCAAGGACCACTACGCCAACGGCGAGCTCGACTACCATGCTCCCGTCGGCGCCAGAGGCGAGATGGGCGACCTCGTGGACACCTTCGGGCGCGTGGCCGGCCGGCTCAAGAACGCGCTGGACGAACTCAACCGCCAGCGATCCACCGTCGAGTCGCGCGTGCGGTGCGCCACCGCCGACCTCCGCACCCTCAGCCTCACCGACGAACTCACCAATCTCCCCAACCTGCGACACCTGCGTGAGGTGAGCGTCGACGCCCTGCGCCACGCCTCCGAGACCCGCACGCCCCTGCTCCTCGTCCTCATCGAGCTCGACGACTTCAAGAGCTTCAACGACACCTTCGGCCGCGAGGCCGGCGACCTGGCCCTCGTGGCCGTGGCCCGCTGCCTGCGCTCCGCCGCCCGCGAAGTGGACTTCGTCTCGCGCTACGGCGGCATTCGGTTCGCCGTCCTCATGCCCGGCGTCCCCGCCATCCCCGACGAGTTCCGCGGCCACTTCCGCACCGGCATCGACGCCGTCCGCAAGCTCATCCACCGGCGTACGGGGATGGACATCGCCCTCAACGTGAGCATCGGCGCCGGACAGTGCCCGGAGCACGGCGACTCGCTCTTCGACCTGGCGCGCGTGGCCGACCGCGAGCTCCAGGAGTCCCGGCCCAGCGCCCGCGACGAGCAACCCGCCCCCACACCTGCGGCTGCACAGGGATAGGAAACCACTTGATGCGACTCTCGAAACTCGGCATCCGGCACCGCGTGCTCGCCGCCTGCTTCGTGATCAGCCTGGGCGCCGTCGCGGCCCTCTCCGGCGGCGGCCTCGCGTTCCGGCAAGTCCTGCGAACCCGGGCACGCGAGAGCTGCGTGCGGACCGCCGCCGTCTTCGAAGGCCTTGCCCGCAGCCGCCTCATCGACCTCGTTGCCGAGACCGCCGCACTCGCCGACACGCTGGATGCCGCCCAGTCCACACCCGGCGGCCTCCCCGACAGCGTGCCCGCGGGCGCTGGCGTGCGGAGCCTGCTGTCCTCCTGGGCGGTCTACGACCGCCACGGATGCCGCACCGCGAGCCAGAGGAGCCGCGCCGCGGAACCCGCACTCGAGGCGATCGGCATCGCCGCCCCCGCCATCGCGCCCCGCGAGCGGGCCCGCTTCGCCGAGGCCCTCGGGGGCTCGAGGTGCACTCTCCTGGTTCCCGGCGGCCATCACCTGTACGCCCTCCACTACGTCCCCATCCCCCGCAACGGGCCCCCACGGGCCGTCCTCCAGACGGCCACGGAGATGGCCGACTCCCTGTTCCCCGCGCCCGAGGAGGTCGGGGGGGCGAGAGCCGTCCTCCGTCCCTTCGTGGCCACCGTGGACACCCCGTGCCTCGTCTCCGTGGACGGCGAGCCCCGCCTCCTCGTCCACAGGCCCGTCCTGTGCGGCGGCCGCCAGCTCGGGAGCATCGCCGCAGCCGTCCCCTACGGCACCGAGGCACGCTACGAGCAGGCTGCCATCCTCGCCATCTTCGTCCTCGCGATCGGCGTCCTCCTCGTCCTCGCCATCGTCAGCTACCACCTGACCAACGTGGCCATGGTTCCTCTCGAGCGAGTCCGCCACTTCGTGCGGCGCATCCAGAGCGGCGGCGCCGTCGAGCAGCTCGACGACATCCCCAACGACGAGGCCGGAGCCCTGCTCGAAGCCTACCAGCAGGCCCTCGCCCAGTCGCAGGGCTGGGCCGATCGCATCGTCGAGTTCAGCCGGGCACACCACGAGCTCCTGTGCGGCGCCGTCGAGGCCCTCGTGAGCGCCATCGAAGCCAAGGACGACTACACCGCAGGCCACTCCCAGCGCGTGGCCGACGCCGCCTGCTCCGTCGCACGCGAGCTCGGATGGGACAATGCCGCCGTCGAGCAGCTACGCCTCGGCGCCATCCTCCACGATATCGGCAAGATCGGGATCAACCTCGGCATCCTCAACAAGCCCGCCTCCCTCGACCCCGAGGAAACCGAGGCCGTCCATCAGCACCCCGTCATCGGCGCACGCATCCTGAGCTCCATCCCGGGATGCGAGGACGTCGTCCGCATGGTCCTCTACCACCACGAGCGCTACGATGGCAACGGCTACCCCACCGGCGCCGCCGGCGACGCCATCCCCGCCGCCGCCGCCATCGTCGCCATCGCCGACGTCTACGACGCACTCACCTCCCGCCGAAGCTATCGGCCCGCACACCCCGCCGAGGAAGCCGCCCAGATCCTCCTCGCCAACCGAGGCACCATGTTCCACCCCGAGCTCCTCGATGTGTTCATCCGCGTCATCCGACGCTCCCTGCCCATGCCCCACAGTGCCGACGCGCCCCGAGCCGACGAAGGACACGACGGCTCGCCCGACCAGCAAAGCCCCACGAACACGGAGGTCGTCTCGTGAACACCGCCGCAACGGCAGCCCCCCCCGCCGCCTGCTCCCGCCGCCATGGCCCGCCGGCGTTGGCCAGGCTCCTGCTCACACTGAGTCTCCTCGCCATCCCTGCGTCCGCGGGGGGAGCACAGCCCCCGCCCAAGACGCCGCCGGGCGCCGTCAACATGGAGTTCCGCGACACCGACCTCCCCGTCGTCCTCCGCGCCATCTGCCAGGGAGCCGGCCTCGACTTCGTCCTCGAGCCCAACGTCCAGGGGAAGGTCACCGCCAAGCTCCACAACACCTCCTGGCAGGACGCGCTCGACACCATTCTCAAGAGCCACGGCCTCAAGGCCACCCGCAAGGGCAACACCGTGCTCATCTCCACCGCCGGCGCCGCCGCCACCCCCAAGGCCGCCGACCAGCCCCGCGTGCGCGTGACCGCCCGACCCGACGGCACCCTCGACCTCGATGCCTCCGGCGCCGACGTCCACGACGCCGTCCGCGAGCTCGCCGCCGCCACGCGCATGAACATCGTCACCTCCAAGGACATCACGGGCACCGTCACCGCCAGCCTGCGCGGCCTGAGCCCCCGCGACACCCTGGCCGCACTCGCCGACAGTTGCGGAGCCGCCATCACCGAGAAAGGCCAGGTGATCCTCCTCGTGCCGCGCGGCGCCGCGGCCGCTCCCATCGCCGCGCCCCCTTCCGCACCCGCGAAGGCCCGGGAGACCGTCCACGTCGAACGTCGCGCCGACGGCAAGTTCACCCTCCGAGCCGACCAGGCCGACCTGCGCGAGCTCCTCACCCAATTCGCTGCCGCCTCGGGCCTCAACATCGTCGCCGCGCCCCAGCTCGAGGGCACCGTGAGCCTTCAGCTCGATGCGGTCGAGTCCCAGGACGTCCTCAGCGCCCTGTCCACCCACTCC
>Ga0272441_10011006_pt1 | contig 13539 bp, 10 predicted proteins | sample SSMProp6N_FD_193582 | JGI IMG/M metagenome (GOLD analysis project Ga0272441, IMG submission 193582) | Marine sediment archaeal communities from Little Sippewissett salt marsh, Falmouth, MA, United States - SSM-Prop-6N | ecosystem: Environmental > Aquatic > Marine > Wetlands > Sediment ... | reverse complement strand
AGAAAGCTCCCGCTGAAGAAGATGTCCTGACCGGCGAATGTGCCTTATTCACAGGCATTTTCGATCGAAAAACTCGACCGATAAACCCGTCCGCGAACAGCGGAATGTAAGTTTCAGGGGAGCCGCCGGGTTCGGTATTCAAATCATAGGTTAGAATTTCGGCGTGAAAACCCCCTGAAATCGTGTGTGTGGTCGTCTCTTGCCGCCCCGGCTGAGGGTTCGCGCGCGCTGCCGCCGAAAAACGGACGCCCTGATTGGATGGATTTCGGTATGCGAAGCCTTGCGCTCGTTGACCGACCTGCGCGCGTTTGCTAGTCTGCCCACTATCAAGACGCGCCTTCAGGCAACGCCGCTTCTTGCGGGCGGGTGGCGGTTTCTTCTGCGGGGGCAGAACATGATGCACAAGGTGGTCCTGGCGATTACACTGTGTTGCGTGGCCTTCCATCGTGCCACATCCGCTGCCCTCATACCGGCCGCGAGTGCGTCCTATGCGGATGTGAGCAACGCGGTTGCCCGCGCGCCCGCGCAACCTTTCTTTCTCTACCTGCGGTGTGTCGACATGGCATGGGCGGTTCTCCCTCATCTGCGACCTATCGTAACAGGCCCGGCCGATAAGGTCGTCACTCGCCGGTAAAGGGATCGTAAAAGGAATGTAAAGCGTGCCCCAACCCCCGACGATCCGCAGCTCGCTCTGATCTCCCCGATTTCTTGACAGATCCCGGGACTGTCGGTATACTATCTGTACGCGCGGATGTCCTGCCGCACCGCCTTTTTTCAGAAGTATGACAGTCCGTCTCCCCTGTGCAACCTGACAAGGAGTCTGGTGTGTTCGCGCTTCTGGTCATCTTCCTGCTGACGGTCGCCCACGCCCAGACGTTGGTGAGGGCAGACCCTCCCGCACCCCGCGGCCTGTCAGTATCAAGGTGGCGCAGTGCTGCGCCACCCCCTGAGGGGACCTTCCAAATGAGGTGCGGCTACGAAGCAAGCGAGGGATTCCCAGACGCCTCTGGGGGAGCCAAGACGCATCCTGACTTCACGGGGCCCTTGGAACAAACGGGCGGCGCTACTGGGAATGGCGCCTATCACTATGTCGGGAATGTTCAGGATGACGGAGTCTATAACTATAGACTCTACAACCATGCCGAGGTCTATCGAGCGGTCGTGGTTGACCCATTGGACGCCGCCAATCAATGCACCTATTTCAGGTGCTCCTTTCCCGGCGACGATTCATGGAAAGCTCGGCAGCAGCTCTGCGTTTCTGACAAGACGGTAGGCAACGCGTGGGCACTCAGCAATGTTCATAGAACCGGCCAGCCACTCGGAGAAGATGGCGGGTGGTATGTAGGATTCAGAGTCTATTTCCCTTATGGCTACGATTATGCCGACTGGAACGCAGCGACCAATAACGGATGGATAAACCTGACCCAGTTCCATTCCGGGCCGGGATGGCCCAACGTGCTCTCCTTTCTGTTGGGGCCCAAGTACCCGCCAGGGCAGTTCGGGACCGGGAAGCTCCATTGGGTGACAGCACCGGGAACCACCCCAGGGTCCGGCAACTTGACGGAGTCGTTGAATATCGGAGAATGGAACACCTTCCAGGTCTGGTTCTACGCCGGCACGAAAGACAACGAAGATGGGCAATGGAAGTGCTGGATCAATGGCGTTCTGGCCGGTGGGAAGACGAATCAGAATCTACATGCAAACTGGAACATAACTGAAACGCAGTTCTACTTCAATATCTACGGAAGAAGTATCCGGAATCCGGGGTGGGTCGCCACAGGTGACGGAACCAACCAGGTTATCGAAATCTACATGGATGATTTCTCATCGTCCGATCTCCCCATTCCCTTCTGACGTCGCTTCTCACCTTCTTCTTGCTCTTGACAACCATGACCCGACAGGCTATGATAACGCTATCGCAGGCGGGGATAGCGTTATCGCTGGCGGTATTGTCCGGAACCGCCGATGTTCAGGACGTCTGGGATCGGTGCATAGTCGAAAAGGAGTCATAGATGTCGTACATCTTCACGTTCCTGATCGTTTTCCTTTTGACCATCACTCAAGTCCGGACATCGGCGGCGGCAGCCCCAGCCGTGCCCCGCGGCCCGTCAGCATCAACTGGGCGCATCGCCGCGCCACCCCCTGGGGGGACCTTCCAAATGAGGTGCGGCTACGAAGTGAGCGAGGGATTTCCAGACGCCTCTGGTGGGGCCAAGACGTATCCTGACTTCACGCGGCCCTTGGAACAAAAGGGCGGTGCCACTGGGAATGGCGCCTATCACTATGTCGGGAACGTTCAAGATGATGGAGCGTATCGGTACAGACGCTACGATCATTCTGAGGTTTATCGAGCGGTTGTGTTGGATCCATTGAACGCAGCGAATCAATGCACCTATTTCAGGTGCACGTTTCCGGGCGACAACTCATGGAAGGCTCGGCAGCAGCTCTGCATTTCTGACAAGGCGGCAGGCAACGCGTGGGCACTCAGCAATGTTCATAGAACCGGCCAGCCAGAGGGAGAAGATGGCGGGTGGTATGTAGGATTCAGAGTCTACTTCCCCCATGGCTACGATTATGCCAAGTGGCGTGCGAAGACGAATAACGGATGGATAAACCTGGCCCAGTTCCATTCCGGACCGGGATGGCCCAACGTGCTATCATTCTTGCTGGGCCCGAAACAACCTAGAGGGCGGTTTGGGGCCGGAAGAATGCATTGGGTGCAAGCACAGGGAACTACGTCGGGATCCGGGAATCTGACTGAGTCGCTGAAGATTGGAGCGTGGAATACCTTTCAAGTCTGGTATTACGCCGGCACGAAGAACAACGAAGACGGACGATGGAAGTGCTGGATTAATGGGGTCCAGGCCGGAGGGAAGACGAATCAGAATCTACATGGAAACTGGAACATAGCCGGCACGCAGTTCTACTTCAATATCTACGGAAGGAGTATCCAGAATCCCGGCTGGGTCGCCACAGGTGACGGGACCGACCAGGTCATCGAGATCTACATGGATGATTTCACATCGTCCGATCTCCCCATACCCTTCTGAGGCCCTGGCCCGTATGATTCATGAAAAATGCGGGCTGGTGCCAGGTGCTTATTATCGTCGGAGGTTGAGATGATACGACTGCGGGATGTGGCGGAAGCGGCCGGGGTGAGTGTGGGGACGGCCAGCAAAGTCCTGAATACGGGCACGGATTTGGATCGAATCAGCCCGCAGTGCATTGAACGGGTGAGGGCGGCCGCCGGCAAGCTGGGCTATGAGCGCAACTACCACGCGTCCTCTTTGCAGACGGGAAGGGCGGACGCCATTGGCGTCGTGCTTCTTCCGGCGCGGAATGAAGGGCTCGGGGGCAGTTTTTGGAGCCCGATGGTTGGAGGGATGGATATTGAGGTCCGCGCCCGTGGCCGCCATTTTGTGATTGTGGGGCGTTCGGAGAACCTGGGTGAGGTCCACAACGGGCTTCGATTCCTTGATGAGCGCCGCGTCGATGCCCTGATCGTGCCCGGTTACATCGCGGCGGGGCTAGGCGGCGTTCCGGCATTGGCGCGTTCCGGTGCACCGATCGTACTGACCGAGCATGAAGCACAGACGTCTTTGCCGGTGGTGAATTTGGACGCAGGCACGGGGATCCGCGAGGCGGTGAAACATCTGCACGAACTCGGCCACCGCGAGCTGTTATGGGTGGGGCCGGCCCCGGATGACGCGTTGACTGCGGGTCGTCGTGACGCGTTTTTGGCTGAGGCGCAGGCTCGGCAGGTGACGACGCGGGATGTCTTCCTGGTCTCCGCCTCGGCGGCACGGTCTGATATGATGAAGGCGGCGCGGCAGGCGGTTCTCGATGTGTCGCGGGACGGTTTTTCGCACACGGCCGCCGTTTGCTTCAGCGAACCGGTAGCCTTCGGCGTCTATGCGGCGGCCGCGGAACTTGGCCTGAAGATCCCGGCTGATCTTTCTGTTGTTGGCTTCGATGACTTCCAGCCGGACCTGGCTCTGCCTCCCATGACGGAGGTCGGCCACATGCTGGTGGATATTGGCAGGCGGGCCGTGGCCCTGGCTGTGGAAATGATCGAAGATCCGGACGCCTGGCAACGGTTGCGCGGGCATCGCGAAACCGTTCCATCGCGACTTTCCGTTCGCGAAAGCACGGGCCCGGCACCCCGTCGTTGACTCGGCGTTCGCTGTTCGGTCGATAATCACATACGCGAATTTCTGCAGAGAGAATCATGGACACTCCGGGTGCGGACCGAGGCGTTGGTTCCGGTGTCTGAAGACAACCGTCAGAAAGGTGGGGACATGAAACATGCACTTCTGCTGTTGGCGTTACTGGCTGTTCTTCCTTCAGCTCTTATCGGAGCCGAACACGTATGGGTGGAGGGCGAGCGGCCGGCGGCGGCGGATTTCGACTGGCATGCGGCCGGCGCGAAGAAGTCCGGCCTGCTCAGCGGCGCGAAGTGGCTGATGCCCAGGAAGCGCATCGACCTTCCCGAGAAGGGCTATACGGTTGCGTACGACATGACGGTGCCGAAGAGCGGCCGCTACGACCTGTGGCTTCGGGTCGGCTTCGAATGGATTCGCGCGAACGTCGCCTGGCGCTTTGACGGCGGTGCGTGGACCACGGTCGGGATCGCCGCGAGACTCGACGCCAAGGAACGCAAGAAGGTCGCCGGCCTCGCGAAACCGGACCTCGAGCGTCGCAGCACCGACGTGATGGCCTTGGACACCTGGAACGAGGTCGCATGGTGGCCGGTCGGCGCGCAGGAGCTGACCCAGGGCAGGCGTCGTCTGCAGTTGCGGTTTCTCCGGAACCATCGCGACGATCCCATGGTGGCGTTGGACGCCATCCTGTTGGTCCAGGGCAAGTGGACGCCGTCGGGCACACTGAGGCCGGGCGCGACGTACGGGGGCGACAGGGACAAGGAAGCCGCGCAGACGGTCTACGCGTTGCCGGCCGCTTCCGACGCGACGCGTCGCAGCGAGGTAACGCTCACGGGACTGTGGCAGGTGGCCCGCTATGACGACCCGGACATGAACGTGGATACCTACGAACCGGTCCGGCGTTTGCCGGCACCCGAGGCGTACGATCTGAAATGGCTGGGGGTGAAGGTGCCGCAGTCGCTTTGGCAGGTGCCGGAGATGGTGTTCGGGCATCGCGCCATCTACCGGACTCACGTCGACATCCCCGCGTCGCACGCGGGGCGTGGGTTCACACTCCATTTTTCCGGAACAAGCTGGATTGTCAGCGTGTTCGTGAACGGCAAGCTTGCGGGCACGCATCAAGGCGTCTGGATTCCCTGGGACCTGGACATCTCCGAGCATGTGAAGCCCGGGCGCGTCAACGAGCTTGCCGTGGCGGTCAAGGGTTCCTACTACACGTTCGATCCGCAATGGCACCAGGGCGACTTGAACAGCAAGCGGAATCTGCCGAGGAGTCACATTCGGTGGGCGCGCTGGGTGGCGCCCATCTACCCCAGCACGAAGGGCGACGGCGATGGTGTGGACTACGGGATCGTCAACCCGGTGACCCTGATTTCGACCGGGCCGACGTACACGGAGGATGTGTTCATCAAGCCGTCCGTGCAGCGCAAGGAACTTGTCACGGACGTCACGGTTCACAACACGCTTGGCAAGGCGCGGCAACTGCAGGTGCTCTGTGAGGCCGTTCACGATGCGAGCGGAGAGACCGAACAGCGCTTCGGGCCTGTCCCTGTCACCGTGGGCGCGCGCGCGTCAGCGAGCGTCACGGTACGGGGCCGGTGGGCGAACCCGAAGCTATGGTGGCCGCTGCCCCAACCGCATCTGTATCGGTTGCGCACGCGCATTCTGGACGGCGGCACGACAGTCGACACGCACGAGGAACTTTTTGGATTCCGCGAAGTCACGTGGAAGGGGCCGGCGCTCTTCATCAACGGCGTGCGCCGCAATTTCTGGTGCTGGGTCGATGTCAAGAAGCGGCCGCAGACGGCTGACGAGTACGAAAAGACCTGGCGGGCAGAGGGCAACAGGTGCCTGCGTTTCTCGCAGAACCGCAAGCTGGCCAGGCATCTGAAGTCGCGCGAAGAGCGACTCGCGTACTACGACCGAAAGGGCATGCCCGGCCGGCTCTGCTCGATGATCGACGGCATGTTCATCAATTACAACCTCATCGACAGGAAGGGCACGAAGAAGAAAGCGGTGCCGAACAAGCGGGTCTGGGCGAATTTCCGGCGGCATGTCGCGCAGATGACGAAAGCGTACCGGAACCACCCGTCGGTCATTTTCTATCAGATCGAGAACGAGCTGATCTACATCAACGGCATGAACGTCTACAAGCGGGATTTACCGGTGCTCGAGCGCGAGATGCTCGAGGTGTACCGGGCCGGCAAGGCCAACGATCCGACCCGGCCCTACACCGTTGGCGGGGCGGGCGACCTGTCGCAGGCGGAGGGGTTGGCGGGGCCGGAACAGGCGCTGGAGATCAATTCGCCTCACTATCCCGCCGGCAACGAGGACTGGTACCCGGAGAACGCCTACACGATAGAGAAATACAGCAGCAAGATCCGGCGTTGGCCGTGGACCCGAAAGAAGCCCTGGGTCGTCGGCGAGAGTGGGCATGGTGCGACGCTCGAAGTGGGTAGTTGCATTGCCGGTCCGATCGCGTTCCGCAGCCAGGAGCAGGCAGAGCGGGGCAAGGCGAGGTATGCGCGCATGCTCTATGGCGGGTACCGTTGGGCGGGCGTGGCCGGCTGGTTCCCATGGATGAACATGAGTTCGTACGAGGACGGGCGCAAGATCTTCAGTGACTTGTGCGTGATCCCGCGCAAGCAGACCCACCGCCTGTACGGCGGCCGGGAGAACGCATTGCTGTTCAAAGTGATGAACGACACGTTCAGCCGCGCTCCCGTCACGTTCGAATGGACGTACACGCTGAACGGGCGCGAGGTTGCCGGGCACAAGGAGGCGTTGAAGATCGAGCCCGGCTACGGGGTGGAGCGTACGGTCGTGATTGCCCCTCCCAAGGTGCGGGCGAGGGGGGAGGGCGTCCTTCAGCTCAAAGCCAGTCAGGCCGGCGCACCGGACTACATCGACGAACGCCTGGTGCCGACGCTGCCGGTTCTTGAGCAGGTCGTCGTCAAGGTGGCGGTCTCGCTGCTGGATCGATCGGGGCGGATCGGCCCCGTTCTCGAGCGACTCGGCGTGCAGCATCGTCAGCTTGCCGTCGCCGCTGATGCCAAGGACGGGCGGGGGTTGCTGATTGTGGGGCCGGACACCCTCACGCCGTCCGAAGCGTGGGGGCGAGATCTGTTGGCCTTTGCCGCACGTGGCGGCAGGGTCATCGTACTGGAGCAGGACAATCCCGTGGGGGGAGGGAATCTTCCGGTTCGCGTGAAACTCGCCGGCAATTCGGGCGGCTACGCCCATCCCCAGGCGTTGGGGTCGGCCCTGTACAGGGATCTTGGCAAAGACGATTTGATCGACTGGGCCGGCGACTTCCCGACGTTCAAGCGGGTGTACCGGAAGCCGGCCCAGGGCGTGCGCAGCCTGGCGGAATGCGGCGCCAAGCTGCCCGACTCTCCGTTGCTCGAGTTTGCGGTCGGCCACGGCGCGATCGTGCTCTGTCAGTTGCGGGTCGGAGCGAAGCTCGGAGTGGAACCGGCGGCCGATGTGCTTTTTCGGAACCTGCTGACCTGCTATGCGGACCACAGCGCGGCCACTGGCCGGGCCGCCGTGTATGCCCCGGCCGACAAGCGGCTGGCAGAGAAGTTGCTGGCCACGGGCGCTCTGCAGGAACCGGTCCCGGACATCCGCTCCGCGCTGGATCCGGCGCGGTACCGTGTCGCCATCATCGACGCGTCGGAGCGAAACGTGCGGGCCTTGCTCGACATGACGTCGCTGGTGGACAGCTTTGCCCGGGCCGGTGGTTGGGTCATGCTCTGCGGGGTCCGGCCCCAAAGCATCGACGGCGTGAACCATCTGGTCGGTGCGAAGCACATGTTGCGTCCGTTTCGCATTGAGCGCGAGCATCTGTTGGACACCGACACGCCGCTGGCCGCCACGCTCGGTGACGCCGACGTCATGCTCTACGACGCCGAGTGGATCGCGCGGTGGCAGGGCTCGCGGTGGGTTAGCGGCGAGACATTCCGCTATGTGCTCGACAGCGATGACGCGGCTCCGTTCACGTATCCGCCCGGCGCCAGGCACGAACCCTACCGTTACAGGCCCCTGCGCAACGACAAGGACCCGTACAACTTCGTGAACGGCCTCATGAATCTGGATTTCTGGAAATACATCCGGCAGATCTGGATTGACGACGACGGCCCGAAACCGCTGGTGTTCACGCTGCGTCGGCCGGAGACATTGAGGGAGATTCGCATCTGGAACAACGCGAACTACTCCACGATCGAGAATCTGGACATCATCTTCGATGGCGACGAGTCCAGCGCCGTGCGCATGACCTTGCCGGACGCGGCGGAGATGGCGGTCGCGAAGTTCCCCGAAGCCCGGACGGCGGCGAAGACCATCACGCTGCAGATTCGGAGCTGGCGCGAAAAGGACACGGGCCACAAGAGCGCACACCGGTTGCTGGGTATCGACAACGTGGCATTCATCCGCGCGAGACGTCCGTCCGGGGCCAAGGTCCTGGATCGGGCCGGCGGGTTGGTCGCGTTCCCCCGGGGCACGGGCGGGATCTTCCTGAACCAGATCCGCTGGATGGAGGAAGAGGCGGTCGCGAGCAACGCGGCCAAGAAACTGAGGCTGGCCGGTACGCTGTTGCGGAACATGGGTGTCGGGATGCGGACCGCGCAGGTCGCCGTGCCCGGCGTGAACGTTCGGTTCACGACCTTGGATCTGACCGACCACTGTACACAGTTCATGACCTCACGCCAGGGCCGGACTGGTTGGTTCGGGAAGAAGGACCAGGACCTGACAAAGCTGCCCCTCGGCCAGAATCATTTTGCCGACGTGTTGTACCACGTGGTCGACTACCGCACCGCGCCCGTGCCCGACTGTATCGTTCTGGGCGGATTGCGCGATGCGCCCAAAGGCCTGAAGGAATAGGTGACGGGCATCCCGGTCGGCCGACAGGCCGATCTGCTCTTCTTCCTGCACACCGCGAACGTGACGCGCCCGATTTCAAGAGATGAGCGCAAGCGGATGACAGCCGGCAAGCGCCGTTTCAAGCGCCCGGAAGTGCTGCGTTACGTGCTGCACTACGCCGATGGCGGGACGGCGTCGGTGCCGGTTATCCTGGAAAAGCATGTGAACCACTGGCTGCAGGAGGCACCCATGCCGCTGGAGGGCGCCGCTGTCGGCTGGTCGGCCGGCCTGCAGTCGGCAGGCGACAAGCGTGCGACGCTCTACAGCATGCAGGTCGCGAACCCGAGACCTGATGTGCCCATCAAGAGCGTCGATGTCATGCCGGGCAAGAATGAGAAGGGCGGTCGTTCGAACCGGGCGGTGCCGGCGGTGTTGGCGATTACGTTGGGCGAATTGGCGGAGCAGGGTCAATGACCGGAAGCCGCGTCACTAGCTGCCGGATTAATCGTCGTTCCCGCGCCCCTGCAGGTGCGGGGGCACGGCGGGCACGTCGATGCCGGTCTCTGCCTCAAAGAGGCTGATCGTGTAGTCGCCAAACCCAATCTGCTTCTTCTTGGAGAGCGGGTCGGTGTATTGCTCCGCTCCCAGCGTATATGCCCATGTGCCGGGTAGATCCACACAGTAGAATCCCGCAAAGCCAGGGGTAGCGGCGCATTTTGGGGGTGTTTTCTGGTAACCGTTAAGCTTGGAGAGAAGCCTTCGGTGGGGGAAAGGGACAGTCCCTTCCGCGGCGCTTTCCGCGCTTGGTGCGCATCGCCCGTGGTGCGCTGTCCGAGCGAAAGATTCCATTGATCTTCCTTGTTCCTCGGGGGTAGACTGCGGTGTTTCTGTAGAGGCCCGTTAGATCCGGGAGCGATCCATGGCGCGCAACTCTGAAGACAAGAGCCTCTTGCCCGCAGAGCGAATTGAGCGGTGCATTCTGCTGATCCGTGGCCAGAAGGTGATTCTCGATAGGGACTTGGCCGCGTTGTATGGAGTGACGACAGGGAACCTGAACAAGGCGGTGAAGCGCAATCTTGGGCGGTTTCCCGCCGATTTCATGTTCCTGCTCACGAAAGAGGAGTACGCGACTCTAAGATTCCAGTCTGGAATCTTAGAGAGGGGCAAGCACTCGAAGTATCTCCCGCACGCGTTCACGGAGCAAGGCGTGGCCATGCTGTCGGGCGTTCTCCACAGCCCTCGCGCGATTGGGGTCAACATCGAGATCATGCGCGCTTTCGTCAGGCTCCGGCGGATTCTCGCTTCGCATGTGGAACTGGCACAGAAACTGCGTGAGCTTGAGCGCAAGTATGACGGGCAGTTCAAGGTGGTGTTCGAGGCGCTCGAAGAGTTGATGGCACCGCCGGAACCGGAGAAGAAGCAGATCGGGTTCCATGTGCGGGAGTGGAGAGCACGGTATCGGGCGTAGGGGGGGGAAATGATGAATGATGAGTGATGAGTGATGAATGGGGGCGCGATGAGTGGTGAGTATGCGGAGAAGGGGGACTTGCGGGAACGGACGATGCAGCTTGGGCTGCGGGTTGTCCGGATGTATGGCGCGCTGCCGAAGAGGGACGAGGCCAGGATTCTTGGGCGGCAGGTGTTGCGTAGCGGCACGTCTGTGGGGGCTCACTACCGGGAGGCGTGTCGGGCGCGGTCACGCGCGGAGTTCGTCAGCAAGATGGAAGGTGGCGCTCAGGAGCTTGACGAGACGTTGTATTGGCTGGAACTTCTGGATCGGAGTGGCCTCGTCGAAGCGGGGCGGCTGGGTCCGCTGAGGACGGAATGCGAGGAGTTGATGTCAATCTTCACGGCATCAGTGAGGACGGCGAAGCGGCGAAGGAAGAAGAAGGGAAATGATGAATGATGAGTGATGAATGATGAATGGGGAATGAGGCGTACGGGTCTTTCCGGAGCTCTTCCATTCATCACTCATCACTCATCATTCATCATTCTCCCCAACGGGTGACGATCATGCTGGCCAAGGTATTCTCAGGCGCGGTGCACGGGGTCGACGCGTACCCGGTCGAGATCGAGGTAAACACCGGGCACGGCGACCCGCAGGTGGTTACCGTCGGGTTACCGGACGCGGCGGTCAAGGAGAGCAAGGACCGGGTCTGGACGGCGTTGGTCAACTCCGGCTACCAGCCGCCGACCGGCAAGACGACGATCAACCTGGCTCCGGCGGACATCAAGAAGGAAGGCCCGAGCTTCGACCTTCCGATCGCGATTGGGATCGTGGCGGCGCAGGGCGAGATCGACACGCAGGATCTGGACGCGATCGGGATGGTCGGCGAATTGGCCTTGAGCGGGCAGGTCCGCCGCGTACGGGGCGTGTTGCCGATCGCGATGCGGATGCGTGAGGAGGGCAAGAAGGGTCTTATTGTTCCGCTCGAGAACGCGGACGAGGCGGCGGTGGTCGAGGGGCTCGATGTGTATCCGGCGCGGACCCTGCGGGAGGCGGCGGATTTTCTGGCGGGCCTGAGCGAGCTGTGCGTGTACCGCGTGGATGTGGACGAGTTCTTCAGTTCGCACAGCAGCTATCCGGAGGATTTTTCCGACGTGAAAGGCCAGGAGAGCGCGAAACGCGCGATCGAGGTCGCGGTTGCGGGCGCGCACAACGTCTTGATGATCGGGCCGCCGGGTTCGGTATTCAAATCATATGTTACCCAAAAGGCCTCGTAGCAGGGGCTTTTGGGTGGGACACCCCTCGAACATCGGGCCTGGTCAACCCATGGGTGTCATTTCGGGGCGGAGTTCAGGGGAATCGGGGTCGAGCCAGAGAAATGGCGAGAGGACGCTCATTCTTGACTGCATATAGTGGTTTAAGAGCCTGCGCACCACTCGATTGTCCAGCAAGCTTTCCAAGCGGGTCGCGATACAGTGTGCGCTCCCGGACGTGCACCTATGGACGAAGTCATTGTTTATCACCGGCCCTGAACATATGGGGGTGTGAGGAAGATGATCATGCAAGAGCGACCGTTTTGGCGACGTGATGGCGTGGCCTTCGTGGCGTTGGTGTTGTGTTCGTTTATGCCGGCTGCAGTGATTGGCGAAATGGCGCCAGCGAACACGCTGCTCATTGACCTTTCCGGCGCTGGAATTCATGGCAAAGCGTATTCTGTGACCATTTGTGGGAAAGAAACACAAGCGCGTGACTTGTTTGGGCCAGCGAAGGTGAAGTGGATCAGCCTAAATGCTTCTGGGCAAGCGGCCTGCCTGTTCGAGAGCAGGAAAGACAAGAGGGGTGCGTTGCGCATGGTCAGACTGGACGATACTTCTGATGGAGCGGCACGAGAAGTCCCAGAGGTCCCGGATGATCCCCGAGGGGCGCTTTCGCCAGATGGAAGAAGACTATGCCATAGAGTCACCGAGGGAAATACAGTGACCATAAGGATCCTGCATCTGAACTCGGGACAATCTGAGGACGTTTTCGCTATAGAAGGCCTGATTTCGCCAGTGTCATGGTCACCCGACGGGAAGAAGATCGCCTACTACTTCGTGCCAGAGGAGGAGTTCACGGATGATAGCTATCGTGTGAGTGTGTCTGGCCGAGTGGGAGATCAATGGAAGCACAAAATTGTCGCTGGGCCATCGAAGGCATGTATGCGCAGTGCGATGCGAGATCTGCCGCCTGTTTGGGGACCAGATGGGAAGGTTATCGTATTTGAGGCCAGGTACCAAGACGAAGAGAGGGGGGCGCAAACCTATCTGGTCCGAATCGATGGGACCGGATTAGTGAGAATAGCTGGGCACAATAGTGGCCCCAGTAGTAGCCCTTTCCATGGAGGGATAGCGTTCAGCGATTCTCGGCAAGGCGTCTTTGTCTACAATCCAAATACGCGCAAGAAGACCAAGGTGCTCGACAAAGCTGGAGTATTCTATCCGAAGTTTTCCAAAAATGGCACACTGCTCGCCTATTCCGACAGTGATGGGGTCATCTATGTCACGAATGCTGATGGCTCTTCACCACGAGAGATTATGGATACAGGGTATCCCGTTGCGACGAGAAGATTCCATTGGCAAGGGAAAGTGTTGAAGGACGAAGCTGGCGACGAATGACGTGACAAAATAGCACTGAGATTCGTCGGCTTTCGAGGCCTCGATACGCGCAACGTCAGTTCGCATTCCTTCCCCCAACCTTCCCCTCCCATCCTCTCTCTGGCCCCCCACACGTTCGCCGAAAAAAAATACAATGGCCTGCAACGGGGGACCGTCAAATCCCCCTCGTCTAAGGTCCGTGATATGGCAACCCAATTTTCGCCGGTGCAGAAAGGTGTTTTGATCGGGTGTAACTACCGATCCGATCTCCCTCGCAGAATCAGCGGCTCTGACATAACATCGTCTACATAAGATCTTTCACTTACATTCCGCTGTTCGCGGACGGGTCTATCGGTCGAGTTTTTCCGGTCTATTTGCCGGACCAAAACAGTACTTCATCCATGCCCATCAGGGCGAGTACGGATCGCTGAACGTCGCT
>Ga0272441_10011005_pt1 | contig 13543 bp, 11 predicted proteins | sample SSMProp6N_FD_193582 | JGI IMG/M metagenome (GOLD analysis project Ga0272441, IMG submission 193582) | Marine sediment archaeal communities from Little Sippewissett salt marsh, Falmouth, MA, United States - SSM-Prop-6N | ecosystem: Environmental > Aquatic > Marine > Wetlands > Sediment ... | reverse complement strand
AGGAAAAGCCCTCTTTCCTCCTCGGGAATCTCCAGGGTCTCGAGTTCCGAGAGAACGGGGGTTTCCAGATAGGAGATCCCTTCCCTGGCGCACCTCTGGGCCATTTCCGGGTAGGCGATCCGGCCGGAGCATCCGCTCCCGACGTTCACCACCACCATCAGGGGGGAAAGGGTGAGAAAACGGTAGCCGGAAAGAGCCTTCAGGTCTTCTTCCTCGAGCCCCATCAATCGGACCGGGCGTCCTTCCTCCAGACCCTCCTTGATGCGGATCAGCAACCGGGCTTCCTTCCCGGAGATATTCCCCTCCTTGCCGAGCCTTTCCAGGCGGTTTTCAACGGGGATGAGGTCGGCGATGGTAAACTCCTGGGCCAGTTTTTCCATCTCCTCGGAAAGCTCTGTCGACGGTCGGCACTGTTGGGACATCGGGGCCGCGAAACCCCTCAGGACAAGGATCAAGGCCTCCAGGCCGGCCGTGCGGGCCAGGGTCTCTTTCCTGAGCCCTCCACCCTCCTCGGGTCTCAGGTCCCCCAGCTCCATCACCTCCACCTTGAGGTGGGTTATCTTTTTCGGATGGAAGAAATCCACAAGACGGTCGACCTTTGAATCATCCACCGTCACCGAGCGGATCTCGGGGCCACCATGCCCTTTAAGGATCTCCCTGTCTTCGGAAAGAAGAGCCAGGAAAGTGGTCACCCCGGATCCGGAATATCCGGCAAGCCCGATTTTCACATGGAAAGTATACAATTATCGGCCACGGGTTTACAGACAAACTCGCATCCAACCGGAAACCGGCACACCGGCCGACCGGAAAGACTATAATCAAGGGAAAGGTTTCCAAAAAAATATTCGGAAAGGACACCTCGGGAAAAGGGAGGAAGGCTTTGGCTGAGAAGTTCATCCCTGCCTACCTGAAAACGGGTCCCGGAAAGGTCAGAAAGAGGGCCGGACTTCTGCGGCAACGGTCTTCCCCTTGCCGCCTTTGCCCCAGGGAATGCGCCTCGCTCCGGGAAAAAGGGGAAAGCGGATACTGCAAGACAGGGTTTTTACCCGTGGTCAGCTCCGTCGGGCCCCACTTCGGCGAGGAAGCGCCTCTCGTGGGCAGGGGAGGTTCAGGCACCATCTTTATCACCAACTGCAACTTAAAGTGCATCTTCTGCCAGAACAGCGACATCAGCCACCTTGGCAGGGGCCGGATTATCACCACGGCCGAACTGGCCCAGTCCCTTCTCGACCTCCAGAGGCTGGGATGCCACAACATCAACTTCGTTACCCCCACCCACCAGATTCATGCCATCGTGGAAGCGGTTTCCCTGGCCATGGAAGAGGGCCTCACCCTGCCCCTCGTTTACAACACGGGGGGATACGACGCAGTAGAAACCCTCCAGGCCCTGGAGGGGATCTTCGACATCTACATGCCGGATCTGAAATTCACGGAAAGAAAAACGGCCGCCACCCTAGCCGACGCACCAGACTACCCGGAAGTGGTCAAGGAGGCCATCCTGGAGATGCATCGCCAGGTGGGCGATCTCGTCCTGAACGAAAGGGGGTTGGCGGTCCGAGGCCTCCTGGTGCGTCATCTCGTTCTTCCCCACAACCTTGCCGGCTCGGATGAGGCGTTCCGCTTTCTGGCTGAAGAGGTCTCCAGGGATACCTACCTGAACGTCATGGCCCAGTACCGCCCCTGTTTCCGGGCCACGGGAAAACCTCTCATCGGCTCCCCCTTGCGCCAGGACGATTTCCTTTCGACCCTCGCCCTTGCGAAGAAGTGGGGATTGGAAAGGCTGGATTAAGGGCAGTGTGAGGGTGTGGGAGAAGAGGGTAAGGGAAAAGCTTCCTGGAATTATCACCGTTTCTGCCACCCTTCTTCGGAAACTCCGTAACTCAATCATTTTTAATCATCACGACAAGCCCCCCTCCCAAACTCGATCACTCTTTACCCCTTACCTGTTTTCATTCCACTAACACCGTTTAATTTTTTTCTTGACAAAATAAAAACATCGTTTTACTATACACAACAACAGGATGGGGAACTCCTCTTTATAAATTATCGGTTTTCGTTAAAAAACAATGGTTTACAGTTTCATCATACCGTTTTTTGAAAACGTTATTTATTCATAAACATCGTTTTATATTTTAAATATTGGACAGTCTCCGGCAGCTTTTCTCATGCCGGATCCCTACAGGAGACAAAATCCATCGCGAAAGGAGGTGGAATCATTTACCCAAGGCCCAACCGGCCTTTCCCTCCGAGGGGGCACCCAAGCAAAACGGGGTCAATTCCGGGCGGGACCTGGGAAACCACTTCAAAAGGCGGCACCGGAACATATCTTCCCGTGCATCCTGAAGCAATTCTCTAAAGCTCACTGATCGAGAATCCGGAGGGATCTTGCCCCTCCCAAAGCAGTCTGGAGGAATCAATGGAACAGAATCTTGGAAATCGATGGCGGTTCGTCGGGGCGGCGCTGGTGATGCAGCTCTGTCTCGGCGTGCTGTACTCGTGGGCCGTGTTCAGGGGTCCCCTTGCAACACTGAACGAATGGACTCCTGCGGTCACCGTTCAACCCTATAAGTATTCCCTCTTTTTCTTTACCGTGGCCATGATCTTCGCCGGATTCTGGCAGGACAAGAAAGGTCCGAGACTGGTCGGCAGCGTCGGCGGCATTCTTCTTGGCACTGGTTGTCTCATCGCGGCGTTCTCCGTATCCAGCTCCCCCGGCCTCATCTTCGCATACGGCATCCTTGGGGGCCTGGGCGTGGGTTTTGCTTATGTGACACCCATCGCGACCTGCGTGAAGTGGTTCCCGGATAAACGCGGGATGATCGTCGGCCTTGCCGTCATGGGCTTCGGCGCCGGTTCCCTCATCTTCGCTCCCCTCCTTGAAACGCTCATCGGCTTCGAGAGACTGGAGGCTCAGGGCCTTACGGGGGCCGCCTTTAACAGCGCCCTTGCCGGCAACCTGAAAACCACATTTATCACCATGGCCGTCATTTTCTACATTTGTGTCATTGGCGCCGCCCAGGTCTATCGCGTACCACCGGCCGGCTGGCGGCCCGAAGGGTGGGCCCCTCCCGCCACGGCAGGCGCACCTACCAAGGAAGACTTCTCTCCCCTGGAAATGCTCAAGACCTGGCAGTTCTGGGCTCTCTGGATCATCTACTTCTTCGGCTCCGCAACCGGTCAGGTGGCCATCGGACAGGGCAAACCGATCGTCGGTCAGGCCATCGCCAATGCCAAGGCCTCCGGAGCCTTCTGGCTCACAGGCGGATGGACGCTGGGCATCATGGCGGCATTCAACGGTCTTGGAAGGCTTTTCTGGGGCAGCCTTTCCGACAAACTCGGCAGGAACGTGACGACGGTCCTGATGTACTCCGTCTACATCATCACCTGTGTTTTCGTCATCTCCTACGGAGTCCTGAATCAGGCCTACACCCCGATCCTTCTCGGGCTGTGCCTGATCGGTTTCGCCTACGGCGGCTATCTGGCAATGATGCCGTCCTTCTGTGCGGACTATTATGGTTCGAAGAACGTGGGCGCCAATTACGGCATCCTGTTCTCCGCATGGGGCATCAGCGCCCTGGTGTTCACCCAGGTCTTCGCCAAGATCATCACCGCCGCAAAGGCCGTGGGGACGCCGGAAGCCCTCGCGGGCGGCTACAAGACGGTCTATTATTCCCTGGCCGCTCTTTCCGTCGTCGGGCTGATCCTGGCCATTATCGTCAAACGACCGATGCACGAGGTTAAGAGCGACTGAGTCAGTTTGAAAAACAAGGAAACAAAAAAGGCGGCCCTTTCCGGGCCGCCTTTTTTTCGGTCTTTGGAAAACCTGTTATTTTCTTCCCGATGCAGCCCTCTTGGAGGCTTTCAAGGGGTTGACTTTCGCCTGGGCCACCACGGGGGCACCCTTTTCCACATGGGTGGCAAAATTGCAGACCCCAAGGCTCCATTTGGCCGCGGGGTTCGCACTGGTCACACAGAAAAAGTCCCCGTCCACTTCCCTGATATGAGAGCAACCCTCACAGGCCTGCACAACAGGTTCGCAATGTCCCCCGTTGTAGGTGCAGCCCTGCCGGGTCATGAAAATGCAGTCGATTTCCTCCTTTAAAATAGTGCAGATCATCTTTCGTCCCTCCTTGTAACAGAAATATGGTTGCCTTGACCGGCTTTTTGACACAAAACGAAGCGGTTTATAGTATCTTTCCTATAAAAATGCAAGGGTTTTCGGGTAAATCTTTTCAAATCCGGAATAAGGACCCAAAAAAACTTACTTATGAAACGCCTTCTACTGCATGTGTGCTGTGCCCCGGACGCAATAATCGGAGTGGAGGTCCTCTCCGCCGATTTTGACGTCACCATGCTCTTTCACAATCCCAACATCCATCCCCGGGAGGAATACGACCGGCGCCTGGAAGCCACAGGAAATCTTGGAAAGATCCTCAAGGTGGACCTTCTCGAGGGGGATTACGACACCGCGGCCTGGTTCGAAACCGTAAGAGGCCTGGAGGAGGAGCCTGAGAAGGGAAAGCGCTGTGAAGTCTGCATCCAAAACCGCCTGGAAGCTACAGCCCGCCTGGCGGCAGAAAAAGGCTTCGACGCCTTTGCCGCCGTCCTGACCGTGAGCCCCCACAAGGATGCCGCCATGATCAACCGGATGGGAGCCGGGGCGGGAGAAAACCACGGCATCGAATACATCCCAACCAATTTAAAGAAGAAAGACGGTTTTAAAAGAAGCGTCGTCCTTTCCCGGGAGTACGGCCTTTATCGCCAGGACTACTGCGGCTGCCGGTTCAGCATAAGGAAAGAACCGGTAAACATTAAACGTTGATAGGGTCGTAAAAAGTCCGATCCGGGACTTATTCCTCACGGATCAATGGCTTACGACCCCTGTCGACGCGAGTCATTGATCCGGGCGCCCCGCGCGGGGCGCGTTGATGAATTTTTGCGAAGTGATCAACGTTTAACGTTTTTTACAAACCCCAACCGTAAGTGTTAAGTGTTAAGCTTTCGTAACAGTTTTCCACAGATGTGGAAAAGCTGTGGATAGACCATCAAGTATCACAACCGGGAACGGCTTTAAAATCAGAGGGAAGGGGTCCGGAAAAAAGAAAGGGCTTTGGGGCTATCCATCCCCCTCGGGATGCTCGGAAGGGATCGTTTCCACCCGAACCCTTTTTATCCGCCTCTCATCGGATCCCAGAACGGTAAACCTGAGCCCGTCGGTGACCACCGTTTCCCCGACATGGGGAACCTTGCCCGTGATCTCCATGATGAGGCCGCCAACCGTTTTGGACGGAACCTGCGCGGTCCATTCCGGAAAGACTTTCCGCAGTTCGTCGAGAGGGGTGCGGCCTGAAGCCTCCAGTGCCCCGGAGGGAACTCTTTTCATCATGACCACATCGCGGTCGAACTCGTCCTGGATGTCGCCTACCAGCTCTTCCAGGATGTCCTCCAGAGTGATGATCCCCTCGGTTCCCCCGAACTCGTCAACCACAACGGCAAGATGGATCCTTTTCTTTTGAAACTCCCGGATCGCCTGCCCCAGGCTTGCGCTTTCCGGGATGAAATAGGGAGAGTGCAGATGATCGGCCAGACTGAATCCCTCGAGGTCCCCTTTCACATCCATGAGGAGGTCCTTCACATGGAAGATCCCCACCATTTCATCCAGGTTTTCCCTGTAAACCGGAAGACGGCTGTGGCCGCTCCTGTCCGTTGTCTCCAGGATCCTTTCCACTTTTTCGGAAAGATCGAGGGCCACCATCTGGGTCCTCGGTACCATGGCATCTTTCACCGTCTTGTTCTGAAAGCGAAAGACCTTGTCGATCAGGTCGGCGGGATAGGCGTCGATCCCTCCCTCGCGGGCACTGAGGGCCACGAGGATCTGGAGTTCATCCGGCTGGATGGCGGCGAAATCCTGCTTCGGGTCACCCCCCGTGAGGAGAATGAGAAGATGCGTTATGCCCCCGAAGACGCGGGTAAGGGGCCAGGTGAAATAATAAAAAACGGCCAGGGACCAGGCCGCAGCCACAACGAATTTTTCGGCATACTTCCTGGCCACGACCTTCGGGGTTATTTCCCCGAAAACAAGGATGATCAGGGTCATGAGCCCTACCGCGATGGCGATCCCCCTGCCGGGGAAGATCTTTGTGGCGATACTTGTCGCAAGGGCGGAGGCGAAAATGTTGACCAGGTTGTTGCCGATGAGGATGGAAGTGAGCAGTGCGCTGGGGTTTTCGACCCAGATCCTCAGAGGATCGGGTTTTCTTCCCCTGGCCTGGATCAGCGTATGGAACTTGGCCTTGGAAAGGCTGACGAAGGCGGTTTCCGACCCCGAGAAAAACCCGGAGAGGACAAGGCAGATACCTATGGTGACCCACTCCCAGGTGGGGACGTTTCCCATGACCGATTACAGGACCACCGGCCTCATAAGGAAAATTCCTCCGGTTCCACGTAGGAGACGTAGGGCTCCTTCCTGGCCCTTTGCTCCTGGCAGTACCGGTCCACCGCAGAAACGATCTCCTCCGGGTCGTCCATGATCGTGAGAAGCCCCAGTTCGCCCTCGGTCAGGAACCCCTCCTTGACCATCCTTTCCTTCAGCCACTCGAGGAGGCCGCCCCAGTAGGAGGAATCAAAGAGGATAATAGGGTATTTCCGCATCTTCCCGGTCTGCTTGAGGGTCAGGGATTCGAAAAGCTCATCCATCGTCCCGAAGCCTCCGGGGAGTACAACGAGGGCCCTTGTATACTTCACGAACATGACCTTGCGGATGAAAAAGTACCGGAACATGAGCTTGAGGTTGGTGTACTTGTTGGGTTCCTGTTCCGCGGGGAGGATGATATTCAAGCCTGCGGAGATCCCTCCGGCCTCGGATGCCCCCCTGTTGACCGCCTCCATGACGCCGGGCCCTCCGCCGGTGATCACGGCGTACCCTTCCTGGGCGAACCGTTTTCCCATGTGGCGGGCGGTTCTGTAGAGATCCTCCTGGGGCCGGCATCGGGCCGTCCCGAAAACGGTCACCGCATCAGGGATCTCCGAAAGGGCCTCCATCCCGGTCACCATCTCGGACATCATCCGGAATATCCGCCGGTTGTCCATCTGGTCCTGCTTGAGCTTGGTCAGGACCGGCTGGATCTCGTGGGAAACGACATCCTCCAGCAGGGACCTGATTATTCTGGTGATATCCTCGTCGCTCAACCCTTTTCCTCCTCTTTTAACTGGTGAACTCCTGTTTAGCAGATGGGAAGGGGGCGGTCAATGAAAGGAGGGGGGAGGATGTGCCGACAGGACGACGGAACGAATTGACGACGTGACGAATGGATGAAAAAACGTCCGAACACTTCCTTCCAAGGTCGATCATTTTCTTTTTTGTGTTGTCTCCCCCCCCCACATCGTATCGTCGTCCGGTCGTCCGGTCGTTTTTTTGCTTTTTTCCTCCTTCCCTTTCCCTTTCATCGTAATTATGTTAACCAATCAGCCCCTTAATTTTACTTTCACCGGAAAGGTCGGGTTCGCTTCCCTTTCCTGAAATGAGGATCAAAAGTGACGCAGGCAGGAAACACGGACCATCTTCAAGCTCCCGGGAAAAAAGTGTACGAACCCAGGTGGCTTGCCTGGGAGATCACGGGTCGATGCAACCTCAACTGCATCCACTGCCGCTCCTCATCCTCCATGGGGTCAGACCAGGGGGATTTTACCCTGACGGAAGCCAAAGCGCTCATTGACGAAATAACCTCCTTCGCAAAGCCCGTCGTGGTCCTTTCCGGAGGCGAGCCTCTCCTGCGCGAAGACGTCTTCGACATCGCGGCCTACGGGACGCAAAAGGGCCTGCGCATGGCCCTTGCCACCAACGGCACCCTCGTGGACGATTCGGTCTGCCGGAAGATCAAGGAGTCCGGCATCCGCATCGTCTCCCTGAGCCTGGACGGCTCCACGGCCGAGATCCACGACGATTTCCGGAAGGAACCCGGAGCCTTCGAGGGGGCGATGCGGGCCGCCGGTTTTTTTCGCAGGCACGGCATCGAATTTCTCATCAACTCCTCCTTTACGAAGCGTAACCAGTCTGACATTCCCAATGTTTACAAGCTCGCCAAGAAGACGGGCGCCGTCGCATGGTACATGTTCATGATCGTCCCCATGGGACGCGGGGAAGACCTGATGGAAGAACTGATTTCCAGGGAGGATTACGACGAGATCCTCAGGTGGCATTTCAACATGGAGCTGGAGGAGACCGAGATGCTGGTCCGACCCACCTGCGCCCCCCATTATTACCGCATCGTGCAGCAGGAGGCCAAAGCCAAGGGGCTTGATTTTAAAAGAAGGAACCTAAAGTTCGGGACGGGTGGCGCGAAAGGCTGCATCGCCGCCCAATCCATCGCCTTTATCGGGTGCCGGGGGGATGTCCAACCCTGCAGTTATTTCCCCATGGCGGCCGGCAATGTCAGAAAACAGGGTTTCCGTGAAATCTGGGAAAACAGCGCCCTCTTTCGGGACATCCGGAATTTTGCGGCCTACAAGGGCCGGTGCGGCTCCTGTGAATACCTCGGGGTCTGCGGCGGCTGCCGGGCGCGGGCCTACGCCGTCTCGGGGGACTACATGGAAGAGGAACCCTTCTGCAGCTACCTGCCGGAAAATTACCAGGCGGAGAAGGAAAAGGAGGAAGCCCAGCGATGAACGTTTACCCTTTCCTGGAAGCATGCTGGCGCCGACCGGTCTCCCGCAGGCCCGTCTGGATCATGAGGCAGGCCGGGCGGTACATGCCTCAATACCAGGACATCCGGGGCCAGGTGGACTTTCTGACCTTGTGCAAAACCCCCGAACTCGCCACCAGGGTGACCCTTCTTCCCGTTGAACTTCTCGGAGTCGATGCCGCCATCCTCTTTTCCGACATCCTGATCCCCCTCGAACCAATGGGCATCTCCGTGGACTTTAAAGATGGGGTCGGGCCGGTGCTCAGCCCCGTGAGGGACGAGAAAGCCATCAGGGCTCTAAAGGATATCGAACCCGAACAGGACGTCCCCTTCGTTCCTGAGGCCCTTCGCATGATCCGGGCGGAACTGGAGGGAAAGACCCCCCTCATCGGTTTTTCCGGCTCTCCTTTCACCCTCGCAACCTATGCGGTGGAAGGAGGGACCTCCAAAAGCTTCCACAACATCAAGAGCCTCCTTTATTCAAGGCCTGATCTTGCCGATCTTCTGGTCGACAAACTCGCCGGTGTTGTCACATCGTACCTGAATGCCCAGATCCACGCCGGCGCCCAGGCCATCCAGATCTTCGATACGTGGGGCGGGATCCTTGCCGAGGAAGAGTACCTGCGCTTTGCCTTTGCCCCGCTGAAAAAGATTCTCGCCGGCCTCGACCGCAAGATAACCCCCGTGATCTACTACCTTAACAACGGGGCCCACCTTGCCCGGCATATGAACGCCCTCGATGTGGAGGTGCTGGGTATTGACTGGCGGCAGGATATCGGTCAGGTCCGCCGGACTTTGGGGCAAAAAAAAGCCGTCCAGGGGAACCTCGATCCCGCCGTACTGTTTGCCCCCCGGGAAGAGGTCAGAGCCAGAGCCCACCGCCTCCTTAACGCCGCGGGCCCGGAGCCTGGACACATCTTCAACCTCGGTCACGGGATCCTCCCCGCCACCCCCATGGATAACGCCATCGCCCTGGTCGAGGCGGTCCATGAGTACCAGGATTAGATGATGAGCAGGCAGGGGAACGGGCAGACGGCCATCCTCATGCTGAACATGGGAGGACCGGACAATCCCGAGGCCATCCGGCCTTTTCTGAAAAACCTCTTTTCCGACCCTGCCATCCTCCGAATCCCTTCTCTTGTCAGGAATCCCCTCGCTTCCTTCCTGTCGTCAAGGCGTGCCCGGAAGGTCAGGCCGAGGTATGAGCTCATAGGGGGCAAAAGCCCCATCGGCGAGATCACCCGGAGTCAGGCCCGGGCCCTCGATGAGGCCCTGGGATCCCGATTCGGGCCGGTGCTTCCCGCCTTTTCCTACTCGCACCCCATGATCCGGGACGCGGTCACGTCAGCCCAGGCCGGGGGGGCTAAAAACCTGATCGCGCTCTCTCTGTATCCCCAGTACTGCTCGGCCACAACCGGGAGCTGCCTGGAAGACCTCTCCATGGCCCTTCCCGGAACTGTTTTCGAGACCTCAACCACCATTCTCGACACGTGGCCGGACTTTCCCGCCTACCTTGACGCTCTCGCTCTTACAGTGACCGAGGCGCTGGAAAGGATCCCTCCCGGACCCAGAGATGACGCCGTCGTCCTTTTTTCCGCCCACGGCATCCCCGCTTCCCTCATCCGCAATGGAGATCCCTATCTCGGCGAGACCCGGCGCACCGTGGACGGGGTTGTCCAAAGACTCGGGCACAGGACATCCCGCCTGGCGTTCCAGAGCCGCCTCGGTCCCGTGAAATGGCTCAGGCCTTCCCTCGAGGAAACTCTCAGGGAACTCTCCGCCAACGGGGCGCCCCCTGTCGTCATCGTTCCCGTTTCCTTCGTCTCCGACCACATCGAGACCCTTTACGAACTGGACATCCAGCATCGCCGGGTGGCCACGGACCTGGGTTTTCCCTTCTTTGAACGTGCCCCTGCCCTCAACACAAGGCCGGATTTTATCCATGCCCTGGCAAAACTCGTACTGAGCGTAATGCCCTGATTCGATATCCAGGACGGGGAAAAACCAGCCGTTTTTAAATCCTGGATATTGAATTGAGAAAACCAAGGAGAGACAAGAATGTCTTCGGACCATAAAAAGATCGCGATTGTCGGAGGTGGGGTATCCGGCCTTGCGGCGGCTTATTTCCTGAAAAAAGAGGCCGAAAAGAAGGGCAGGCGCATCCAGGTGGATCTTTTTGAAAAGGAAGATCGCCCGGGGGGGAAGTTTGAGGCCAGGAAAAAGGAAGGGTACCTCGTTGAGGGGGGCCCGAACGGCTTTCTCGACAGCAAACCATGGACCATGGACCTTGTCAGGAAGCTGGGCATGGAGGATCGCATCCTCCCCAGCGACCAGGCCGCGGCCAGGAGGTTCATCTACTCCAGGGGGCGCCTGCACGAGCTGAAACCCTCTCTCCTCTCTTTTTTCCTACACGGCCCCCTTTCCGTCCGGGGCCGTCTTCGGATCCTGGCCGAGTACTGGGCTCCAGCCACCTCCAGGGGTGAGGACACCTCCCTGGCCGAGTTCGGGGAAAGAAGACTGGGCAGGGAAGCTCTGGAAAGGCTCCTCGATCCCATGGTGTCCGGCATCTTTGCCGGGGATCCCTCCCGGATGAGCCTGCGCGCTTCCTTCCCCCGCATCGCTGAGTTGGAAGACAATTTCGGCGGCCTCACAAAGGCGATGCTCCGAATCCGGTCGGACAAGATGAAGGCCAAGAAGCGGGGAGAGGATGTGGGTGTTTCCTCCGGCCCCACCGGCCCCGGCGGCGTTCTGACCACTTTTAAAAACGGGGTGTCCGAGCTCACGGACCGCCTGGCTTTCGATCTGGGTGATCGCTTCCACCCGGAAGAGAACGCCCTCACTCTTAACAAAAGCAAGGGCCGCTGGAAAGTTGTCACCAGCCAGGGGGATTACATCGCCGATTCGGTAATCATGGCAACCCCTTCCGACATCACCGCCGGGATATTATCGCAGACAGCACCCGAGACCGCCGATCTCCTTTCCCGGATCCCATATTCCCCCATGGCCGTGATCGGCCTCGGTTATAACCTTGCCGACCTGAACCCGCCTCCCCACGGCTTCGGGTATCTCATTCCCTCGGAGGAAAAGATCCGCCTTCTCGGGGCTCTGTGGGATTCCAGCATTTTCCCGGGATTTCGGTCGGACGGGGATCGTTTCCTCATCCGGGCCATGGTTGGAGGAGCGCAGGACCAGGAAACCCCCGGCCTCCCGGACGGAGAGCTCCTGGACCTGATCCAAAAGAATCTTTCCCGGACCATGGGACTCTCGACGGCCCCCGTCTTCACGACTGTTTTCCGGTGGGAAAGGGCTATCCCCCTTTACACTGTGGGACACCTCGAACGGCTGGAAAGAGCGGAAAATGCCCTTCCGGACCGGGTCATCCTTACGGGGAACGCCTACCGCGGAGTGGGGATCAACGACTGCGTGCGGGAGGCTGAAGCCGCGGCCAGGAAAGCCCTGGATTCCCTGGATCACCGGTAACACGCAAATGGAGATATCGGGGGGGATGCCGGTACAGGGTCCCCGACATCCCCCTTTTCCCCGGTGAAGACCAGCAGCTTTTTTATGCGTTCGGGAAATTCGGGCGCAAATCGTATCAGGTCATCGTTTTCTGAACGTACTGACGGATTTCCCCCCGGGTTTTCGCTCCGGGAGTAACGAAGTTGACACCGTGAAGGTATCGGCCGCGTGCTTCCTTGACATGGATCACAGCCGCGCCAACGGAAATCTCCTCCTCCCCGCCGGGAAGGGTGAACCTCAGGGTCAGGATCCCCTCTGCCGGCCGCTTCTCCCCTAGGAGCAGACCGGCCCCATCCTCACAGATCTGGACGATCTCACCAGGGATGACCTCCCTGCCGGAAATGAGCCGCGCGGGAAGGTGACAACCAACCCGCCGGGTCGCGCGCTGAGGTGACCACAAGAGCTGGTTCACTTTCTCCCCCAGCGCTCTCATATCCACAGGTTTATTGAGGAACCCGTCGCAACCGAGGTGAAAAATTTCCGTCACGGCATCGGTTTTCTCTCCGTTAACCAGGGCAATAATGGGGATCTTCGCCGTTTCCGGGGTGTGCCTCACATGATGAACGACCTGCCTGATCTCATCTTCCCCCGCATCCACATCGGCGATCAGAAGATCGGCCTTTCGAGGGCCGGCCAGGGCATCCATGGCCGCGGAAACTCGCGAGACGGCAAGCACCTCGCACCCGGAGCTCAGAAGATGGTCCCGGATCTCCTCGCTCTTCTCTCCCTCCGGACCCAGGAAAAGAATCCTTCTTCTTCGATCAGAAAAAGCGGTCACCTCTCACCCCCTGTTCCAGCAGGCCTCGTCAGGCAGCAGTTCTGCAGGGGGCCGGAGGCGAAAACGGTTCCATGCGGCCTGCAGACCCCCTTTTCGAGGCAGATAAGATTCAGGTGGATTGGGAGATCGTCCTCTGGAAGGAACAGCTTCCCCAGGATGTGAGGGATTTTCACCCTTATGGTTTTTGGCGACGGCCATCCAGGCCTTCCGTCGACGCGGTGAACACCCGGGGTCAACGGGAAAAGCCAAAATCCCGTACGAAAAAAGGCAGACAGACAAAGGGATTTCCGGCATGACCCCTTCCGCCGAAGCCTGGCGGTTCTCCCAGAGGGAATGGAATTTTTTCAGATCCTTAAAACCGAGAATTGTACTCCGGTGGACGGAATTCCCGGGGGGAATGGTCTTCTTCTGCTCATCAAAGGCAGGGGACCTGGCCGGAAGCGAAGGCTTGCCGAAATGATCTTCAAGCCGCATCCTGATGGAATCAGCCGAAAGATTCATGATCATGCCTTCACATTCATTGAACCTCGAACAGCAAAGGCCGGACACCGTCTTCCGATTCAGA
>Ga0272441_10011004_pt1 | contig 13543 bp, 14 predicted proteins | sample SSMProp6N_FD_193582 | JGI IMG/M metagenome (GOLD analysis project Ga0272441, IMG submission 193582) | Marine sediment archaeal communities from Little Sippewissett salt marsh, Falmouth, MA, United States - SSM-Prop-6N | ecosystem: Environmental > Aquatic > Marine > Wetlands > Sediment ... | reverse complement strand
ATTGGCACCATCCAAGGTGCCGATGGTCAACGCCCAGTTCAGTGACATCTTCATATTGCCCGTTCCCGAGGCCTCCATGCCGGCGGTGGAAATCTGTTCGGACAGGTCTGCCGCGGGGATGATTTTTTCAGCCTGGGAGACACAATAATTGGGTAGAAACACCACCCGCAGTTTTCCCTGGACGTCCGGGTCGCTGTTGGTCTTCGCAGCCACCGCATTGATCAGCTTGATGATGCGTTTGGCCTGGTGGTAAGCCGGGGCGGCCTTGCCGGCAAAGATGACGGTCCGCGGCACCATTGGTGCGCCGGGGTTCGCCCGGATACGGTGGTACAAGGTGATCACATGGAGTACGTTGAGCAACTGGCGCTTATACTCATGGATGCGCTTGACCTGCACGGAAAACAGGGTGTCCGGATCGACGCCCACGCCGATTTTTCTCAGGATATAGCGTGCCAGCCGTTTTTTGTTGTCCCGCTTGGTTTTCATCCAGCGTCGTCGAAAGGCGGCATCTTCGGCCAGGGGTTCCAGTTTGCGCAGCCGGTCCAGGTCGGTGATCCACTCGGGACCGATGGTGTCGTTGATCAGTTTCGCCAACGGCGGGTTGGCCTGGGCCAGCCATCGGCGGGGTGTGATGCCATTGGTGACATTGGCAAGACGGCCGGGAAAAAGGGTGTCGAAGTCTCTGAACAGCTCCTCCTTGATAATTTTGCTGTGGAGCTCGGCAACGCCATTTACGGTGTGGCTTCCCACGATAGCCAGATGAGCCATGCGGACGCGCTGCTCTCCGCCTTCGACAATCAGGGAAACGCGCTGTGCAAGGCCGCTTTCACCCTTTTTTTCGGCGTCGACCGTGGCCAGGAAACGGCGGTTGATCTCGAAGATAATTTCCATGTGCCGGGGCAGGATCCGGCGGATGAGGTCGACGGGCCAGGTCTCCAGGGCCTCGGGCAGTACCGTGTGGTTGGTGTATGCGAAGGTTTTCTCGCAGATGGGCCAGGCGTCGGCCCACACCAGCCCCTCCTCGTCCATGAGCAGACGCATGAGTTCGGGAATGGCGATGGCCGGGTGGGTGTCGTTGAGCTGGATGGCTACGAAGTCGGGCAGTTCGGAAAACGCCCGATTCATTTTCCGGTGTCTTCGAAGAATATCGGCCAGGGTGGCGGCAACGAAGAAGTACTGCTGTTTCAAACGAAGTTCCCGGCCCTGTTCCAGCTCGTCGCTGGGATAGAGGACGCCGGAGATATTTTCGCTGAGGACTTTGGCTTCGACGGCGCCGATGTAATCGCCCTGGTTGAATTCATCCAGGTTGAACTCCCGGCTGGACTGAGCCCGCCATAACCGCATGTTGGTGACAAAATCATCTCCGTAGCCGGGAATGAGGATGTCGCAGGCCATGGCCATGACCGTTTCGCCGTCGATCCAGCGGTGGCATTGGCGGCCGGCGGCGTCGGTGTAAGTCTCGGTGCGGCCGTAAAAGCGCACGGATCTTAAATATTCTCCCCGGCGGATTTCCCAGGGGGTCCCTTTACGTGACCAGTTGTCGCACCGTTCCCGCTGCCAGCCGTTTTCAATCGTCTGATGGAAGATGCCGTAGTCGTAACGAATGCCATAGCCGTAACCGGGAAGGTCCAGGCAGGCCAGGGAGTCCATGTAGCAGGAGGCCAGGCGCCCTAAGCCGCCGTTTCCCAGGCCCGCATCCCACTCCTCCTCTTCCAGTTCGTCCAGATCAAAGCCCATTTCCTCAACCGTCTGACGGGCGTCGTCAACCAGCTTCAGGCTGATCAGATAGTTCATGAGAAAGCGACCCGGCAGAAATTCCAGTGAGAGAAAATAGACCCGTTTGGCCAGTGTATCATATTGTGACCGTTGCGTGCGGATCCACCGGTCAATGAGGCGGTCACGGATGCTGTATGCCAACCCCATAAAACAGGCATGGCGGTTGGGCTTTTCCGGGTCTCTGGCCATGGTGAAGCGGATGTGGCGCTTAATTTCATCCTTCAGCGTGGTGGTTGAATTCAAGCCAATATGGCTGGCGCCGCTCGTTTCTGGATTCGTTGGCATGGGGTTAGCCTCCTGCGAATTAAAGAAAACGAATGCCTACATCGTTTATCATTTTTCGTTGTAGCCGAACACGACTGACTGCAGCACCGCTTTCCAATGCTCCGTTCTGGAAAGAATATAGTCCTTGTTTGCCTTCAAATCGCAAATTTCGAGAATCGAAAACTGGAAATTGAACTGATAGTCACCCACCTCACGGCTCAGCAGCCGTTGCAGGGCTTTGACCTCCCCATGGCCACTGATGGCAAATGAGACCCACTGATGCCAGATCGTGTCTCCGCCATGGGCGCTGCCGACAAAATGTTTGCCGGTATGGTTGTCCGTAACCAGATAAACCCCGCTCACATTGCTCAATGCAGCCTTCCACTGCGGCATGTTCTTCCTCACAACGGTGCGCAGCAACCGGTAAGACAGGTTCACCGCATTATACCCCGGAAAGTCCGACACCCGCATCCGTTTTTCACGAATTTCCGACACCAGCAGCTTGTCAATATACTTGGTGCCGATCAGGTGGGATGCAATAAAACGCTTGCGGAACTGAATTACCAGGCGACCAGTGAGATGCTCGATGCCAGCCATCTCTTTGGTGCCGTATTCGAACCAGCTATTCTCCCCCTGTTTGCGGTGCTTGACGCCAAGCACCTGATACAGACCTGCAAAAAGCCATTTGTCCTCCTGCAGATAAATCAGAGAGATGATCTCATCGCATCGAAAATTCTGCTGGTTCTGATGTTCCTGCCACGCCTTGAACCGGCCTTCAAAGAAGGCCTCCAATGGTGAATCATCCCTGCCTGCCGCGCAGTGGATTTTGTAGCTGTTTAAATAAACGCCGGCAAGCTTGAGCAGATCGATGAATTTGATCATATTGAGGCTCCAATCGTACTCGGTTAATCGTAATCACCCTGCAATCCACCTGCACGGCAGAGCAATCGTCCCCCCCCCCGATGAAGACCACGATATCTGAACCGTCAACGAAATGTCGCACGTTTAACCAAAAACGGCAAGTCAATGCCAGCGGGCTCAAGGTTAGCTGCCTATTCCAGGCAATGGAGAAGAACATTCCGATGCCGTTGCGGTTCAACGATAGCCTTCCAAGGTGACAATTGCCTTGCAACTGCACTAAACATGCCGTACTTGTCGCATGTCGATTAAACCCGGCGGCATGTGCCAGTTGACACCTTCGGTCCGGTTGGCATAGGCTGGCGCAGACACCACCTCAGGGACCAAATCAGCCCCATGAATATTCATCGTACCAACACGATTCTTTACTGTAACCGATGGGAAACCACGGTCAAGTTCTATCGCGACAGGGTCAAGCTTCCCGTGCTTCTGCAAAAAGCGTGGTTCGTTGAATTCCAGCTGACCGACAACAGCTGCCTGAGCGTGGCCGATGCGGCACGCACGTCTATCGGCAGCGCAGGTGGGGCCGGTGTGACCTTGTCCTGGTCGGTGGAAGACATCGACGCCGCACATGGTCGAATGCTTGCCGACGGCATCGACGTCAGCCCCTTTATGGTCACGTGGGGTGCCCGGGCTTTCTACCTGTTCGACCCAGAGGGCAACCGCGTCGAGATTTGGGCAAAACCCTAACGCTCAAACTGCACATCCATCTGATTCAAATTCTCCGGGTCAAAATCCTCTATCCCTTGGGTTCGCTCCAAAAAGGCCGCGATGGCTTTTGCCGCACCGGCATAGGTCTCCATCACCGATGCCATCCGGGCTGTGACCGGGTCGTCCTTTCCCAACTGGGCGATCATTTTTTCCAGCAGTTGCGTGCCCTTGTTCAAATGCTGCTGGATGCCTGAAAATGCAGCTTTGCGCATTTCGTACTTTTTTTGTTCATTGTCGATCATCGGCAGCAACCGCCGCACCGAAAACTCCACCAGTGCATCGCGCGGTGCGTTGAAGGCCCTTGAAATCTCATCCAGCAAGGATAGGGAACTTCTGCTGATCACGTAGGTTTTTTGGACCCGGTTTTCCGCCCCGACCCTTGCATTCTGGACTTTTTTTGCGATGGCGTTGAGGGAGTCGCTGTCCTGGGCCAGATGGTCGAACAGGGATTTTTGTTTGATGCCCAGCTGCGCAGCAACGATGCTGATGGCCTCGATACAGCCGGAGGAGAGCTTGAAGGTCGCTCGCACCGATTGCCTTCCCCGAAGACCCGAACTGGTAATGAACGTTAGCGAGCCGCTTCCATCTATCGTATTTTTCCGAGCCATTTCAGATCTCCACATATGTCGTTATTAGGGAATTACCATATTTTATAATATAATAAAAATAATGCAATAAAATAATTATGCCACGATATTGACAATGTCAAATCCATAAGTATTGTTTGGTCAGATCAGACGGGCAATCAGTACCCATAACAACAGGAGGCTTTACAATGATCTACAGAACACTTTTCGGTGCCCCCAGTCGGCGTTTCGGTTCTTCCTTTGCAGACCTGGAGGGAATGCGGCGTCAGATGGAACGCCTTTTTGAGACCTACGGTGATCGGGCCCACGGCCACACCGGAGCCGGTGTGTTTCCGGCGGTCAACATCACGGAAGATGCAGATGCCTATTACGTCAGTGCGGAACTGCCCGGCGTGAATTCAGCGGATCTGGATCTCAACGTAGCCGCCAACCAGTTGACCCTGGCCGGAGAACGCAAGATTTCTGAAGAGGCCGCAGATGCACGGTATCACCGCCGGGAGCGGGAGGCGGGGCGCTTTTCACGGGCCGTTGCCCTGCCCGGCGACATCGATCCGGACAATGTCAAGGCGATGATGGTGGATGGTGTGCTGACCGTGACCATCGCCAAGGCGGAAAAAACCAAACCCAGGAAAATTGCGGTTCAATAACGCGGACGATGAAAGGAGCAACCCATCATGTCAGACACCAAAGAATTGAAAGCCATCGAAAAACAGGCGCTGGCCTCACCTACCGAGCAGATTAAGCCGGGCCCGGTGTTCACACCCAACGTGGATATCTTCGAAACGGAAAAGGCCATCACCCTGCTGGTGGATATGCCCGGCGTGAAAGCGGATGCGCTGAATGTGGATCTTCGGGACGACACCCTGACCTTGACGGGAGACGTGCTTCCCAACGTGGGAACGCCCGGTGAGAAGGTCTACGTGGAATATGAAACCGGACGATTCTATCGCCAGTTTTCCCTCTCCGAGGTCATCGTTCAGGAAAAGATCGATGCCAAGCTCAGCGACGGGGTGTTGCGCCTTACCCTGCCCAAGGTTGAAAAGGTCACACCGAGACGGATTGCGGTTCAAGCCGGTTAAATGGTTTTGGCCTTGCCGGACGCCCAGGAGGCTTCCGGCAAGGCTGCCTGCCCCCTGTCCAGTATTTCATTTCCCAACCCCATGACCAAAGAAAAACGGCGCACCGTTGCGTGTACCGTTGGATATGGTTGTCCTTAAAAACCAAGCGGTCAGACCTTGAAACTTCCCACAATTTTGTACACACTTCTGATAACCCATCGAAGATTGGGATGAGGGCCAGAAAAACGATGACGCCGGGCCACTTAAATGATCCAACAACCTTTTAATCTCGAGGCAGCCATGCAAAACATCTCATACGGAATTGAAGGAAACGTGGTATTGGTCACCGGCGGCAGCCGCGGTATCGGTCTGGATCTGGCTAAAATGCTGCTTGCGCAAAAGGCCAACGTGGTGATTTGCGGCAGAAAGCAGGAGGGTCTGGATGCGGCGGCAGCCGAGTTGGATGGCGGAGAGCATGTGCTGGCCATCGCGGCGCACATTGCCAAGGAAGCGGACGTGGAGCGGCTCTTCGACCGGACATTGGAACGCTTCGGTCGCGTCGATGCGCTGGTGAACAATGTGGGCATGAATCTGATTACGGGCGTGGTGGATGCCGAACCGGCCCTGTTCAACAAAATTGTCGAATCCAACCTGACCGGTACCTGGCTCTGTTCTCGCAAAGCGGCCCAGTGCATGCGGGAGCGGCAGGCAGGCAGGATCGTCAGCATCACTTCCATTGCTGCCCGGCGGGCCGCCCCGTTCATGGGCATATACGGTATCGCCAAGGCGGCCATCGAGATGATGACCAAAACACTGGCCCAGGAACTGGCACCATTCAACGTTCAGGTGAATGCGGTGGCGCCGTGCATGGTTCGTACCGCTTTTTCCCAGCCCTTCTGGTCCAACGATGACCTGCTCAAGGAGATCGTCAAGACCATCCCCATGGGCAGAATCGCCGAGACCGCCGACGTGGTTCACCCGGTTCTCTTCCTTTGCTCCAAGGGGGCCGGATTCATCACCGGTCAGACGCTCATGGTTGATGGCGGGGCCAGCGCGGTGTAAATCCAAGCGCGGCAGGAATCCAGGGAATATCGAATGTCGATATTCGACATTTGATATTTTGCGGTTCGTTATTACTTGACGCGGTGGATCCAATCTGATCGCGCCCTCAGCCCTCAGCCCTCAGCCCTCAGCCCTCAGCCCTCAGCCCTCAGCCCTCAGCCCTCAGAACCCAGAACCCAGAACCCACTCGATACTACTCCACCCTGAAGAATCCTTCCTCGAATTCCGGCCGGTCCCGGTAGCGAGCCATGAAAAAGCCGGGCAGTTGGTCAATATTGTCGAACATGCCCGGATCGGCATCGATGCCGGCCTGGTGCAGGGCCTTGACGATATCTGACGGCCGGGGCGGGCACCCCTTGACGGCGATCATCTGGTTTGCGGGATGTACAAGAGAAAATGAAAATTTGTTCATTATCCTTGACGATTACAATTGGGATGGGATAGATTTCGAAAAAGTATAAATATGAATGCCGGGCGCTCTCGGGCCCTCGACCCGCTTACGATACTCGCTCCAGTGAGACGGACTGCTTTTCGCTGCCTTCCCATACATCTGACGGATCTCCGGTCGATGCTATCTAACGTAAACCGCCAACCATGGTAACCAAAAAAAGGTGTTCAGATGATTGAACTATACTTTGTTCGGCACGGCCAGGCGTCGTTCGGCCAGCCGGCGTACGATCGTCTGTCCGCCGTTGGCGAACGGCAGGCCGCGCTATTGGGCAGGCATTTTCATAAAAATGGGGTCCGGTTCGATGCCGTTTATTCCGGCGCGTTGAGGCGGCACATACAGACGGCCACCATCACCATGAGCCAGACCAATGGCGACGGGTCACCGGATATGATTATAGACGCGGATTTTAACGAGTTCGACAGCTCTGACCAGATGATGAACCGCTTATTCACAGTGATTCAGGAAGACCCGCTCCTCTCCGAGCAGATGAAACAGATTCACACCGACCATGGTGCTATCGGGAGGATCTTCGATATCGCTGAGAAAGCGGAAATGATGCCGGTCGAAGTCGCGGCGCGTATGCGACTGGTGCAGCAATTCAGAGATCGGATCAGCGGCGCCATTGACAACCTGGTGCGCAAGGTGGGGGATAATAAGAAGGTGGTGGTGTTCACCTCCGGGGGGCCCACTGCCGCGGCATTGCGGCAGACCCTGGCTACCTCAAGAGAGCAGACGATCCGCCTGGGGTGGGAATTGCGCAACACGTCCATTACCGTTCTGCGCCATCATCAAGAGCAATTGTGGCTGGTTCTTTTCAACTGTGTGGCCCACCTGGAGGCCCAAAACGATCCAGGACTGATTACCTATATTTGACTATCCACGCACTTTTTTTGACAAGGCCCCGCCGAGCTTCTAAGAGGGGCACGATTTTGAGGCGGCCGATCATGCGGGCGCGCACGCGCGTTGCTAACACGTTAGGGGACGATTCATGGCAAAAGCAAAGCTGAAGGAACACCGGATCAACCGGGATTGGTGCAAGGGCTGCGGGATCTGCGTGGCGTTTTGTCCGAAGACGGTGCTGGAGATGGACGACAAGGACAAGGCGGTGGCAGCGCGGGTGGCCGACTGCATCGCCTGCCGGCTGTGCGAACTGCGCTGCCCGGACCTGGCCATCGAGGTGGAGGTGGAAAAACCATGACCAGACAGATCAAATTCATTCAGGGCAACGAGGCGTGCGTGGAAGGGGCGCTTTACGCGGGGCTGGAGTTTTTCGCCGGCTATCCGATCACGCCGTCCACGGAGATTGCCGAGCATTTGTCGCGGCGGCTGCCGCAACAGGGCGGCAAGTTCATCCAGATGGAGGACGAGATCGCCTCCATGTGCGCGATCATCGGCGCGTCGCTGACGGGCAAGAAGGTGCTCACGGCCACCTCGGGGCCGGGCTTTTCGCTCAAGCAGGAAGCCCTGGGCTACGCGGTGATGGCCGAGATCCCCTGCGTGATCGTCAACGTGCAGCGCGGGGGGCCGTCCACGGGTGTGCCGACCCACGTGAGCCAGGGCGACGTGATGCAGGCGCGCTGGGGCACGCACGGAGACCACAGCATCGTGGCGCTGACGGCGTCGAACCACCAGGACGTGTTCGCCATGACCGTGGAGGCCTTCAACATCGCCGAGACCTACCGCACGCCGGTGATCCTGTTGTTCGACGAGGTGGTGGGTCACATGCGCGAGCGGCTGGAGATACCCGAAAAGGGGGAGATCCCGTTGGTGGAGCGTCTGCGCACCGCCGTGCAGGGCGGTGTGGACTACCACCCCTACCTGCCGCGTGAGGACGGGCGGCTGCCCATGAGCGACTTCGGCGACGTGCACCGCTACAACGTGACCGGGCTGGTGCACGACATGTGGGGCTTTCCGTCGGACAACCCCAAGATCGTGCACGGGCTGCTGCGTCACCTGGTGGACAAGATCGAGAACAACGCCAGCCAGATGGCGCACTACAAGACCTTTTACTTGGAGGATGCGGAGACGGTGCTGGTCAGCTTCGGTTCGGCGGCGCGCAGCGCCCTGCACGTGGTGGAGCACCTGCGTCCGAGGGGGGAGAAGATCGGCCTGCTGGAGCTGCAGACGCTGTGGCCCTTTCCGGCGGATGTGGTTCAGCAGTACTGCAACAGTGCCAGGACCACGGTGGTGGTGGAGATGAACATGGGCCAGGTGTGCCAGATGGTCAAGACGACCGTGCGCCACCCGGAGCGGGTGTTTCTGGCCAACCGCATCGACGGGGTGTTCATCACGGATGCCGATATCAGAAACGTACTGCGCCTGATCGAAGGCAAGGGGGTTTAGATGGCAGTCAAGGATTACATCCGCCAGCGTTTTTTTCCACACCTGTGGTGCTCGGGCTGCGGTCACGGGATCGTGTTGAACGGGCTGATCCGTTCGGTGGAACGGCTGGGCATGAGCCGCAACGAGATGGTGATGGTGTCGGGGATCGGCTGCTCGTCGCGCATCTCCGGGTACATGGATTTTCACACGCTGCACACGATCCACGGGCGAGCGCTGGCCTTTGCCACGGGGGTGAAGCTGAGCAAGCCGGAGCTGAACGTGATCGTGCCCATGGGCGACGGCGACGCCTTGTCGATCGGTGGCAACCATTTCATCCACGCGGCGCGTCGCAACATCGACATCACGGCGATCGTGATGAACAACCGCATTTACGGCATGACCGGGGGTCAGTACTCGCCGCTGAGCGGTCCGGGGATCATGGCCACGACGGCGCCGTATTCGAACATCGACCAGGGGTTCGACGTGGTGGAGATGGCCAAGGCGGCCGGTGCGACATTCGTGGCGCGCACGACGACCTACCACGTGCAGCAGATGGCCGACATCATCCGTGCGGCGATCCTGCACGAAGGCTTTTCGGTGGTGGAGGTGATGAGCCAGTGCCCGACCTACTTCGGTCGCAAGAACAAGCAGGGGGGTGCCGTGGAGATGATGAAGCGCATGAAGGAGAGCACCACGCCGATCGGGTCGAAGGCCAAGGCCGAGAATCCGGAGCTGATCGAGCGGGGCATATTCGTGCAAACCGACAAGCCCGAGTACTGCAGCGAGTATAACCGGATCATCGAACGGGCCATGGGAGGGGTATAGATGGAGCGATGCAGGATGGTATTTTCAGGATCGGGCGGTCAGGGGGTGATCACGGCCGCGATCATCCTTGCCGAGGCGGCGGTGCTGCACGAGGGTCTGACAGCGGTGCAGACCCAGGCTTACGGAGCGGCGGCGCGTGGCGGGGCCACGCGTTCGGACGTGATCATCTCGGATGTGCCGATCAATTTTCCCAAGGTGATCCAGCCGAACGTGCTGGTGTGCCTGACCCAGGAGGCCTACAACAAGTTTTACGACATCATCCGGCCGGGGGGCCTGATGATCACGGACACGCGCTATGTGCAGCCGCAGCTGAAGGTGGACGCGGTGCAGCGTCAGCTGCCCCTTTACGAGACGGTGATGGATAAGATCGGCAAGCCGATCGTGTTCAACATCTGCATGCTGGGTGCGGTGGTGGGTCTGACCCAGCTGGTGCGGCCGGAATCGATCATGAAGGTATTGGAACAGCGGATCCCATCGGGCTTTATCGAGATGAACCGCCAGGCCCTGGAGCTGGGGCTGGAAATGGGCCGAGAGGCAGCTTAAAACGCTGCCTCTCGGCCCATTTCCGGTCTCTGGTTTATGGTTCCTGGTCTCTGGTTTAAACCAAGGACCAGGGACCACAAACCAGGGACCAGAGACCAGCGGTCAAGGACCAGAGACCAACTATCATTTACAAGGAGTGCTCCCACCTGACGGATGATTGTTCCATAGCATCGACAGAGACCGCCATCTTCCCCGCCAAACCGGCAGGGCTTTATGTTCATGTCCCTTTCTGCCGGGCCAAATGCCCATATTGTGATTTTTACTCAGTTACCGACCCGGGCTTGATTTCCGCTTACATCGAGGCCCTGCTCGCCGAGCTGAACATGCGTCGGCATCAGGTCCATTGTGCGGACACCATCTATTTCGGCGGCGGGACGCCGTCTGTTCTGACGCATCTTCAGATTGCGCAGATTCTTGAAGGTATCCATACCTGCTTTTCGGTGACACCCGATGCGGAGATCACCCTGGAAGTCAATCCGGAAACCGTGAACCAGGCGGCGCTGACGGCCTATCGAGAGGCAGGCATCAATCGGCTCAACATCGGCCTTCAATCTCTCGATGATGCAACACTGAAATTTCTGGGACGGATCCATACGGCCGAAAAAGGAGTCGATTCGTATCGCTGGGCCCGGGTGAGCGGCTTCGACAATATCGGCGTGGACCTGATCTACGGGGTTCCCGGCCAGACTCGAAGCCGTTGGGAAACGGAGATGGCTGGTGTCGTCGGGTTGGCACCGGATCATCTTTCCTGCTACACCCTGACGATGGAGCCGGGCACGCCTATGGCGCAACGGGTGCAAAACGGACAGATCCAGACCCTGGACGAGCAGACCGCCGGAGATCTGTTTTCTGCCACCGCGTCCTATCTGAACCACCACGGTTACCGCCAATACGAAATATCAAACTTCTCCCGTCATGCCGCCGGAGACTCCCGCGACCGACGCTCACGTCACAACCGAAAATACTGGACCGCTGCACCTTACCTGGGATTCGGGCCGGCCGCACACAGTTTTCTGGACCACACGCGCTGGTGGAATCATCGGGCCCTGAACGATTACCTGGCGGATCTGAAGGCCGGCAGATGCCCCGTGGCGGGATCCGAAACGCTGACCCGTGAACAACAGGTGATGGAATTCGTTTATCTCGGATTGCGGCAGACGGACGGCCTTGACACGGCGGACTTCGCGTCACGGTTTAATGAGGCGTTCTCCGACCGGTTTGAACCGGAGGTGAGTCGCCTGGTCCGCGAAGGTCTGGTGGCGCAGTCGTCAGGGTGGATCCGGGCGACCGATCGGGGCATGCGGTTTCTTGAGCATGTTGTCGATCGAATTCTCAGTTGAATTCGGGTTCTGAGTTCTGGGTTCGGCTTTGACCTTTGCGCTTATCAGCTATCATGTCCTGACCTCCGAACTCCGCCCTCAGTTCTCCGTCCTCCGACATCCGCCATCGGTCTTCTGGCATCCGACCTCAGTTTTCTGATCTCCGATTATGTAGACAATGTTTTAATCAACACCCTGATATAAAAATAGGCATGGCTGATTGGCGCTGCCATATTGGCTCGGTGGTTGGCAAAGACACTGTTGTACTCACTGTTCAAAATCAACCATGGTTCGATTTCCGCGGCTTGCTGGCAAGAGACGATGGCGTGGTGCAGCAGTTCGGTGGCGTTGCGGGACTCTAATGTCAGGAGAAAATCATGGTGCACGGCCTCAAGCACCGTTGCCATGGCACTGGCTACACCCTGGGTGTAGAAAAAGTAGTTGTCCACGGCGAAGCTGCTTACCGGTGTGCCGTCCTCGTTAAACTTTTTCACCAGGTTTTCGTCACAGCTGCCCAGCAGATCTTCGAAGGAAGCCAGCAGCGGAATCAGGTTGTCTGTGCGGGTGTAGAAGGTCGCATTGCCTTGATTGAGCTTTTCAAGGTAGGCCTGCAGTTCTTCCAGGCCCTCCTGGTATTTTGATTCGGCCGAGGGAAACCAGTAGCTGCTGGCCTTGATCATGAACCAATTCATGGCCTGTTCCAGGTTTTCGTCAAAGGCGTCGGTGGTGCCGGTTCTTGAGATACGTTCCGCCAGGGCCACGGTTGCCCGCCGGGTCACTTCCAGCACACCCAGCTGATAGGTGTTCACGTTGTCCGTGAATTCGATAATGTCGTTGGGTCGCCATCCCCACCAGCGTTCTTCCAGTTCATGCTGTAGCGGTTTAATGATTGCTCCGACAAAGGCGACGCCTTTTGGCTTGGGCTTATGCGCCATTGTGTTGGAATCTGTGGCCGGCATGGCATGTCCGGTTGAGGTGCCGTGTGGCGCCTTGGTCTGTACGGCGGCACCGTGACCGCTTGCCTGCGCGCTAAATTCAGTGGCTGCCACAGGCTTCAAATGGGCCTGGGGCACTTGGGTGGCTGCCGAACCGTGTGCCTTTGCAGAGCGCCCATGGGTGGTGGGTTGGTCTGCAGTAGTGGTCCCATGACTCCCGGCTTGCTGGACGGTTGTTTTTGAATGCGTCGTGGCGCCCTGTCCCGTTGCTTCCGAGGCCTCCTGCGTGGCGGCTCCGACAGCGGTGGTGGTTCCATGAACGATAGGCGTATCCTGTCCGGTGGTGTCCACCATGGTGCCCGAGTGGTTTTTGGCGGCACGGGCCGCTGAAGACGAGTATTCAACCAGCGTTGTTTTGCCCTGGCCGTCGTTGCCGGTGGGGGAGGTGGTTGTAGCCGAATCAAGCTGGTGTACAGCCGTGTCTTCAGATGTTGGGCCCTGCGGCGTACCGAAGATAATGGAAAGGGCCCAGAGGATAATTATCACGATGGCGATGCCGCCGATGATGCGCGGGGTCGCAAATTTCCTGAACTCGAATCCCTTAGCGTTTTTTCCCATGGCTGCTCCGTCTTCGATATCGTCCCGGACGGTTGGCGTTCTCCGCCGGAGTTGGTATTGGGGCTGGGTTATTGGCGCTTCCTGAGTTTCCGGATATCCCCCACCCGAATGGTGACATTGGTGGCGTCGAAATGCTCGATCAAAGGTATCACAT
>Ga0272441_10011003_pt1 | contig 13544 bp, 10 predicted proteins | sample SSMProp6N_FD_193582 | JGI IMG/M metagenome (GOLD analysis project Ga0272441, IMG submission 193582) | Marine sediment archaeal communities from Little Sippewissett salt marsh, Falmouth, MA, United States - SSM-Prop-6N | ecosystem: Environmental > Aquatic > Marine > Wetlands > Sediment ... | reverse complement strand
AATACCTCATTATCACTTCAACGAACATGATACCCGTAATAGCGATTACCAGAAAGTAACACAGGTATTTCGAGCACGAGAAACACAGATTTGCCATCTGTTCAAAGAATTTTAGTAGTCTGTTCATGTTAAAAATCTCACTCTTTTTTGTGGCTGTAAAGGGCAGTTAGCGAAAAGTTGATACATAGTAATGTTCCTTGCGGTTCTAAATTTAGTAAGCCTCTGATTACTTGTCTCTTAAGCTTTCCATTAATGTAATGACAGCAGGGTCCACTTTTTTCTTGAACTGTTCCAGTACAGGCATGGCAGGACGCTTCCAGAGCTCCATTTCTTCAGGAGTGGGTTTGTAGAATTTCACTCCATGGTCAATCAATTCCTTTCTACATCTCGCATCTTCTTTTGCGTCATATTCCCACGTCTCTTCGTTAGCTTCCTTGACCGCTTTATCGAATACAACCTGCAAATCCTTGGGCAGACCATTGTACGCATCCAGGCTCATAACTACGATGATGAAGTTGTATGTCGGGCTGACCTCCGTGCAGAAGGGCTGCACTTCGTAAAGCTTGCTGGCAAGTTGCCACCCTGTTGGTTGATAATTTCCGTGAATAACACGGGTCTGGGAGGCCTGGTACACCTCAGCCCAGGGGACATTGATTGGTGTAGCACCCCATGCCTTCGTGATGAGCGCCGGAATCGGGGAATGGGTAACCCTGATTTTGAGACCCTTTGTATCCGACGGAACTCTAATTTCTTTTGCATTCTGCCAGAGATCTCGATGCCCGTAGGTAGATAGAATTGCCAGGCACTTCATATTGTCTTTCGTTTCGCATTTCTTCTGCAGATACTTAAATGCCTCACCTTGAGCGGCCTTCCTGGCCATTTCACGACTTTCAAAGAAATAGGGAAGATCGTAAACCAGGAAGGTGTCAGTAAAGGAACCAAAATTTTCCGTGCTCAGTTCAGCTACATCAATCGCTCCTTGTTGTAGCTGCTCGACACAACTTGTTTCGCAACAAAGCGATCCACCTTTATGCACTTCTAACTCCAAACGCCCCTCGGAGTATTGCTCCACTCTTTCCTTCAGGACATCAGCGTAATAGGAAGGAATCAACCAACCACTACTGCAAAAGCCGAAGCTGATGGTATGAGGTTGGGTAGCAGAGAATGCGCTCCCCGCGAAAAAACCGAACCCGGCAATTGAAAAAACAAGTATCAACAAAGCGATCACTGTTTTTTTGAATGTCATCATAAAACCTCCTCATAATCTTTGTAAATAATTACGTTTATAGAACCGCAAGGAACGGATCTCCAGAACCGGAACTAATAGGGTTTACAAGCATCGGGAATCATTATCATGGCAGGTTCTTACCGTCAGACACACCCCTCCCCTGGCTGCCTGATCAATGATAGACCATTGCACAAACCTCTATCTCTTTTTGCAATGAGTTATGGATGGTGTACTGAAATTGCGCAACTGAATCTTTCAAAACTTAAATCCGCGTATCCTGTTTTTACTGCTCTGAACTTGATAGGTGTTTGAAAGTTATACTGTAATTGTAATACATAGCACTTAACTAACATATGTATATGCAGACATAGCACTCAACTAACTTAAACGTCAAGCTGATTGTTGACTACAGGAATGGCTGGGATTACATGAGCTACGTCTGGTGACATAACTATACTGACAGGATAACTGATAACTCCATTGAGGGAATCAGAGGTGCACGTTATATCTACAAACAAATGAGTTCAATTGAGGGGAACAATGAGGATTATCGTTGGAAATGGAGTATAACGCTTGAGCTCACTGGATTTCACGGAGCGCAGCGGAGTGAAAATCCAGTGCAGGGATTTGTTATACATGTTTTTAATCCAATTCCTGCATTAAAGTCGATTTCCATGAGGTGTATCGATTATCTTTAATCGATTGGAAAAATTCTGTGATATCTTCCGGTGATAAAAAATAAAAATAATATTTACAGTCAATTTCACTTTCTTTAAGTCTTTCGTTTAGGGCTTTAAAATGCTCTTTACCATCCCTGTATTTTGCTCTGTTCTTTTGATTCGTGTCGCCGTCCGCTTTCATTTCAACCACAAGAATTTCCTTTTCTGATTGCATTTTAAGAAAAAAGTCGGGATTGAAATTTTCTCGCTTGACGTGAGTCATGGCCTTTTCATCTGGTTTATATGAGTAGGGGAACCAATAAAAACCCTTGTCCGGCGATTTTAAAGCCGAATCAAATAGATCGATATTGTTGAAAAGAGATCTGGTAAACTTGCGCTCGGGCTCAAACGAAACATAAAAAAGGTTCAGCGGCGTTTTGAATTTATCTTTGGCTATTTCAATCAGATTATCCTTAAGAAACCGGATTTCGCTTTCATTGCCCCCATATTTTTCAATCTTTTCTTTAACTTTCGGGTAATTTTTCTTGTCTTCAATAAATTCATACAGCATGGTTTGCTGTTCTTTAGGCAGAGAATCGGGGGAATCTTCACAATAAAAAATATTCCCACTGCTCTTTAATACACTTTCATTGAAAAATTGAGGAACCATCTCCTCAATCTTAATTTTAATCACGGAATCGGGCTTCATTTTCATCCGTGGGGCATCCCTTCCGACTTCTCTTAACATCGGGCCAAACGCCTGCTTTGCTTTGGAAAGGTTTTCTCTGCTGATAAATATAGAATCATATCCATCTGCTGAAAGGTTATTGACAATAAATTCTTTAATCTTGGATAGAGGCCAATTCTTGGAAACAGCCTGATCCTTTTCTTTTAGAAAGAGCTTTATTTCTCTGGCCGCCTGGTCAATAGTAACAATATCTTTCATCTCAACGGTAAAACGAAAAGAGCCGGTTTCAGAATAAATACTAGTCTCTTCCCATTCCCGGCTTTGAGGCGAAAACTTGACTTTCCCCGGTTCTTTTGCGGGTTTTTCCTTGCTTTCAGTGGTGTCCTGAACTGAAGCATACTCCAGGTTATACAAGGGGAATAGGAAGTCGGCTCTATTTTCGTCGTAACCCCAGCTGAGCCGATTTTCTATTTCAAGAACTTCGTTGTACAGATTGATAATATTTGAAGTCCACTTTTCATGGTTATTGATCTTGACAAAAACCGAGCCTGTGAGCCCTTCAGGAATACGAAGCCCCCGGCCCAGAACCTGTGATATTAACAGTTTTGAATTAAAAGCCCGCTGTTCATGCGGCACGATCTGAAATACATTCTTTACATCCCATCCTTCGGTAAGCATGCTTACAGATACTATCCATTCCACCGGATTATCCGGCTCATCAACGGTTTTTAATAAAGATAGGTTGTCCTTTCGCGCTTTTTCCGGTTGCTCAAGGATGGATTCAACCACCGCTTTTTCACTGCTGTTTGATGGCACTCCCGATGTCACCCAGATAACCTTGTTGGCAGCCTGATCATAAGAGATCGATTCCTTGTCTGAAATGTATTTCACAAGGTCATTCCATACCTGGATACAGGTCACGATCTTATCAGTGATAATGATTGTAATCGGCTTGAGCCTGTCCGCGTATTTTTGCTGATTATCAAGGTGGTTCTGATAGGTTTCATCAAAACCCTTGTCTTTTGTAGATTCCTCTTCAACCTTATAATCAATTTTTTTAACAATACCGTCTTCCATTGCCTGTTTGATGCTGTATCTGTAAATGACATCATGAAAATACTCATCACCAATATAAGGTGTGCCCGACAATCCAAGTAGATATTGGAACCCGTATTCCGGATTTGTGATAAACCCAAACCATTTTTTCACAGCAGCATCGGCTTCACTGTAGATATGATGGGCCTCATCGCTTATCACTAAAGTTCGCTTCCCTTTGCCCTTGAAACTGTCCTCAATGGATGAGCCTGTTCCTTGATAGGCGGCGTGAATATTTTCCACGCAGATATCACCATTTAAAATAGGATCATTGGCGCTCTTTATGGCGGGCGAAGGATAATCCGAACCAAGCTCTTCAAGTATCTTTGTCAAAACGGCGTCACCGCTGAATCGTTCAAATTTCTTTTTCAATTCCTCTTCAATGGTCAATGACGGGCACAGAACAAGCACCTTATCAACCAAGCCTTCGGCCAGCATGATTTGGGCCACCCCGTAAATCACCCAGCTTTTACCCGTACCTGTTGCAAGGTCAATGCTGTATGATCTTTTGTCTTTAATGCGCACATGGTTCAGGTAATCCGGCAGGTCCCGGTAGCGGTTCTTGAGTTTTTCGCTTTTGTTAAAGGTGTGTATTGCCGTCTGTTCCGTGGTGGTAAAACTATCCGTAACAAAAAAATGAATCGATTTCCTTACCGCCTCTCGCACATGGCCGAAATCAGCAGTAGTCAGGGCGTCAAGAAAGGCGTCATATTTGTTGACCACAGAAAGCGTCTTTGATGAAAAATCATCTATCTGAAGAATAAAGTCGTCGTTTTTATATTCAATGCTCATTTGAAGTCCTTTTTCATTTTCACGACCTTCAATTCATTGCCGTACGTATCAATAAAAATGATCATCATCTTTTTGCCTGTAAACTCTTCTTCGGATATTCTTATCACGGCTTTGCTGCGCTCGTCATTGACCACATCCCCCGCCCAGAATACCTTGCCCAGGTTGAAATAATCATCATTGTAGCCGGTATCCACAAGCACCATGGAAAAGGTTTCGAAATTTTCAAAATCTTCCGGGTCATATACCAGCGTGTTTGATCTGAAGCCCTTCATTTCAATGACAAAATGCTTCTCTCCGGCGTTGAAAAGGGTTTGATCTTCAGGTTTCCGGCGTTTATACTCGGCCTTTACCTCCGGTTGAGAAATAAAATCAAACCCCACTGCGTCTATTACTTCGTTGACATCCGCCTCACTGACAGGCTGCTTTACACTGCCCGGATCGCCTTTTTCAATAAGGGCTTTAAGAACAGACAGAGGGACTTTCAAAAGCACATAAGTGGTATTATCAAGTTCGATCTCATCTTCCATAAATCCCATGGATGAAACAGGCGCGATTACGTAAAATCGTCCCCCGGCTCTGCCCCCCAGAACCGTATGCAGGGTTTTGATATATTCACGGTCTAAAAAAAGCTTTTTCTGATTGGGATAGTTCCAGATAAAGGCCGAATGCACCCCGATATAACCATCCGCCTCAAACCCGTGTATCTTGTGCCTTTCAGACCGGATGCCAAACAGTTGCGCCACAAAGGGTTTATACTGCTCCCAGTCCAAATTGAGAATGGCCTTTGCATCATATACGCCCGCATGAAACAGCGTAAATTCCTTTGCTTTTAGCGGCTTTTCCTTTTCAGCCTTTTCCTTGGGCTGAACAAATGAGATGAGAAAACTTACTTTTCCAATGTCGATGATCTTTTCTCCGGCTTTGCTTTCTTCGTCTTCAACAGGCCTCAATTTTTGTAATTTCAGCTTGTCTTCCGGGCAAACAAGGGAAAATTCTTCCTTTTTATTGCCGGAAAGGTTGGATGATATGAATTCACTCAGGTTCTTAAGAAATGAATCAGTAATAACAAGGTCACCTTTACGGGCTTTTTCGTAGATAAAAAACAGTCCGCGTGAATTTGCTTTGGAATGCTCTTCAAAATCAGCCACCCGCTCATAATCCCGGCTTTCGTCCTTTTTCAAGGAACCAATCTGAGAAGTCAGGTTGAGCATCCTTTTTTGAACGGTATAGATGGCCAGCTTGCCGCAGTCCATGCCAATCCATCGGCGCTTCAGTTTTTCGGCAACAGCGAGTGTTGTACCGGAACCGGCAAAGGCGTCAAGGATGATATCATCTGTATCTTTCTTAGTTCCAGACTTAATACATCTATCAATTAAGCTCTCTGGTTTTTGTGTTGGATATTTAATTAAGACACGTTCTGATGCGGAGGGATTTAAATAGCCGATATCAGACCAAACATCAGATGGTAAGACCCCTTCATCCAAATACCATCTGTACAATTTTCCACTTTTTCTTGGAGAAAAATCCTCATAATATTCCCTGCCATTTTCATCAAAACCATGCTTTAAATGCGCAGTCCCAATTTTCCTTTGAATTGAGACTTCTTTTGCATTAATTTGGAATAAATCTTTGTGCTTTGCATAAAACAACAACATGTCATGTTTCCGGTGAAAATTTGAATCGCCTTTTCCCGCAGTATCGTAAGGCCAGATTATTTCATTGATAAAATTATGCTCCCCAAACACCTCGTCCATAATTGCTTTGATATAATGTCCTTTTTTCCAGTCCAGATGCACATAGATCGAACCGTCATCTGCAAGAATCTCCCGCATGAGAATCAGCCGCTTTCTCAGAAATTCAATGAATTGTGCGCCGATAATCTTATCCCGGTAAGCTTTTTCCCGATCCTTCATAAAATCCTGTTTGGTGGCAAAGGGCGGATCAATGTAAATCAATTTGATTTTGTTTTTGGTCTTATACTTGTTCTCACCCCGCTGGTCTTCATACAGGGTTTTTAGCGCCAGCAGATTGTCGCCGAAGATCAGCATATTCTGCCAGTCATCCTCAAATGAATTGTCCGAGCAAAAAGATCGAATCTTCTGAAACGGGGCGGCAGGCGTCTGGGCGATGATATCTTCTTTCCGGGCCTTGCCTTTATATACAAGCCGGTAATCTTTCGTCGCTTCAATAAACTCCGTATCATCACGGTCAAACAGCTTTGACTTATACACAGCCGGAAGCGTCTTACCCGCCTCAATCATTTCAATAATCTTCTTTTTTTCCTGTTCAGTCAGTTTCACATTCTTTCCTTTATTGTCTACCAAAAGCCAGTTGCGTATTTTCTATTTCATATATAATATTTGTTTATATAGTTTCTTCGTAATACATCGAACATAGCTGATACAGCTACATAATACAGATTTAAATTACAGGGAAAATCGTTGTTAGTTACTGTAATGTAATAAACAATTGAAAATGCACCATTTGTTTGGGGGTGTTATTCAGAAACTACGTAATACACCCGAATTACCTCTGGAACGCACATAAAAATACCCCGCCACACTATGCGAGTGAAACGGGGTTTGTGTTGTTCGTCAGATCATAATTCCCTCTTTATTGGCTGCTATGAATTAAGACTCCTGATATCAATGTCACTCATAGAACAAATAACTATGGGCAATCATACGCTCATTACATATTAAGTCAAGGATTTTATAGTTGATACGGACTCCTGCTCCCCGATCGGGTCGAGGACAGGTGCCGCGGGATTGACATGACTTATTTATCGTTTGAAACGTGCTACAAGTTGCCTTTTGATAAAAATAACGACTTCAGGAAGCAAGTCTTCACGTATTGAGGCAGTTAACGCACTCTTCAGCGGGCGCGTCCTTTTGCGATCAGCTGATAGGGGTGGTTATCTCTTTTTAAATCGCATTATTTAATATTCTTGTAATATTTACGCCACTTATTGAAAGCTAAATTGTCTGTAAGTTGATCTATTGATGAAGGAGGTTCTTCTCTTGGTTCGAGTGCCATTGTTTCTCCTATGGCTCTAAGTTTTGACATCTGCATACAATGCCCTAAAATCAGATCTTTAAAGTCACCATCGTTTTTTGTATCCCAAGTTGCCTTGATTTCATCCTCAGACAAATCTGGTCTAGATTCAAAGAAGCTCATTAAGTCATCATATGTTTGAGTATTTTTAGAATAATTGTAAAAATGATTATAGTCTTCTTCACTCATGGAACGACGAATAATTTCTGCACCAGTTCTATCAATAAATAGGCCTACCGGGTAATTGAAGCCAAACTTTTTCTGTATATCTACAGAGTGAAAAAGCATTGGAAAATTAACTAAATACATCCACAACACTGGCTCTAGGATCACAGACATTCTGAATGAAAAAAATAACCCTTCAAGAGTTTGTTCAGGTATAAATGAGCCAAGATGTTTCGGAGAATGAAGTGGTCGATAAGGATGTGCAGCTGTTTCCGATAACCCAGTAAGATGAATCGTTAATCTTTTTCTAATTGGCTTGCAAAAGTTGTCAGAAGGAAGACATCCTTTGATTATAGTTGACCAATTTGGGTTAAATGTTTTCTTGAAATAATCTGTTATAACAGAATAGTCCATCGTCTGTTTTATTTTACGTAACGAGTAGTTTTGTAGCAAAGAGAATTCTAGGAACAATCTCATCAATAGGCCTAGTGATGCGGTGAATCCATTTAGACCACATAAAATTGCTTCGATTAAAATATATTTTGCCTCATAATAAAAATACCATTGTCTAAACAATGACAGTTCATTGCCCCCTTTAAGGATTGGTCCAGAAAATAAATCCTGAATAGTAAGATACGCTAATAATTTCCACTTAAAATCTTTCCAATGTAAATTAAATTCTTCATCTCCTTCAAGGATTTTGAGGCTATCGGCTGCCACTTTAGACAAATGTTCGTTTTCTATACAAAGTATACTGCACAAATCCCCTGCGTCTTGCGACTCTTTTGGGTTTGTAATATATTGATAATTCGCGCATACTTTTCTCCAACCAGTTGATTTATCGATTAGTTCTTTTAAAAAGCTTGAGTGTATGTTTTGTTTTTCAGTCATAATACTTTGTAAGATAACGAAAAGCTAAGCCGGAGCAGCCCAGCGGGATGCGAGCGGCTTTAGCGTCACATTCTGCGTTTTAATTATTTTCTTCTATACCTCGCCCTTGAACGACACCATTCAACCAATGTGTCATAAGAATGAATTTTTATTTTCAAATCCTGAATCATTTGCCTCCGTAACTCATCTGTGGAGTCGTCTGCATTTCTTCTACCAATCAGAATCATGCCTTGAATATTTGAGTCAATATCGGTTAATCCTAAGCCACCCTTGACCAGTTCTCTTGCCGCATAGTCCTGATTTCTCTTAAGCCATGCGCGCCAATCTTGTATTTGTCTAATGGCGTGCGTAAGTTGTTTTGTGGGGTTACCTTTTTTAGTGAACATTCTGGACTTTGGACTTTCCAACTCCACAGCGACCCAATCAAATCCAAACGAGTGCCTTTCCCCAATAACAAAGTCGGTTACATATTCTGAACCTAATTTTTTTTTGGGGATCACCCAGCGGCCATGACCACCTTTCATATTTTGAACTAGGAGGACTGGGATTCTTGTTAAGACTTGCTGAAGTTGTTCTTCCCTGTCAGCAGATTCTAATATGGTTTCTAATTCTGTGACTTCTTGGTCGGAGATATCATCCCACCATACGTGAAATTCCCTGAGTGGATCATTTTTCAAGAAGTCTTCATTAGTTACCTTTCTAAAATTTGGCATTCATATCTCCACAGAACGTTCAGCGCGCGTTTCCCTTGTTTTCCCCATTATCTTTATGAGGCATTAATTCTAGGTATTGTTTATAGCCTCGAACCCCTTCAGTAGCGCCAAAAAGAACGCAGAAAATGAGTAAAGTGATTAGTGCAAGAAAATATGGAAGTGCAGCAATCTTGTCCGCGAGAAATTCTATGTCTAACCAGAGAAGCATGTAGCTGATTCCCAAAGATACGATCTCAGTTATGAAAAAGACTCCCACTGCGATAATAGCCGCGCCAAATAAAGCGCCGAACAGACTCATGATAAAACTGATTGAGTCGAATCCTAGATAGGTTTCTTCACGCACATCCCTAAAGATAGAACGTAATCTTGGCCGAATTGGTTTCATTTTGTTTAATTCATAACACCATGCTTACCTGATCCGCGGCCCGAACGACCTTTTGGACTAGGTGGATCTATTGATTAGAATTCAATTTCTTTCCTAAATGCTTTCTGAGCAATATCAAATATATCGACACGTATTCCAAACGCTTCCCTCATCCCATCGGGGGTCATAGTGGAATATAATATTTCCCGTTGCATAAGTGACGCCACACCTGGCTCTGAGAGATTTACCCGATTCGCATGACCCCATGACATAACACTTCCACCTACTATTACGAACTCTTTTAATACTCCTTTCTCTTCTTCGCTTAACTGGTCATACAACTCTTGCGCCTTTTCTATATTTGTAATGGAGAGCTTTTTTCGTTTGTACGCACTATGAGCTGCAGATGATATAACCCGCACTATCGGAAAGGCGATCATAGTTGAAAATGCCGATATTACCCAATCCTTTGACGTTAAATAGAGGGATAGCCCGACAATGCCCGCTACCGATGTTGCGATGCTTCGACCGAAATCTCTTTCGGCATATATTCGTTCTGCCCAGCGTCCAAAATTCATTTTTTATACATCAACTATTGTTTGTCCAAATCCGTATAACACTCCTGAAAGACCATCAGACGCGCATAAAAAAACCCCGCCACTGAATGTGAAACGGGGTTGTATTTTAGTCAGATCATAATTCCCTCTTTTTGATAGTTAAGAATTAAGACTCCTTAAATTGATTGCAAAAATAATAGAACAAAAACTAGAGGCAATCATACGCTTATTGAACAATAAGTCAAGGATTTTAATGTTCTGGTTCAATCTACAAGATTAAACCAGCTTATGGGCCTGTCACTAATTGCTGTTTGTAACGTGCTATGGGTTGCTGATTGAAAAAAATCACGGCTTCAGGAAGGATTATTTGTTCAGATAATGTTTGTCAAATAGAATCGGAAGTTTCACAGATCATTGTACCCATACAGACCGCGCTTTTCGCCCGTGCCGTAAGGAACAGGTTCGAACGGTAACATCGTACTTGTGTACAGATCCGAGAATCACCACTGATACGCAGTATGGACGTACTACGAGGAGCGGCCCATAAGGCATCACGCGGGGTTACGATGTTACATGTTTCCGTCTTCCACCCGGTTCACGATTTGGGTTGAACTTCGTTACCCACCTTTGAAACGTCTTCCTGTGATATCGCTTGCCGTCACAGGCCTTTAGTATCTCATCGCGGGCCTGCAGTTCGGGGATTGTCATGTCTGGATTTTCCTTCCACAGCACCTTTGCAAGTGCAGCACAGGCCATTTTATGCCGCTGGCAGGGCGTTAACTTTCTGGGAGTTGCTCTTGCTGCGGGGACCCGTCGCTCTTTCTTGATTGCACCAGCTATGGATGTTTCTTGTGTAACCGTCGGCAGGCCATTGACATTGGCAAATGTGTTGACCTCTCCTATGTCAAAGATATAGTTCAATGCTTCGTTCATGGCATCACGCATTTTTCTTCTGTCGGTGTATGTTTTGAACGGGTTAATTACGTGCGGCGTGCGGGGGTAGACGGGCGTTCTTGTTTGTGTCTCAAATTTTCTTTTTGCCCATTCCTGTATTTCGTCTTCCGTTGGGTGTGTGTAAGGATGTATCTCTCTTGCGGGTCCGGGCGTTTCGCTGTTCGCGAGGTTTTCATTGTGCGTTATTTCTGCCCTGATCGACAGGACAATCTGTTCAAGAGATTTCTTCTTTTTGGGTAACACATCGGGGTTTATGACCGGTATGCCGTTGCTTGTGTATGCCTGAAGACCTTTGCGGAGATAGTGGTACAACTCACTGTCTTTAATGCCCCAGTGGCATACTAAAACGTGCCCCGAAAGCCAACTGTTAGGGGTAGTCATTTGCTCTGCCTCCTGTTACCCCCCGGTAGTCAGTCTGAAGCATGCAGATCAGATACCCCTCCATATCAGATCACACATCCCCTGCCCGTATACTATGTTGTGTGAACAAATATGCATGAAATGATACCACTATTTTTTGTTACAAGAAAGCATTTGTTGATTGATTATATCAATATGATTACTACAGTTTAAAATCTTGTGTGTCTTCAGTAAATCAGATCTAACGGTTTCAGAAAGTATTATCTATTAAGAAAATGTTTGTCAGATTTACTCTAAGTTTTTACACTTAAGAACTTCCTAAGTTATCTCCTTCCTCTTTCCTTTCCATATCCCGGCAATGATACTCTGCCAGATCCAGTAACCTCAAGAAATACTCAACGTCCGTCTTAGCTGCCGCATATTGCTGAGGGGCAACGTACTGATCAGTCATCCCATAGAAGTCTTCAACGAGGCGTAGATACCCTTCCATGGCTTCCTGAGACACCCTAGAATCATCCTTCTTGAGTTTCTCTAGGAGTAACCCCACCCAGTTCCTCTTTAATGCGCTTAATTTGTCCAAGATTATTATTTGACATGGCACTGGATAACAGCAATAATGTGAATCCGTTATAGTCCAATGCGAATCTTTGAAAAGGGAGTATGCAAGATGAAAAGAAAGATCATTTCCTTTGTATCGGTATTACTTGTTACAGTATTCTTAGCATTCCCTTCCTTAGCAGACCTCAGAGACAATACCAAAATCCACTCCTTCACGAAAGCAAAAAGGATTCTCTTGGAGCAGGTCTACTATGATCACCATAAAACCTTCTACTGTGACTGCGATTTCTCCAGTGACAAGACCGTATCGCATGACAATGGATATGAGCCTAAGAACACATGGAAGAGGGCTTATCGGATAGAGTGGGAGCATATCGTTCCGGCTTATGAATTTGGACACAACTTCCCTGAATGGAAGACAGGAAATCCAGCCTGTGTGTCATCCAAAGGGAAACCCTACAAAGGAAGAAAGTGCGCCCAAAAGGTTCAACTCAAATTCCGATACATGCAGGCAGACATGTATAACCTTGTGCCTGCCGTGGGGGAAATCAACGGCCTTCGCTCCAATTATCCCTATGGTATTATCCCCGGTGAGAAGCGGGAGTTTGGAAGCTTTGATATGGAAATTGAAAACAGGCTTGCTGAACCCCCACCAGATAAGCGAAGGAATATAGCACGTACCTACTTTTACATGGAGCAAGCTTATCCTAAGTATATGAAGATCAGTGAAGAGCAACGAGGATGTTCTTAGAGTGGTCTCAAAGCGATCCTGTAGACAACTGGGAGTGTGAAAGGTGTAAACGGATAGAGGATCTTCAGGGGAATGTTAATCCTTTTGTAAGGGGTAATTGCGAACAACACAACGAATGTTCTACAAAGAGATCTATGAAAAACTAGCAGAATAATAATAATCATCATCAATTAAATCCTTTCATGAAAATATCTTGACAATAATGAATCAACATGATTAACAATAATTATAAGAAAATCAAATCAGCCGATAGCGACCTGCACCACATAAACTATAGATAGAAAAAACGTAAAAATCTCACCGTCTCTCAATTCATCATCACATCATCTCCATAGATTCTGTCACGCAAAGTAAAGATAATATTTCACATGCTGTGGTGGGGTATTTTATTTTGTGAGTCAGAGGGTATCCCAGTGGTTGTATACGGATCTGTATAACACTCCTTCTTGGAACGGCTATTTTACATCATATGTACTTTTAGAACAGGCAGTTATTAATGTTTTCTTGAAGCATTTTCGAGAGGGTCTTATATTGCGAATTTAGCAATGACCCGTATAAAAATGTTAGCCCCTTGCGGCGATGTCAGCCAAATCAGAACCACCAGTAGAACTGGTGGTATGAGGAAGGCCCCTAAAAGGGGCCTCTACGCAAAGTCAAATTCTGACTGCTCTTGCTCCTTTTGAAGCTTCTCTTGATCTCTCACATACTGTCGTAT
>Ga0272441_10011002_pt1 | contig 13547 bp, 9 predicted proteins | sample SSMProp6N_FD_193582 | JGI IMG/M metagenome (GOLD analysis project Ga0272441, IMG submission 193582) | Marine sediment archaeal communities from Little Sippewissett salt marsh, Falmouth, MA, United States - SSM-Prop-6N | ecosystem: Environmental > Aquatic > Marine > Wetlands > Sediment ... | reverse complement strand
GTCGCCATTGCGCGCCCGATGGAAGCGCCGAAGTCGTTCTTGCTCGTCAGTAGTGTTGATATGACGTGGCAAGACGGGGCATCCCGATACGGGTGGAATCCAATCCAAGCAGAGACTCGTTTGGCAAGGAGGGTGCATTGCAGAAGAGGGGAACACGAAGTGCACTGGTAGACGCTGAGGACCGTGAGGGGCGGCCAGTTGCGGCAGACTCCCATTCGGGGTTCGACGGAGCTGAAGATTCGAGTTCTATCGGACCGACTGCAGATGACACTGAATGGGAGCTTGATCCGATTTCGGCGGCTTGGTGTCGTGGCGATCCACTGGATGTGGAGCCAGATGACGAGCCGGTTGATGAGATCAACAGCTCGAAGAAGGACGAGCTCGGGGACCGGGATCGTGTGCCTGCCCGATTTGTACAGGTGCATGCGTATCTGCGCGAAATCAAAGAGCAGGGGCCGGACTACGACAGGTTCGCACGCGTCCCGAAGTCCGCGATTCTTTCTCTACGGAAGGCACCTGGGGCGCTGGCCCTCTTCACTCTGCTGATGTGCTACGTGCCATTCAGCAAGCCAAGCAGCCAGTGCTATCCAAGCATTCGTTTGCTAACCGAAGAACTCGGCGTCTCCGAGTCAACGCTCAGAAGAGACTTGAAGGTGCTCCGCGATCTTGGCTTCGTGAGAGTAGAGAAGCGCGGGCGTAGGAACGTGTACACGCTGTATGTACCGGAGCCCAAACCTGTCACATCTGCGAGCGACACCGAGCAGATCTGCACCGAATACCCGCCAGATTCGGTCGACGAAGAGGCGCCTCTGGTGACTGAAAATCCGCAACAGGATGATGGAACCGAGGCTGGGACATCCGACGAAAGAGATGTTGGGAAGATAGTTTCTGGAAGAGAGGTACAACCGGGTACCTCTCTTGACAGAGTCAAGCAACTGCTGGACTTCAAGATTTCGGCGAATCGGGCCAAGGACCTAATCGAGCAGTTCGGCGTTGAGAAGGTCGCCGCCGGTATCGAGTTCGTGCTTAGCCAAGAAGGGGTCCGGTCACCGGCCGGGTTGCTGGTCAAGTACCTGGAATCCGATGGCTGGGCGAAGGTGACGAAGCTGAAGGACTACCTTCTTGACATGCCGGACCCCAGGAGCCGCGAAGAGATGCGCACTATCGGCTGGGAGATTGTCGACATAGTTGGCTCCAAAGAGGCGGCTCTCGACGCTCTCGAGGAAGTGTGCGAGGACGAGCTGCGGCTACTGGAGGCTGCGGGTAACGAGAAACAGAAGAAGGTGGCCAACGCGATCCAATGCCGCGCTTGCGACGCCGGGCACTACATTCGCAAGTACGTACGGACTCAAGAGGAGATAGACCGGGCAAACGCCATGTTGGATGGAGTCAGCCGAATGCTGGCCGAGGAGGCTGCCGCCAAACGTGTTGCGCTTGCCGCTTCTGCGGACGCTTCCCCGCGATGTTAGAGGACTAGGACTAAACGATGACTGAGTCTCGAGCGGAATCAACGACTGCTACGCGTTCTCGCTATTCCGAGGCGCTTGCAGGTGCGTTGGATGAGAGCGAGCTTCTAGCGCTCGAGCCTCACGATTGGGAGATTGCCGAAACGCTCGGCCTGTACACCGAGGAAGGGCTAATCGAGGCTGCAAATACCCTTGAGCAGTACCTGGAAGCGCTCGCGAATGCGCAGGCCAGCTTGAGCCAATCCGGCGAGAACTCTGACAGAAGGGCAGGAGTTGATTAGACTGGCTGCTGACATGAACGAAGCAAGACGAGAACCAGCGGTCGCGTACATCCGCGTCTCCACGAAGAGGCAGGAGGAGATCTCCCCTGAGACGCAGCGGGAGCACATCAGTCGCTACGCCGAAAGTCGCGGGTATGAGATCCTTGAGTGGTTCGAGGAATCTCAATCCGGGTGGCGCAAGAACAAGCCAAGGAGCGAGTTCGAGCGGATGGATCAGTTCCTGGCTTCGCATCCAGACATCTCGGCGGTACTGCTGTACAAGCTGGATCGACTGGCCAGGAACGATGATGACTTCGCGAGGCACTTCGGTCGGAAGGGATACCGACTCATCGGCGTGACGGAGGATCTCCCTGACTCAGTAGCAGGTCGGATGGGACAGCGGATCCTTGCCGCTACAGCCATCGCATACAGCGAGAATCTCAGTGAGCGTGTCCGGGACGGGCAGGAGACGAAGGCAAGTCGGGGTGAGTTTCCTGGTGGCGGGAATCGCTTTGGGTACGTATCAGTGAATGGGCGCCTTGTCGTAGAACCTGACCAAGCTGCCGTAGTCCGTGAGCTCTATGACGTCATTGAGCGGCCTACGATGACGCTCGCGAGCCTCTCAAGGTACGCACGGGACAGGGGCTTCCGAACGCTTAAAGGAAACTGGTTCTCACCCAACTCTCTCTGGTACCTGCTCTCCAACCCGCTCTACTACGGCGGATTCAGGTGGCGAGGCGAGGTGTACGAGGGCATCCACGAACCAATCGTGACCAGGGAGCAGTTCGATCGAGTTCAGAGGAAGCTCCAACGAAAGACCGGATCGGTCGACCCTGAGCGCTTCCCGTACAAGGAATTGCTCGTCTGCCATGCCTGTGGGTGCAGCATCACAGGCCTGTTCAAGAAGCAGAAGTACACGTACTACAGATGCACCGGTGGTCGTGGAGATTGTGCAGTGGTGCACAAGAATGTGCCGCAAGATACGATGGCAAAGCGCCTAGCGGCGGTCATTGACAACGTTCACCTTGAGGATGAGCAGGTGCGGTTACTGCTGAAGGTTGCACGGCAGCAACGCTCGGAGAGCGACAAGGCGCTGAAGCTCGAGCTAGGGGACCTTCGGTCGACGCTTAACAGGATTGATGCTGACCGCGTAGAGGCGTACGAGGAGAAGCTGCACGGCTCTGTAGATCAAGATCTTTGGGCTAACGTGGACTTCTCGCTCCAGAGGCGAAAGCGCGTGGTTCAGTCGAGGATCAAGGAGCTAGAGAAGCGGCAGGGGGGGCTGCAGGACCCTGGACCAGCTTCGGAACTCCTGAAAGCTGCTCCTGTACTGTACAAGGCTGCATCGCACCCCCAGAAGGCCCAGATCCTCAGATCGCTGGTTTGGAACTGCGGGATCGACGTCGAAAACGTATACCCCAACTACAAAGAACCGTTCGGAGCAGTAGCTGAATACAGCCAGACCTCAGACCTCTCTGGGGGACTGAATGTAGAACGCGTTCGCTGGTTGTCGGATGGTGATCAGTGCCGCTCCTCGCAGGATTCGACGCACTGGAGAACCCATCATGCTTGGGGATAGGTTGCTCGTGGATGAGCCGTGGGCAGCGATATCGATTCCGTTCCCATGTGCCAATATCGGTCTGATCCCTAGGGGTCTAGCGCTGATCCAGCGGCGTGGAGCACTGCCGATTGCGTGCTCACACGTAGCTATGCAGCCCACGGATCAGGAAATTGACTCCCGCGAAAGTGAACAGAGCAAGCAAGTAGCCGATCACGGCGATCCACGCAGTACGCTTGCCCTGCCAGCCACGTTGCAGGCGCACATGGAAGAACAGGACGTAGACCAACCAGGTTACTAGCATGAACGTCTCTTTCGGGTCCCAGCCCCAGTAGCGTCCCCACGCATGCTTCGCCCAGATCGCACCGAAGAAGAGACCTCCAAGCGTGAAGAACGGGAAGCCGATCGCAATACACCGGTAGATCAGTCCGTCGAGCCGTTCCAGGAGCTCGGAGTCCTGCTCCCCCTTCCTCTTCGATCGTGCAGCAAGCAAGTAGAGCACGCCAGAAGCAAAGGCGACCGTGAAGAATCCCTCGCCGACGAAGACGAGGCTGACATGCAACGCCAGCCAATGGCTCCGCAGAGCGGGCACGAGCGGAACGATCTCAGCGCTTCGCAGCGGTGACCCAGCAAGCGCCATCGTCCCAGCAACGAGCAACCCAACTGTAATCCCGACACCGTCTCGCATTCGTCCGCGGAGAACACCTGCCCCCAGAAGCGCGAGGAAGCCGAAAGCGAAGACCCAGCCGTAGAACACGAGCGACTCGTAGGTGTTCGTCACCGGGAAGCCGCCGAGAGCGACTCCCCGAAGACAGAGTCCGGCGGACTGCGCTAGGAAGGACACGACGAAGAGCCCAGTGCCCAGTCGCCGAACCCAACCGCGATCGAGGATCCGCGCGACGAGAAGCCAGAGAAAGGCCGCGATATACCCAATCGCCGAAATGTCGAAGAAGAAGACTCCTTTGCTCATTCCTCCGCCTCCGTAGGCTGACTGTCCAGAAGCAGTGTAGCGAGATCGGCTGCTAGCTGTTCTGCCCGCCGAGATCCACCCCGACCTTCGGCGCGAAGGAGGAGCCGACCCGGCTCCATCGTGATGCGGATCGACGAAGGGCGGGCGTAGAACGCAATTGCCAGGCCCACCATCACGACGACGAAACCCCACCAGAAAGTGGGATAGCCGGGGTTCCGAACGTAGTGAAGATCGATGTAGGCGGGGACAGAAGCCTCCGCGAGGAGGAACGACACTTCAGCCTTCGCATTCGTCTCAGAGAGGAAGGGGAGAGCGAGATCTCGATAGGTGGTCTCTTCGCCCGTGGAATCGGTGCCAGTCACCTGCAGGAGAACCGCCGGTTGGCCTCCGGGAGTACTCCCCAAATCGACTGGGTTGCCTGTGGCGTCCAGCGCGAACGAACGGTAGTACTGCAGCGGTTTCAGCAGCAGCTGCTTGCCGGGGACCGGGGCCGTCTCTCCTACACGGGACTCGATCTCCGCGGTCACCATGTTGCGAGCTGGATCGATGATGCGAAGTCGTACGAGGGCTGATTGGAGATCCGCTCCGTAGCGCCAGACGTAGAGTCCGAAACCTTGGATCGTCACCGGCCGGTTGACCGAGATCCGAGCCTCCCTAAGGAGATGGTCCTCTTGCCACACGGAGATCGTTGCCCAGTAGTCTTTCACGCGTCCGGTTTCACCGTGCGTTTCGACACCGAAGTCGTCGACCTTCAGATCGAACGCTAGGCAGTTCTCGGTCTGCTCTTCCATCCCACATGCCGGGAGTAGTTGGCCCTTCTCTGTCTCGTCGATGCGCAGGGTTCCCTCGGCGCGAAACGCGCCAAGAAGCGCGCCCAAGAGGATGACGAGGATTCCGAGATGGACAATGTCGGCGCCCAGCGCGCCCCATCGTCGGCGAAGCCCCACAAGCTGCGGCGGGCTTCCGGCGCAGTCCAACCGGACAATGCGGCGGTACCCGGCTCGGCGCACGATCTCAGCCACGCGTTGTAGCGTGCATCGTACGCGCTTCTCCGAGGACATCGCGATCGTCCGAGAGTCCGCCTCGGAGAGAATCATCATCCGCGGTTCGCCAAAGAGGCTCGCGAGTGTCTTTCGCGCACGGCGACTCGTGCAGAGCACTAGATTCAACGCGAACAGTCCGGTCAGCGCGAAGAACCAGGGACTGTGGAAGACGTCATCCAGACTCAGCCGTGTGATTAGCCGGTACCAGAAGATCCCGTACGAGCGGTAGATCAGGTCGGCGTTCGGCGTTGTCGCAGCTTGCGGGACGATCCCACCGACAGCAGCGGAGACTGCCAGCAATACGATGAGCGCAGCGGCCAAGCGCAGAGATCCAAGGACTGAGAGAAGACGATTGAGTGCGTCTCGGGGGAACGGGTTGTGGCGTAACGACACTCTACCCCTCTGCCCCAACCTGGACTCGGAGGGTCTCTTCCTCCATCAGGATGTCCGGAGTATCCCACTTCTTCTGGTCCATGAGATCTTTGTACGCCCGTCGGTAGATCAGAGTCACGTGGAGATCAACCGTCTCCCCCTGAGGCAACACAAACTCGTAGTGGCTAGTCGCCGTCTCGAAAGCCGCGATTCGGTTGTCGGCGATGATGCGGGTTGGATTCCAGTACGCGCCGCTTGGGCTCACGCCGGTCCAGAGCTCTTCCAGCACTTTGGCGTAGGCGACACCCGGTAGTCCGGCGTAGTACCCTTGGGATGCATCTCCGGTTCCGCACCACTCGGGTAGCACTGGACCATCGATGCGCTTCAGCGCTTGGCCTGTGGAGTCCGTCGGTTCCACAAGCAGAATGAGATGTCTAAGAGGACTGTCTGTCGGGACGTGGTGCCCGGTCTTGTCGTTCGTAATGGAGACGTCGACCTCCAGGCGACCCGAGTGAGCGGCAGTCTGGACCGTCATCGTCACGGCCTCTTGCAGGAACTCGACGTGCGACGCACCGAGTTGGCTGTGTGCCCGCAGCGTCATCGGATCACGCTCTACACCGCCCATTCCAGGGGCCACATTGGTCATCACCGCTCCGTCGAAAATCGAGGGAGCAGGCATATGGCACTCCTGGCAGGTCTTTCCTGTCTCGGGATCAGCGTAGGGGCTCTCGAGCCATTCGCCAAACGAGTTGTAGATAACCGTGTCCCAGAACACGGCGAAGTGGCACGGAGCACAGAACGCACTCTCCTCGATGAGCGGTAGTCGCGTGTCTTCCTCCGGAACGTTGTCGTCGTCAAATGGTCCGAAGAACAGCTCGTAGCGCTCAGGGTCGTCATGAAAGGGCCTGCGCACATCGGACGACAGAACCCCGGGCATGTTCGGATATGGCAGCCCAGTCACCGGGTCAAGGAGCACGTCGGCTACCTTGTGACAGTAGTCGCAATGCACGCCGTACAGGTCAGCGCCACTGACGTTGTTAGGGTCCACGCCGTACGGGTCATCCAGCGCTGCGCCGGGATTGTGACAAGTCCCGCAGTTGCCTGCCGTATCAGGGAAGTCAAGCTTGTAGCCTGGCCCGAAGTAGGTTTCGTCAACGACTGGTGGAAGCGGAAACGTACCGTAGTCTCTGCTGTAGGCGTAGCGCGTCAGCGGACTCCGATTCCCAAGAAGGTCCGTGCCGTTGTACATCGAGAGGTACCGGGGATTGCGTGCCGACCCTGCGTGCGCGTTCTCGAGCCAGATGGAGGTGACTCCAGGCTTGCAGCTAGCACAACTTGTGACGTTGGGATCGTCGCTGGTCGGAGGCATCCACTCGAAGTCTGGGTTGTCCGTCGTCTGGTATCTGATGAGGTGTAGCTCAATACCCTCTGCAGGGGGGGCGATCCCTTCAACCTTGGCGCAGTAGTAGAGATGCTTCCAAGCCGATACCGTGACCTGACTGTTCTCAGCTGGGACAGCAAGAGAGAATCGCCCGTCCCCGTCTGTCGTCGTTTCGATCCGAGTCGCTTGGATCCGGACAGTGGCCCCTTCGACTGGCCCGCCGGAGTCAGTGACGGTGCCCGTAACTTCCAGTTTGCTCGCAGGCACCAGTCCCACGGCAGCCAGGCTAGAAATCAGAAGCGCTGCGGAAACGGCCAACAGCCAGTTTCGAGATTGCTTCCTCCGAGCATTTACCATTCTCATCCTTCCTAGCATCCATTCGTCTCCACGCGCCCCGGGAAGTCAGGGCAGTAGTCCTTGTCGTCGGGAACGCCGTCGCCGTCGCGGTCTGGTGGCTCCTCGAATCCACGGAGATCCAAACGGTAGACACCGCCACCTGAGGTTGCAGCATAGAGTTGTCTCCCGTCCGAGGAGATGCCTAGAGCACGAACGTCACGCACATCGAGTCCTTGATTGAGTACACGCCATGTCGTTCCGCCGTTGGTCGAGCGGTAGACGCCGGTCATCAGGTCGGTGACGTAGACTACGCTCGTGTCGGTAGGATCGACCACGATGTCCGAGACAATCGCCTCCGGGTTCATCCCGGCTGATGAAGGCTGCCATGATGCCCCGCCGTCGGTGCTGCGATATACGCCGGCGCGCTGAAGGCCTGCGAATACGACCTGGGGATCGCTCGGATGGCAGGCTGCCGAAAGGACGATAGGATTCGAGGGGAGTCCCCGGTTGATCTCGCTCCACGTCTGGCCCCCGTCGCAGGTTTTCAGGATCCCGTGGTTTGCGGTTGCCGCATAGACGATCCGGGAATCGTATGGAGAGACAGCGAGATCCATGACAGCCGCGTCCTCCGAAGCTGAGTCGTTGGCTGCGTGCCAAGTTGCCCCGCCATCATGGGAGATCAGGATTCCCTCTGCTGACACGCGATCCATGCGGAATCCGGAGGTTCCTCCGAAGAGACTGGCTGACCTCACAGTGCCCGCATAGACTGTCGTCGGAGTGGAGGGAGCAAAGCAGATGGCGGCGATCCCAATCCGCATAGGGTCGGAGGGCATGCAGACGATGTCCCACTCGCGGCCGCCGTTACTGCTTCGGAATAGCGTATGCTCATTGGAAGCCAGGAGCGTATCTGAGTCAACTGGGCTAATGGCTGCGGCAAGCCACTCGAGAGAGGCCGCAGGTGGATGCAGTACTCCAACCCACGTATTCCCTGAGTCGCCGCTCATGAACAGACCGTTGTTGACAACCGAGAGCACTCCATGAGGATCACGAGGGTCAATAACGATGTCTCTGTGCGAGCTACCAGTGTAGCCCTGGCTTGCGTCGCGCCATGTATGACCTCCATCCGTACTCAGGAAGTTGCCACCTCCGTAGTTGTTGATGAACAACCGATCCGGGTCACGAGGGTCGACCTGGATGTCTATGGGGCGTCCAGCGATCATTCCAGGGGGGCCCCAGTGGACGGGGTCTGTCGTCACTCGATGCCAGCTGTGGCCCCCATCCTCGCTTCGGCAAACATATCCCGCGCTTGCTGCATAGGCTATTTCTGGATGAGATGTCGAGAATTCGACAGACACGATGTTGTGTCCGAAGGTGTCGCTGCCCTTGCCCAGTACGTGTTCCCAAGAGTTGCCGCCGTCCACCGAGAGATACACGCCGTTGCCTTCCATGTACACCTCATTGCCCGTCCCCGCCAAGAGGATGTTCGGGTCCTCGGGGTGCATGAAGAGGGAGTTCACATACAGATTCTCCAGCCCTTCATTCGCGTGGAACCAGGTTGCCCCCCCATCTGTGCTCTTCAGAATCCCCTCGCCGCCCGGAATGCCGCGCTCAGGATCGGAATTGGCCGCCTCACGGTCGAAGATCCCGGTCGAGATGTAGATCACGTCCGAGTCCCGGGGATCGATCCACACGTACCGCGCCAGATTGCCGCCACGCCAGATGGCGTTCCAGCTCTCGCCACCATCCGTGGTCCTGTAGACGACACCACTGGTTCTGTCGAATCCGCGTCCCGGCCTCGGCTCACCAGCCCAGACCCAACTGGCTAGCTCTGCAGCTGCATAGACGATGTCGGGAGATTGCGGGTCAACGGTGAACCCCCGGAACGAGATTCCGAATTCCTCGGCGATGCCGTTGACCATCTTCGTCCACGTGTGTCCTGCATCGATGGATTTGTAGATCCCAAGGGGACCATCCATTCCGACCCAGAGCGTGTCGTAGTCGTGTGGGTCAATCGTGAGGGAGAAGACGGGGATCAGGTCTCCGGACATCCCATTCCTCGTGGTGATACCGTTGTTGATCGGGACCCAGCTGACTCCACCGTTGGTGCTCTTGTGCACGCCTGACCGTGCATCCGTCACGTACATGATGTCGGGGTTGTCCGGCTGCATGCGGATGTCGTAGCCCAATCCGCCCGGCGGACCGCCGAGGCGCACCCACTCCGGCTCCGACGTTGGCTGGGCATATACCCGCACTTCCACATCATCAACGAGAACCGTCGATCCTCCCCGCCCTGAACCTGGAGGATCATCGTGCGTCTCCAACGCGATTCCACCCATGGAGAGCGGCCCGGGGTCGCTGTACTCCAGAACCAGCCATCCATCGATGAAGATCCGCAGGTCTCCTCCAGCAGCCTGGACTTCGATGTCATTCCAAGTTCCAAGCGCGAAGGGAATCGCCCCCCAATTCGAGGCAAGGGATGAGTATGCGTTGGGGGGTCTCTCCACATCAATGAAGACGGTGTTCTCTCGGAAGCCGGCGATGTACCGCGTACGGGATCCAGACGGGTTGCTCAGGCGGAAGTTGAGCTGGAAGCCTCCTGTAAGGATCTTCAGCCGAAACCGGACGACGTAGTCTGTCCAGTTCTGTCCCTGATCGAGGATCGCCCACTGCCAGAGACCGTCACCGCGCGCTACGTGATTCCCGGTGGTGTCCTCGACGACGCTCCAACCGGGTGCCGCATCCCAGTGCCTGTCAATACCGTCCTCGAAGTCATCGTGGAAGAGCAACGTCGGGGCAGATTGCGACATCGCTCCCAAGAGTCCAATCACAACGAGAAGCGTGGTGACAATTGCCGTCTCTAAGAGGATTGAGGCGTGTTGACATGAACGCATGTGCCACCTCCTGAACCCCAGGCAACCTATCACATCTTGCAGGGGACAGCCAAGTGGTCCCCTTCGTGGAGGCACTCGCATTAGGTCGTCGGCTGCAGAAAGCATCGCAAGGATTGCGTCTTCAACTAGCAGCCGTTCATTCCTGGGTTGCCGGGGAAATCAGGGCAATAGTCTTCATCGTCGGGAACACCATCGCCGTCACGATCGGGCGTACTCCCTTCCTGGCACGGGGTATCGTCATAGATGTCAAGCCTGAAAGCTCCGCTGAGTCCGGATCCTCCATAGCGGACAGTTCCATCAGGGGATAGGTGCAGCTCCGTAATGTGCTCATCAATGAGGCCTCTGTCAACGGCATGCCAAGACCTCCCTCCATCTGCCGACAAAGCTACGCCCCGTCCTGCTCCTCCCGCCGTCCACACAACCATGGGATCGGCTGGATCCACTTCGATCGCTAGTGTTGGAAGCTCAGGGTCAAGACCAGCGGATGCCCATTGCCACGTCTCTCCCCCGTCGTCGCTTCGGAACACACCTCCACGCGCCCCGTAGCCTGCGGCGTAGATCGTGAGTGGATCCGCCGGGCAGATCGCGATGTCTCTCACCGATATGAGGCCGACGGGAAGCTTCTCCCACGTCTCGCCTCCATCGCGAGTCGCGTAAAGCCCATCCCCAAGCACGCCGGCGAATACGTTCATCGGGTTGTCTGGGTGGACGGCGACGGCCGCGACCGACTTGCCTCTAAGGGCACCTGACGCGTAGGCCCACGTCATCCCACCATCATCAGACCTATAGACCCCTCCCCGGGACGTTGCACACTGCCCCGGTTGGATGTAGTTGCGGGTCTCACAGCTCCTGTCACCCGTGCTGACGTAAACAACCTCGGTGTCCGATGGAGCGAACGCAATGTCCAGATACTGGGCCGCTCCACGAGAGTTGACCGGGTTCGAGCTTGTCCACGTAATTCCACCGTCGACGCTGTGCGCCAGCAGGCCCATATCCCAGGGAGACTGAATGACGACGCTCCAATCCAGCGGGCTTGCGGCAACCGTCACGGGATACGCATATCTCGCGGGCTCGTAGGCCAGTCCCTCCCACGTCGCGCCGCCGTCTGTGCTTCGAAACAGCCCCCCAAAGACGCCACAGTAGACATGGAGGGGGTTCTCCGAATCGATTGCGAACCCTCCGTGGACCGCCGCTCCCGAATAGCCTGCACTGGCGTCGACCCAAGTCTCTCCGCCATCTTCGCTGAGGTAATTGCCGCCACCGTAGTTGTTAACGAAGAGACGGAACGGATCGCGGGGATCGACCTCGATGTCAATCGGTACACCCGCTAGCATGCCAGAGGGCCCCCAGAAGTTGCCGCCTGAGCTCCTTCCTACCCGCCGCCATGTACGTCCGCCATCGACGCTGCGGTGAAACACTCGTGGTCGCCTGCTGCGTAGGCAATCGATGGATTGCTGGGAGCGAATTCGACTGCGCTGATGAAGTCACAGTCCAGGCTCTGGTCCCACGTTTCGCCTCCATCCACGCTCAGATAGACGCCTGCCGGGGTATATCTGCCTAGAAAGGAACGAGTCCAGTGGTCATGTCCGACGCCCGCAAGCAGCGTTTCCGGATCCTCCGGATGCATCGCGAGGCTTCCAACATACAGCCCCGTCAAGCCGTTCTGCTCGTTTAGGGTCGTCCACGTCCGCCCTCCATCGGTGCTCTTCAGGACGCCTACGCCTCCCGGCTCTCGGGTGGACCAATTCGAGTTTGCCGCTTCTCGATCGAAAATCCCGGTTGACACGTAGAGGACCTCGGTATTGCGAGGGCTGATCAGTACATAGCGAGCAAGGTTGTCGCCTCTCCAAATCTCGGTCCAGTTTCGGCCCTGGTCGATCGTCTTGTACACAACGCCCTTCGTTATGTCGAAGTCGTGAAAGCCTCCCAGTCGCTGCTCGCCGGCCCAGACCCAACTGCTGATCTCACCGGCCACATAGACGACATCGGAGTTGCCCGGCTCCACCGAGATGCCTCTCAGCGTGAATCCGTTGGTTTCGCGGAAGCCGTTGACGCGGCGTTCCCAGCTATGGCCGCCATCCTCCGAGAAGTACAACCCTCCCGTGTTCTGCGAACCGGCCCACACGATCGAAGGATCGTTCGGATCGAAGGCTACGCAGAAGCACTTGAAACGATCTGCGCCAAGCACTGCCGGATCAACAGGGACGAGGCTCCAGGTTGCCCCACCGTCATCACTGCGGTGGAGCCCCGCGTTTGCATCCGTTACAAAGAGGATGTCCGGGTTGGCTAGATTCATCCGAATGTCGTAACCAATGCCCCCTGGCGGCCCTCCAAGCCGCACCCAACACAAGCTAGAGAGATCGGCCGGGACCCCGAAGGCGGAAAGGCCGGACAGCGCCAGAACACCAAACACAAGCAGGAAGATACCAGCACGCATAGCGAATCCCTCCTTGAAGGGCAATTGAAGCGCAGCCTGGCCAGAGCTAGGCCGCAACGGAATCGAACACTGACAATCTCTACAAGCTTCATGTTCAGACACCCACGAACACCTAAGACGACTCTACAGGGGGAACGAGAACCAAGCCAAATCCGAGTGTTCTGAACACTTCTCTCTCAGCCCCGATTCTTGCGGAAGCGCGGACAGGGGGAAGGAGCCAGTCCAGGGCTTCCCTGGATCAGCCAGGTACGTGTCATGCTGCCATCACAGATCCCAGCCTCAGGTCAACTCTGCTGCAGGTCCAGCGACGATGTCGAGCCTGGTGACATACGCCTCATCTCAACGAACGCCTCTCGAGGCCGAGTTCGCAGCCCGCCAGGCGGAAGCTCGGGAGGCCGAGTGGGAAACTCGATCGTGCAATGCCGCGTGGTTGTCGATGCCATAGGCAGGAGATGCCTGGGGTGAGAGGGTCTCATTGGATTTGCCGATTGTGGAGTCCTCTGGCTGCTACTCCACTAGGGGTCTCGTGAGTAGCGGGATACATGCAGGCCTGCGGCGGCGTAACTGCATAGCACCCTGTTCTGGCTCGGCCTAGCAGCCTGTGTGAGTAATCCACGCTAGAATACGCCAAGAACCCGTTACATGAGTCGCGAGGGGGGACGATGAAGCGATTCAAGGCGTACGATACCCACCAGAGCTACCTTCTGGCACAGTCACCACAGGAATGGTTACCCAAAGACCATTTGGTGTACTTCATCGACGACGTGGTCGGCCAGCTCGACTTGTCCGAAGTCTTCGCCAGCTACGAAGGGACCAAGGGACAGCCCCCGTAT